>Ga0209755_10001907_pt1 | contig 30273 bp, 22 predicted proteins | sample TergutCo191P1_FD_187301 | JGI IMG/M metagenome (GOLD analysis project Ga0209755, IMG submission 187301) | Cornitermes sp. P1 segment gut microbial communities from Petit-Saut dam, French Guiana - Co191P1 (SPAdes) (version 2) | ecosystem: Host-associated > Arthropoda: Insects > Digestive system...
TTCCAGCGAACTCGCCCCTGGATAACAGGTTTGACATTTTTCAAATCGACCCTGCATCCATAGAGCGCATCGAGGTTATCTACGGCGGCTCGGATTCACGCTTCAATGTTTCCGGGGCACTGGGCGGTGTTATAAACATTGTCACCATTGGTAGGCAGGAGCCAGGGTTGCGGATTGGCGCTTCCGTCTCCAACACTTCCGCACTGCCAGGGCAGTACCGTGGACGGGATGGTCAAACGCACGGCCCCCATTTGCAGGATTTGTTCGACACACAGAATCTTTCCCTTTCGCTTGCCTATGGCGGTGACACGCTTTCCGTCATGACAAACGTTTTTTTCAACCGCGCCGAAAATCATTTTCTGTTCGAGGATTTTGTCGGCTTTACCCGCCGCAAGGACAACAACGAAATGTGGGATACCGGTGGCACCGTGTCTTTGGTATGGCAGCTTCCAAATCTTGCGCAGCTCATCTCGTCTTCACATTTTTATTACGCCGACAAAAATATTCCCACTTCAGGTTTTTCGGCGCACTATGGCGAGCTTACGGATATTATCGGCAGGCAAAGCTTTATGCTGGAAATGCCCCACACTTTTCATGACGACGTGGCGACCGAGGCTTCCTTTACCTGGAATACAAATCGACGGGATTTCACGGATGCCGGTGGTGCTGCTTCCAAGCATGATCAGCATAGCGTTTTTATTATCAACCGTTGGAGCTGGTATGCGAACGACGTTATCACGTTAAGGAGCGGTCTTAACTACAACTTTACGCATCTGGGTTCCACGGAAATGGGAAATCGTGACAGGCATGATGGCGGCGTATCGCTGGCTACGGAAATAAGGCTTGGAAACAGGTTCTCTGTCGTGCCGTCGATCAAGGCTGCGGTTACCAGTGGCAGAACTACGGAAATTGTGCCAGTGCCAAAGCTGGGTCTTTTGTGGAACATAAGCGACACCATTACGCTTAGGAACAATTATTTTCGCAGCTTTAAGTTTCCCGCCTTTCAGGATCTTTACTGGGTGGGCGGCGACGGCTTTTCCGGCAATCCCGATCTGCTCCCCCAGGACGGCGTGGGAGGCGACCTTGGACTTACATGGAATCCCAACAGGCGCTTTAGGTGGGAAAACGTTTTTTTTGCCCAAAGGACACAGAACTCCGTACACTGGTTTGAAACTGCCGGAACATGGAGACCGGAAAACGTGGGCGCGGCCGCTTTCCTCGGCCTTAGCAGCAGTGTACGTTTCGAGATGCCGGTATCCCTTGGGCCGGTGGAAAGGATCGTCGCCTCGGCTTCGTACCACTACCTGCGCAGCCACTTGATGGCTTTCGGCTTTACCTTTGTCGACGACCGGCGCATCCCCTACACGCCGATGCATACCGTCGGTCTTTCGCTGGATTTTCCATGGGAAACCGGCTCGTTTGTCATATCGGGGCACTTCGAGGGTACACGCTATGCCGACCGGGCAAACCTTATCGTCTTGGAGCCGTATTTTCTTCTTAACGCTTCCTACAGCCAGAGAATCGGTCAGAACCTTACGTTTTTTGGATCACTGCGAAACATACTGAACCAATCCTACGAATCTTTCGCCGGTCACCCCATGCCAGGCATAAGCCTGACGCTGGGCTTACGGCTAAACCTGGAGGTAAACAGAAATGAGTAAATTGTGTGTAGTGGCAATGTTGCTGATAACATTGCTTGTCAACGTTTCCTGCGACAGAACCCCTGCTGGCACAATAACCGACCGTGCTGGCAGACAGGTAACGCTAAGCGGCCCCATTAACCGCATCGTGTCCACCGCACCATCGAACACCGAAATCATCGTGGATCTTGGCATGGCGCATAAGCTTGTCGCCATAGATCGCCACTCGGCAAACGTCTACCAGATCCCCGAGGGGCTCCCCCTTCTGGATTTTTTCTTTCCAGATGCCGAAGTCATTCTCGGTCTTCGCCCAGACATAATCATTGCGAGCGGTCATAACCCGACAGGTGCGGGTGATGACCCTTTCCGCCTGTTAAGCGAAGCTGGAATTCCCGTTGTGTACATCCCAATGAGCAGAAGTATTGACGACATTTACCTTGACATTGCCTTTATTGCGGAACTTTTACAGGTGCAGCAAAGGGGGGAGCGGCTTATAGAGACAATGCGGCATGAAATAGCAAGAATTACACACATGGTGCCTTACATCGAAACCCCAAGAACGGTGTATTTTGAAATTTCCCCACCACCCGAAATGATGACCTTTGGCAGGAACAGTTTTATCGACGATATGATTTCCATAATAGGAGCGCAAAACATTTTTGGGGACGAAAACTGGCTGCTTAGCCCCGGGGCAGAGGCGATAATCAGCCGCAATCCCGACGTTATCCTTACCAACGTAAGCTGGATTGAAGATCCAGTCGGGGATATAAAAAACAGGCCTGGATTCAACCACATTAACGCCGTTATCAACAATCGTGTTTACCAGATTGACAACGATTCCTCGGTACGGGCTTCCCCCCGTATAGTCCTGGCCTTGCATCAAATGATTCGTGCCGTGTATCCTGAATTGCATGACTAACAGTAAACGCATCGCTATCGGCACGCTTGCTTCCCTTTTGGTGATAGCTGTGGGGACTTCGCTCGGCAGTACCAACATAAGCCTGGGCGATACCGTGATGATAATCCTGCACAAAATCTTCGGGGTGCCCCTTGCCGCACACATCGACCCGGTAAACGTTTCGATTGTCTGGCTTTTGCGCCTGCCACGGGTTCTGCTGGCGTTTATCGCTGGGGGTTGCCTTGCCATGAGCGGTGCGGTTTGCCAGTCGATTTTGCGGAACCCCTTGGCAACACCTTACATCCTTGGCGTTTCCTCGGGTGCATCCCTTGGTGCCGGGATAATCATTATATCTGGAATTGCGTTGCCTTTCCTTGCTGGTTTTACCCTGCCATTGGTCGGGTTTGTCTTTGGCGTTGTTACGGTTTTTATGGTCGCCGCCTTTTCGTCCCGTATAGACAAGTCAATGTCGAACAACACGATTATCCTTTGCGGAATGATCGTGTCGCTTTTTTTGAACGCCCTGCTCACAACTTTAAGCGCGGTCTTTTCCGACGATCTTAGGCGCATTGTCCTTTGGCAAATGGGAAGCTTTGCCATGCGTGGCTGGGTTTACGTGCAACTCCTACTGCCGTTCATGATCATTGGCACCGCAGGGATTTTCCTTTACACAAAGGAAATGGACATTTTAACATTCGGCGACGACCAGGCAAAATCCGCAGGCGTGGAAACGGGTTCGCTGCGAAAAAAGCTACTTGCCTTTTCCGCCATACTAACGGGTGCCACCGTTGCCTTATGCGGCGTAATCGGTTTCGTTGACCTTATATCTCCACACGCCGCACGAAAAATAGTCGGTTCAGGGCACAGAAGCCTTATACCCATGTCGTTTATTCTGGGCGGTTCGTTAATGGTGGTAACGGATTTGGTTGCAAGAATCATTATATCGCCATCGGAACTGCCTGTGGGTGCGTTAACCGCGCTTATCGGTGCACCGTTTTTCGCCTGGGTCTATTTCAGGCGGCGCAAGTTTACACGGGGTCATCAATGATCGAAGCGCAAAACCTATACGCCGGATACGACAACACCGATGTCATACACAACATTAGCTTCAAGGTTAATACCGGTGAAAGCCTTTGCGTGTTAGGCCCAAACGGCTGCGGCAAAAGCACCCTGCTGAAGTCGATTGCTCGCCTTATCAACTACCGTGGCCTTGTCACGCTGAACGGCAAAGATGCCTGTGCACTTCCGCGAAAGGAATTCGCAAAAAAAATCGCACTTTTGGGGCAAACCGCACAGGTCTTATTCCCCTACACGGTGTACGAAACCGTTTCGATGGGCCGTTACGCCTATTCCACGGGCTTCCTTAAAAACTTATCCCCCAATGACAAGGACATTATCGAAAACATCATTGAAAAATTGGGCATCGCGGACATTCGCAATCGCATGATCGATGAACTTTCTGGTGGGCAAGTGCAAAGGGTTTTCCTGGCAAGGACTCTGGCGCAAACCCCCGAGGTAATCCTGCTGGACGAGCCTACCAACCACCTCGATCTAAAGTACCAAATCGAACTGCTCGGCTTTCTGAAATCCTGGGTAAGGGAAAGCGGCAAAACCCTTGTCGCCGTGTTCCACGACCTTAACCTGGCTCGGCAGTTTGGCGACACCGCGCTTCTGATGAACAATGGAACTGTGGCCGCTGGCGGCACAATCGAGGAAACGCTGCACGGCGAAATCCTGCAAGGGGTTTACGGCATTGACATCCAGGGCTTTATGCGGGAATCGTTGGGGAAATGGGTTTAAGAAAAAAACGCCCTGCTGTCCGGCGAGGCAGCAGGGCGTTAACGGATTAAACCGTCACCATCGGCATCGAAATACCAGCTATTTTGGGTTTAAGGCGCAAAGATCTCGATCTCGCCCCCTGCAACAAAGTCCAGCCCAAGACCCCTTCCGTTTGGTATGGTTGCAGTAAATTCAACCCTAGACATCCTTTCCCATGGGTACAATCTAACAGGCGGAGTGAGGGTGAGAGTGCTGGCATTGTCGGCAGCAGCCATAGGAATAGCACGGGAATCATCCCCTCGCCCAATATCCCTGGTATGAAGCACGATAGTCCACTGTATGTTGGTTGCTGTTGCATCGCCAGGCGTAACAGGAGAAGGAGCAAGCAGGTTAATCGTGCTTCCTTCCCTGGCTTCTTGTCCACGGTCCCCGAAGTTAATCGACGTAACCGGTACATGAGTGGCACCCGCACCTGCGGCATTAAACAATATCGGCTTTGAGACAAAGTCTCTCCCAACTGTATGTCCATTGCGAATACGTGCCCTAATCTCGAACCAGGCGGCGGCTGGAGGGGTCCAAAGGCCGGCAGGAATATCGTTCCAGCTGATATCGTCACTGGCACTACCTTTACGGTACTCCCATATTATGGCTCTGCTGGTCGCATTGTTAGGCGTTATACGCACTGTCGTACTGGCATTTAGGTCATATATGGTTCCTTCCCTTATTGTCATGTTCGGGTTCAGGGTGAAATCCAGCTCTTGAACAGGTATAAAAGCAGCGGGTTCTATGTAGATTATTGTCAAGAAGGAGAATGGGTTGTCCCTGTCCTCCCCATCTGGTATCTCCCCGGCTACAATTAGCCTGGCCATGTTGGGAAGCAGTTCGAATACCCCTTTGCTATGAGCCACCCTAGCTGGGTTCCTAACCTCGGGGCCACCAACAGGATCCGAGCCCCAGGCCTGAATGTCATCCCATATTATCTCTTGGTTGGTCGCATTTGGGGGGGAGATAGTAACATGGTTATTCAGGTTAATTATGTCTCCTGCCGTGGCAACTATTCTTGACGGAAGGGTAACGTCTGTAACCCGTACAATGGAACCTGCCGCTACTGGGCTTACGACGATGGGTATATATCTAACATAGTCTTCATTCGTCATTTTGTAGTCGGCATCCCCAAGCCCGCGAACAATGGTCGCCCTAAGCCGGTGGTCTCCAAAAGTCGTCGGGCTCCATCTGCTGCCGTCGGGGATTGCACTCCAATCCGACCACTCGGTCGGATAGCCCCATTGATCCACATGCTGGTTCTGAACTGCCCAGCTTATATCCTGGTGGGTTGCATTGCTGGGGCTAACGGTCGCCAATAAGTTCAGATTGTGGTCGGCTCTTTGCGTAAAGGTTGTGCCCGAAGGAATGTCAACGGTATTAACAGGCACAAATTCTTCCGATATTCTGCTGGCAATTCCGAATATGTAAACATCGGCATCAAGGTCGCTCATCCACAGCCTTCCGCTTGTAACGATAGCCCTAAGGAAAAGCACGGCGAACCGATTCTCGTCTCCGGGATCCGGAACGGAGAGCTGGCCACCAGGTATAGGGGTCCAATCTTCGTCCCATGGAAGCGCGTAGAACCATGCTATGGTTTGGTTGGTCGCATCGCTTGGGGAAAGGTTTGCCAGCTCGTTCAGGTCAAATTCTTCACCCACAAAAACCGTGGCCGGCAGAAGGTTTGGGGAGGCCAGGTTGCCAGTCGTAGTAATCAACGAAGTAATCGGGTCGTACCTAGTTGTGCCGCCAACGGTAATGCTGCGCTCGCCATCGACAAAATCATCGTGGCCTTTGTTTATTCCGCCCTTGACTGTCCCCCTTACTGTAAAGGTACCCGCATAGGGGAGTATGCCATCTGGGAGCACCAGCCACTCCAAGGCACCTGGGCGCTGATTCAGGGTGCTGAACCCGACAGGGCCCGCCCAAATTTCCCAGCTTATGGCTTGCTTGGTCGCATTATCGGGATAAACGCTTGCAATTTCGTTCAGGTCAAGCGGGGCATTGGGCGGTAGGGAAGATTCGTCGAGGTCTATCCTTTCGACGGGAATAAAGTCGGAAAAAGATACCGTTTCGTCCCACCATTGGATATCGGAAGGTGTCCAAGTGCCAAGGACAAAGTCGAAGGGGACTGCCCTTGCCCCGATATAAAAATCACCTCGCCAATCTGTGAAAAGGGAAATTACGGCCGACCACTGATCGGTGTTGTCACCGTACGCCCATACATGGAGGTTGCCATTCCACGAATATTGGCCGCCCTGCCTCATCTCAATTGGTTCAACGAGAATAGGGTTATGGTTGCCCACCCTTTTGACAACCTGGTGGTTGACCGCGTTTCTTCCAGCCACCCAGGACACTATTGCCCTGTTGCCATCACCCGAAGGTTCCACGACTAAATTGCTTGGCCTCCCTGGTCTGTCAGGTTCAAGGCTGACAGGTTGGTTACAAGCTGCCAACATCAAAACTAGGGCGGCAGCACCGACTACGAAAAAGCTTTTCTTCATAGCTCTCTCCTTTCGCTAGGAACAAGTAATTTGGGGTGCGCCCAGACAGGCTTCGCCGGAGGCCTGCTTGATACGCACTGTTATAAGGGCATAAAACCCCTGTTCAACCAGCCCCTTACCAAGGGCCTGGAAAAAACCAAGAGTACAAACCTAGAGGATAAAACCAGGGCGAAGAAACAGAGGGGATAGATCGGAGATGCGGAATCTCGGGTGGAATAAAATTAAGGTGCCTACCCAAAAACCGGGCACTTTACGGCCTTACACGCCCTGTTGCCACAGGGACACCGAGAAAAAACACCTTATTAGAATATCGGCGAAACCTGCGAGTATGTCAAGGGGTGTGTGCGAACGTAACTGATAATGCTTACGAAATGCATAATCGCAGAGATGAAAAAGACGATACGCAAATCCCAGACCACCCGCCCTAATTTAAAAGTTTTTGCGTTTGGCTTGGAAATAGTGCCTTTTCGCTCTCGGTAAAAATTACCGAGAGCTGCAATGGGCTTAGGCTACCCAACTAGCCTACTCTTCTGTTGGCGGTTGCCCCCCCTGCAAAAAGAACGGCACAATAGGTGGCGATACAGGCGGAGGGGCCCATGTTGGCGGCCTGGCACGTATGGGCGGCGGCTGTACCTCGGGGGACGGATCCACTACAGGCGGCTCCAATTGCTGTACAGGCAATGGTGGCGGCGGCGGCGGTGGAGGGGCCGGGGCTGCTGCTGCTGCTGGCGCAGGTGTGGGCGGCGGAACTGTAAAGAGAACCCTTACCCGCTCGACATTCGTGCGGTGCTGTAGCTTTAACACCAAGGCTTGCTCTTCCGCAAAGTAATACCAGCCGGAAACGCCGTAGTTGTCCTCGAACGAAGGGTTCCCAGGGGTGTTCTGCCCGTGCATCTGGAGTTGCACGAAGGGCCTTACATTGCGGAGCATCACATAATGAGCCTGGCCGACAGGGAAATCGACGTAAACGTCCATGAAATTGCTGGTCTGTGTCGCATTGACCGATCTGGCCGCGGACCAGGCCCAGACGCCGCTCACCCCAGTCGTCTTTGCCCGGGGGAGGAAATCGTTGCCGTCCAGAATCCTGAACAAACTCGCCGTGTCAAGCCTTTCCGTGGAGGCGGTCAAATTACCGTTCATGCCGGATGTAAGGAATGCGGGAACCGATCCGGTTCCGTCCGCCAGGGATATGACCGAAAATACCAGCGACCTCCCAAGCCATGCCCAGTCATCGTCGCCTGCATGTTCGCCCCATGCGCTTAGGACATTCCCCAAGCGCATGTTAAGCTTGACATCCGCCTGCCCGTTGGGGGAGAAAACGAGAACCTGGTACCCGTTCTGCCTAAGGCCGTCGGCAACAATCTGCCTGGCCCGTGCCGCAAGGGGCTCGAAGGGGTTGTCCGCACCGGCGCGCCGCCTGCTCATATCCATGTAGCTTTCCAGTACCCCCGCGCTTGACTCAAGCGTAACCGTGTGCGGGTCGATGGCCCAGACAGAGGAAATATAGCTATCAATCACATCGTTATGGCCCCGTACCGCAAGGAATTCAATCAGGCGGTTTTTTGCGAAGAGGGTTCCGTAGTCCCTTCTAGCCAAGAGTTCGCCCACAAGGCCAATTTTCTCACGTTCCTGGGTGCCTACAAGCGCGACCTCCTGCGCCCAGACACCGACCCTCCTGTCGAACTGGAAAACCGAGGATTCCCAGGTGCGGTTGGGGCTTTGACCAAAGGCCGCGGGTATAAGGGACACGGTCGCACCGTAAGTGCCGCGCCGCAGGCCTTCGGCGGAAAGGGAAATCACCCTGTCCTGTCCGACATTGGGGGGCATGTTCCTTCCCCACAGGTCGAAATTACGATCTGTCCAGGCCGCAAGCTCCTGGGAAAGGGATTGGGAGCTTTCCATTCCGGGAATGACAAAATCGGCGGGTTCGTTCACTATTACGTCCGGTATTACACGGTAGAAGACGGTCGGGGTACTGGCCAGAAGTGCAAGCCGCCCCTCCGTAAGCTCCTGCGAATGGCGGCTAAACCTGTAGCGGATGCCTTCGTAGTTTATACCCAGTATCCCCCTGGCATTGTCCCAAATAATGGAAGATCGTCGCGGCCTAAAGGGAATGTCGATTGCGCTAATCCCTTCCTGGAACGTACCGCTTATCCGTAGTTCCGGCATCGCGTCCAGCCCTTCGGGGATTTGGCTGGAAAAGGAAAGTACCAGGCCGGAAGGCAGGGAAAAGACCGCCTCGCCCCCCGAGATGGAGACATATTCCGGCACTATCTGATGCCGCATGTTTCCAGCATCGACAAAGGAAAACCCGCCGTCCATGCCGGGGGCGGAAGCAAGCCGGAACTCCAGCCCGCCAAATAAGACACTCGCCCCACCATCCAGACGTATCCAGCCTGGCCTGGATGCCCCTGCATCCGAAGCCTGACCGTTGAAATAGCGCCCTGTTATCGTCATAGCGCCAACCTGCTTGGAGAAAGTCCCGTAACGGGCAAATTGCATTGCACTAAGCAATACAAACGCCATAAGGCTCACAAACAGAGCCAACGAAAGTCGTGGAAGGATCCTTTTTTTCATCTTATATGAACCTCTATGCCTGTTTCCCGCTGTTTTTCGGTGCCCGTACAGGCCATCTCTACATGCACCTTACCATCAAGCTCACATTTGTGTATTATACTGTATTGTATGACAAGAATAAAAAATTGCCAAGGGGCTTTGGGGTTATTTTTTCTGGCCACGCTGATGCTTGCAAGCACGGTTTCGGCTTATGCCAGCAATACCGAGGCGATACTTACCGAGGTGTCGCAATTGATGGCGCAGCGGGAATTCAACGCCGCGATCGAGCTTTTCGACACAATCGGGGAGGACTCCACCGAGATACGGCTTCTGCGAGCCTCTATCCTGAATTCGGCCGGGCGCACCGCCGATGCCAGCGCCATTGCCAACGCCGTTGTCTCCAACGACCCGAACAACGTAGACGCGCTCAAGATACTTGCGGCTTCGGCCCTGGTTGAAGGCAGGGACAGGGATCAGCGGAATTTCCTGGAACGGATTATAAGGATAGAGCCGGAAAACCTCCAGGCCATTTCCGAGCTTGGCTACAACGCGATTAGGGCGCGAACCCTGCGAGCCGCGACGAGCCATTTCGACAGGGCGTTGTCCATCGACCCGAATTATCCCCAGGCACTACTGGGAAGGGCAATCGTGTACCGCTACACTCGCAACCCCAGGCGGGCCGAGCAGCTGCTGAACCAGGCGATAGCCCAAAACCCGGGCTGGGCCGCCCCGTACCACGAGCGGGCGCGGCTGTACAGGGGCGCGGGTTTTAGGGAGGATGCCCTCAACGACCTTAACGAGGCAAGAAGGCTGGAACCCAACAACCATTGGATATCCATTGACCGGGCTATCACCCTTATGGAACTGGGTTTCAGGCATGAGGCGCTGGAAGAGCTGGATCACTCGATTGCGCTTTCCCCCGACAACTTTCTTGCCCATGTTCACCGCGCCAATATAAGGGAAGCAACCGGCGATCTGGCTGGGGCGGCGCAGGATCACCAGACCGTAATGAGGATAAGGCCGGACTATTTTTTTGCCGCCGAGGGGCTGGGCATTATAAGGATGAAGGAGGGGCGGTACCTTGAGGCAAGGGATGCCTTTCTTACGGCGCACAGGCAGGCTCCAAGGGAGTCCCGCTATGCGCTGCTTGCCGCCGCCAACTGGATGAGGGGCGGCCAGCATACCGATCCCAGGCAGTTCCTTTCCCAGGTAATCCGCACGGTTCCCCGCGACTCGCCGGAATGGTTCCTAATCAGGCTGTACCACGACCTTTCCGGGGACACCGACGTGCTGGCCAGGATCCAGCGGGAACAGAACCTTGATACGAGGGCGAAGATGCTGTTTTACATCGCCCTTTTTTACGATATTCGCGGGAACACAAACCTTGCGAACAACTTCTTTACGCAGGTAAGGGAAGCAGGGCGCAGGGGCACGGTCGAATGGAAGCTAAACGAGTGGATCCTTGAACAGCGGGGCCTATAACGATTAAACTAACGGGGAATCACTATGAGCAGTAACAACATACGCCTCAACCTGGGTGGAAGGAACATCCACCTGATTGGGACGGCCCATATCTCAAAGGAAAGCATTGAGGAAGTGACCAAGGCCATCCGCGAGGAAATGCCAGGCATAGTGTGCGTGGAACTGGACGAGGGCCGCTACTCTTCTATTAACCAGCAGGACATCTGGGAGAAGCTTAACGTCTCCAAGGTTTTGCGCGAAGGCAAGGGCTTTCTTCTTATCGCGAACATCGCCATGGCAAGTTTTCAGCGGCGGCTGGGGAACGAGATCGGGGTAAAGCCCGGCGAGGAAATGCTTGCCGCGGTGAACACCGCAAAGGAGATGGGCATAAAGTTTAGCCTGTGCGATCGCGAGGTGCAGGTGACGCTAAGGCGAGCCTGGGCGCGTTGCGGTTTATGGAGCAAGTGCAAACTGCTTGCGGCCTTGTTTTCCAGCGCCTTTGCCGGGGAAAAACTAAGCGCCGACGAAATCGAGAACCTGAAAAAATCAAACGAGCTTGACAACATGATGAAGGAACTGGCGGACTACCTTCCCGCCGTAAAGGAAACCCTTATCGATGAACGTGACCGTTACCTTGCCACGAAAATATGGGCGGCGACAGGCAGGGCCACCAGTGCCATTGCCGTCGTAGGTGCCGGGCATTTGCAGGGTATACAGACCTGGCTTGAGAAATTTGCGGCAGACGAGTTCAACGGCACGCCTATCCCTGTCGAGAGCCTTGCCGAACTGGAAACCATTCCCCCAAAGACGCTTTTGTCCAAATGCGCCAAGTGGGTCATTCCGGTGCTTATCCTGTCGCTCATTGTCACGGGCTTTGTACGCGCCGATGCAAGCCTTAGCCTTGAGATGCTTCGCCGCTGGGTTCTGTGGAACGGCGGCTTTGCCGCGATTGGAAGCATTCTGGCCCAGGGGCATCCCCTTGCGATTCTGGTTGCCTTCCTTGGGGCCCCTTTTACCACGCTTAACCCGTTTATAAGCGCGGGGATTTTCGCCGGGCTTGTGCAGGCCACGGTTCGAAAGCCCCGTGTTTCCGATGCCGAAACGATATCGGCCGACATTGTAAGCCTAAAAGGCATATACCGCAACCGGATAACCAAGGTGCTGCTGGTGTTCTTCCTGGCAAACCTTGGAAGCTCCCTTGCCACCCTGCCTGCCTTTCTGTCCATCGCAGGCTTGCTGCTTGGCTCGGCGGCCAACTGAGATAGGATGATGGCAGATACCCTGCTATTGTAAGTTCATGCCTTTTGTGCGTTTTGGTTTTAGCGGAAGGCTTGACTTTTCCAGCCCTGCGTGGTATAAATAAGCCGCAAGTAAGAAAACAGGGGGTGTTTTTGTAAAAAATGCTGCACCTTACCTCCTTCCCGAAAGCTGGTGTTAATTAGCCGCCAGTGGGTAAATTTTGCGATCCAAGGCTAGGTATCCCCACATGGAAAATGAAAAAATGGGAGGGCCATGAAGAAGGCATTTTTCGCATCTGTTTACTTACCAGCGTGGCTTTGCTGTTTGTCGGGATTTCCCTGATCGTAACCGCACAAATCCTAATAAAGAAAAAAGCAGTAGATTGTAGGCGCAACGGTGACTGCTTGCCAAACCCGCAAAGTGCTTTTCCGCAATCTCGCTCTCGCTTGCCGGCTCTATCGTATAACGGCAGATTCCGCATACTTGAGCTTAAAGCCATGCTCGGCGCAGAAAGCATCGGTTCGCTCCCGCACACCCTTATAGTAGGCTTTTCTCTGTTCGGGTGTCATTCCCTCTGTCCTGTCCTGCACAGCAAGCCGCCATGCGCGGACCTCACGAAGCGGAAGCGGCGCATCCTTGAATTCGTCCAGCCGAGGATCGTTCATGTAGTCATGCTCCTTCATCGCCTATAACCTCCCCTGGCTCATATATGCCAATGATCTCGTAGCCCTCGGCTTCGTTTACCACCGCCGTCAGCCGTATCGCCTTGCCCTTTATGATATGCTCAAAGTTCTGGCTAACTATAAAATCTAAGCCATGTACGGTCGCAGATGCAATATGCAGAGCGTCGGTTCTGTGCTTGGCGGGAATCGCCGCTACTTCGATATACCTACCTGCAAGCCATTCCACCCTTTCCCTTTCGTTCTCGGGTAACAACGTAACACCATACTCCGCAATAAGTTGCAGCATCTCTAGGCGATGTTTCTCGTTTCGGACATCTTCAAGCTCGGCAATAACATACTCCGAGGTATACGGCTCGAACTCGCCTGCTTTTACCGCCTCGAAAAACCGCCTTGCGTCTCGGCAGTATTCCACGGTTTTCCCGTAATACTGCCCCCTGGTCTGGGCGAAATAGAAATTGAAAAGCGTCGTCTCGATATAAACCTTCGGTGTTTCCATACGATATGGGGTATGTTGTCACGCAATTCGACCGCCTGTCAATGATGCAATTGCCCAGCCTGCCTGCCTTTCTGTCCATCGCGGGCTTGCTGCTTGGCTCGGCGGCCAACTGAGATAGGGTGATAGCAGATACCCTGCTATTGTAAGTTCATGCCTTTTGTGCGTTTTGGTTTTAGCGGAAGGCTTGACTTTTCCAGCCCTGCGTGGTATAAATAAGCCGCAAGTAAGAAAACAGGGGGTGTTTTTGTAAAAAATGTTGCACCTTACCTCCTTCCCGAAAGCTGGTGTTAATTAGCCGCCAGTGGGTAAATTTTGCGATCCAAGGCTACGTATCCCCACATGGACAATGAAAAAATGGGAGGGACATGAAGAAGGCATTTTTCGCATCTGTTTTGATGGCCTGCGCCCTGTATGCATTTGCCCAAAACGGGCTTATCCGGGAATTAAGCGGCGAGGTCGAGCTAAGGCAGGCTGGGGTCGCGGAGTTCGTCCCCGCCACCGTCGGAAGCACGGTCGCGCAGGATACAGTCGTTTCCACGGGCTTTAGAAGCAGTGCCATAATCGAGGTAGGGAGCATTACGCTTACCGTGCGCCCTTTGACCCGCCTTTCGCTTGCGGAAATAAGGGTCGCGGCGGGCGCGGAAAGCGCCAGCCTGAACCTGCAGGCCGGTCGAGTTAGGGTAGATGTAAGGCCCCCAGCCGGGGCCAGGGCGGATTTTTCCGTGCAAAGCCCCAACATGTCCGCTTCCGTGCGCGGGACCAGCTTTGAGATTGACACGCGCAATATCATGGTGCTTGAGGGTGCCGTAAGCTTTAGGGGTGTCAGGGGCCTGCCGGTAATTGTACGGGCTGGCGGCGAAAGCTTCGTGGCTGCCGGGGGCAGAACCGTGGATCCCGTGCAGAAGATTTTCCAAGCCCTTTCCCCGCCTGTGCCCGTTGGGGCAGGCGCATCGGGCGAAACCATCGCAGGCATGCCGGCTGCTGCCAGCAGGGGCGTTTATTTTACCATAATTTACGAGCAATGACGGAGGGAACATGAAAAAGACATGCGCCCTTTTTGCGGCGCTTTGCATGGTGGCGCTGAGCGCCTGCTTTAGCCCCTGGAGCGGCGGTGACGAAGGGACCATAACGATATCCCTTGGCACGACCGGCAGGCTTGCGGTGGATCCCGACGAAATTGACGGCATGACCCACATCATAACCTTGACCGGTCCCGGCGGCGAACGCATCGTTTCCACCCTTCCGCCAGGTCAACGTGCGGTAAGCATCGTGGTACCGCCCGGCGTCTGGAACGTCGGCGCCCGCGCCATAGGCCGAACACCGGAGATATACGGTAATTCCAATGTGTTCACGTCCGCGACAATGGTGCGGGCCTTCGGATCCACGGGGAGACCTATTGAGGTCCTTGCCGGTAGGAACGAGCCTGCGGTAATCAGGATGAGCGGCGCGGTCGGTGTTTACAACCGCCATCAGCTTAACGAAGCCATATACAGGGTCGGCGCATATGCCGGCAATGTCAAAACAATCCTGATAAAACAGGACATAGAGGTCTCCGCCCTTTACGGCATTGGGGGGAACATCACCCTTGCTTCCGACAGGGACGTAAGGATCACCAGGGCATCGGAGGGCGGTTCCGTATATGCCGGGCTTATGTTCGACGTTTCGGGCGGCACCCTTAGCATTGGCAGGCCCGGCATGACCGGCAGCATCACCATTGACGGCGGCGGCGGCAATGCCAGGGCCCCAATAGTAAGGGTAGGCAGTGGCGCGGGGCTGGTAGTGAACCAGGGCGTTACCCTTACCGGGAACAGGGGGGGCAACGAGGTCCGGGGCGGGGCCGTGCATGTAGGCGGAGCCGGCAGCTTCGCGATGAACGGCGGCGTAATTTCGAACAACTCCGCCGGGCTTGGCGGCGGCGTGTATGTTGCCTCCAACGGCATGTTTACCATGAACGGCGGCGTAATTCATGGGACGGACCATCCGCTGGGGCTTCGGAACTCGGCAACATTGGGCGCGTCCCTCTACGTGGCTTCCGGCGGAACGGCCAGGTATGGCGGGAACCATGCCGCGGCATTCGGCGGAGGCATGATCCGTACCGCCAACAACACCCTGCCCTTCGTACCTGTTACCACTTCCCGTGCCATGGTATCCGCAGGATACCGCCACACAATGGCTATTAGGGAAGACGGTTCGCTGTGGGCCTGGGGACGAAATACGGACGGACGGCTTGGCGACGGTACGACAACCGACCGCCTTAACCCCGTGCGGATAGGAACAAGTACGGACTGGCTTGTCGTGTCCGCAGGCACGAATCACACAATGGCGATCCGGGAAGATGGCTCGTTATGGGCCTGGGGAGGGAATGCGCATGGCCAGCTTGGCGACGGCGCAGGCGGGGGAGGCTCGCAGGATCCCGCTATGGGACATAGAACCAGCCCCTTGCAAATAGGGCTTGGTGCAAACTGGTCCTATGTGTCCGCAGGTGATGAGAACACGGTGGCAATCCGCGAAGACGGCTCGCTATGGGCCTGGGGAAGAAATATGCTCGGTGAACTTGGCGACGGCACGACAACACGACGTCTTAGCCCCGTGCGAATAGGGGCATATACAGACTGGCGTGCCGTTTCCGCAGGCGGTAGGCATACGCTGGCGATCCGGGAAGGGGGCTCGCTGTGGGCTTGGGGAGCGAATCTTGCCGGCGAGCTTGGCGATGGCACGGCAAATCGTCGCTACAGCCCAGTGCGGATAGGGACAGCTACGGGCTGGCGTGCCGTTTCCGCAGGTTCTGCTCATACAATGGCGGTTAGGGTGGATGGTTCGCTATGGGCTTGGGGGGAAAATATGTTTGGTCAGCTTGGTGATGGCACCTTTGGCTGGGAAAACAATCGCCACAGCCCTGTGCGGGTAGGAACGGCTACGGACTGGCTTGCCGTTTCCGCAGGGATACACACTGTGGCGATCCGTGAAGACGGTTCGCTATGGGCTTGGGGATATAATTGGTCTGGTGAGCTTGGGGATGGCACTACAACCAATCGCCACAGCCCTGTGCGAATAGGGGCGGCGACGGGCTGGCGTGCCGTTTCCGCAGGCTTTGAGTACACAATGGCGATCCGGGCGGATAGTTCGTTCTGGGGATGGGGAGACAACTCTAAGGGCCAGCTTGGCGACGGCACGACAGGCGACCGCAACAGCCCCGCCCAGATTTGGCAGGGGGGCGGCTCCGCAACACCGCTTCCCACGGTAACCAGTGTTTTCCTAATCCCCGGCAGCATCGTTGCGGAAAGGGGCGGGACGGCGCAGTTTTTCGCCGCGGTTTTGGGAACCGGCGAGCCTCCGCAGGGTGTTACCTGGACGGTCGAGGGCGGGGTCCCGCAAACTGGCGTTTCCGCCGCCGGCCTTCTTACCGTGGCGCACAACGAGACGGCCTCGGTGCTTACGGTGCGGGCGACTTCGACATTTGACCGCGCGGTAAGCGGAACGACAATCGTCTTTTTGGGGTTCTTTAGATAGGTATGGAATGTGTTAAGGGGGAAAAATGAAAGCGATGTTAAAAGCGAAACGTTTCACGATGGCGGTTGCCTGCCTTGCCTTTGCGGCCATGTTTGCTGGCTGCCCGATGGACAACCAGGACGACGGCACCGGTCAAACAGGCGGCATTCCTGCGGCACTTGTCGGCAGTTGGGGGGCTGGCAATGTTGAATTCATAAGGATTAATGCCGACGGCACTGGGGTGCTCCAGGGCACCCCTGTCGAATGGTCGGTGGACGGAAATAGGCTAATCATGACCATCGACTTGGGGCCTGGGCATGGCGGGGCAGTGTTCAGTTCGGCAAGATGGGAAATCGTCGGCGGCAGGTTAAGGCTTACCGAAGGGCAAGGCCACATGGGCCATATATTGACGCTGTCCCCATACCTTGACAGGTTAGGCGGCGGCAACGGTGGGGACGATGACCCGGACAATGGTAATGGAGAAGGCCCTGGCGATGACCTGGGACGTATTCCTACGGCACTTGTCGGCGAATGGGGGGTCGCGGGCACAGTAGTTTTAACGATCAATGCCGACGGCACTGGGGCACATCACGCACTTCAAGGCAATACCGTTGAATGGTCGGTAGACGGAAACAGGCTAATAATGACCATCGACATGGGCGCCGGGCAGGGCGGGTTCATGACCAGCTCGGCAAGATGGGAAATCGTCGGCGGCAGGTTAAGGCTTACCGACGGGCAGGGGCATATGGGTCCCATATTGACGATATACCCATACCTTGACAGGATAGGCGGCGACCCAGGAGACGGCAATGGCAATGGAGAAGACCCGGGAATTATTCCTGCGGCACTTGTCGGCACCTGGGGAATTGGCGCCGACGAAATGCTCCGGATCAACGCGGACGGGTCGGGGCACGTGGACGGAACGCCGGTTAGCTGGTCTGCAAGCGCGGGCAGGTTAACTGCGGTTTGGTCACCCGGCGGCTCGGCTTTTACTGGCTCGGTGGCCTGGCGCATTCGGGACGGCAGGCTGCATTTTTCAAACCCGCAAGGAACGCAGGGGGCTGTCCTAATGGCCCTTATGAGCGTAACCATACACATAGGCAGCCCAGGCTTTGAAAGGCTCGATGGCATTCCAGCTATACTTGTCGGCACCTGGGGAATTGGTACCGATGAAATGTTCCTGATCAATTCCGACGGGTCGGGACATATAACCGAGACCCCAGTTAGCTGGTCGGCAAGCGCGGGCAGATTAACCGCCGTCTGGTCGCCTGGGGGGTCGGATTTTACTGGTTCGGTCGCCTGGGAGATCCGGAACGACAGGCTGCATTTTTCAAGCCCACAAGGAACGCAGGGCACGGTTTTAATGACCCTTATGAGTGCCACCGTAATTATGGGTAGCCCAGGCTTTGAAAGGCTTGGCCCTGGCGATGGCGGTGAGGTAACACCCATAGGTATTACCGTGGATCCCAGTTTCGTAAGCATAAGCACAAATGAATCGGTTCAATTTACCGCAACTGTGGTACCGGTATGGGCATCCCAAGCTGTTACGTGGGCCGTCGAACCTTCAGATACTACTGGTACAATCGACTCCAATGGTCTGTTTACCTCCCACTGGGAAGGCACTTTTCACGTTAGGGTGACCGCATTGGACGATACTTCGGTATATGCTATTGCGGAGGTGCACGTCTGGTTCGATGACTGGGAGTGGTGCTGTGGCTGTCCTTGTGGTGGTGGCATGGGCTGCGGAATATTGTGTGGCAACTGTCACAACTGCGATGATCCAGATCCAGGATATTCCTGTTGCGGCTGCGGTTGTGATGGTAGTGGCTGCTGTTGGGGTCACTGTGGCGACTGTTACCGCTGTTGGGGGTCAGGAATTTTCACCATAACCTTTGCGGACTTCTACAGTATGACCCCAATCACGGTTTCACAACCACTCCGCATTATAGGCAGCCCAGAGGAAACCTCCATGGACATTACCGTGGACAACCCCGGGCAGTACCAGACTGGCAGTATTAGGTGGATGCTTGGGGGAAGCCTAATCACCGCCGGGGTTAGCGGAGCCTATGGGGAAACACTTACCCTGGATTCGAGAATCCACGACAACCGAATAGGAACGCACACTGTAACGGTCGTGGTTACCGATATGGACGGTGTGGCGTGGAGTCAGGCCGTCATCTTTACTGTGGTGCGGGATTAATTAAGGAGGAGAAACATGGAAAACAAAAGTTCATTGTGGTTGCGGCGTTGCGCTTTTCTCGCCGCCTGTTGCGTCATATTTTTTGTCGGGTGCCAAAACCCGCTGCGATCGCCACCGACAGGGGAAACCCAGGCTGAAACGGGCATCCTTTCGCTGACGATTGGCAGACAGGGCGCGGCAAGGACGATCCTGCCAGAGCTTTCTTTATATCACTTTGCCAGGTTCGATCTTGAGCTTACCCCCAGCCCGGACTGTGATGCCGGCAACTGGGGGGTTACCGTATGGAATTGGCAGCATGGCCAACCCATCGAACTGGCAATGGGGATCTGGGATCTACACATGGACGCATTCACGGACGACAGCGATTCGCAAGCGACGGCCCAGGGTGGGCTTTCGGGTATCTGGGTGACTCCGTGGGAAACCACCGATCACAGTGTTGCACTTTCCCCGGTTATTAGCGGCGAGGGGGCGTTTAGCTGGAGGGGCATGCACTTTCCCCAAAGTGTTGTTAGCGCCTACATGGAAATTGCCGAATGGGTTGACTGGAGCGTCGGCGGGGTTTTGCATAAGGTCGAACTTGTAGCCTGGGGGGCACCAGTACACAGCGGCAAGCCCTACCGTACCCTGCCTGCGGGACAGTACCTCGTGATTTTCACGCTGTACAGTGGCGGGGATAATCGGGGCTACAGGGAAAGGGTGGAGATAAGCGAAATCCTGCATGTCTACAGGAACCTTGAAACCGAGCTTGCGCCAGATGCCTTTGCAGATTTTGTCTTCCCCATTTCCCTAATAACCGTAACCTTCAATGCCAACAATGCATCGGGGCAGCCCCCTGCTCCGTGGATATCTGAAGGATCCTGGTCGGTAGATATAACCTTCCCAGGCCCTGGCGATTTGTGGAAAGATGGGTACTATTTCTTCGGCTGGAACACCATGCCCGACGGCTCGGGAACGCAATTCAACGTGGGAACCACTGCAAGGTTCACCAGCCGTACAACGCTGTATGCCCAGTGGTCTACTATTCACACGCTCGCCGACCGCTTTGCCTGGTTGCGGAATAATGCGCAGAGCGGCGGTACGTACACCATCGACATAAGCGTTTACGGTGGCGGCTACCTTACCCCTGCGGAAGCTATGCTTCCCTCTGGCAGGACTCTTACCGTCATCCTTATGGGAAGTGAACCAAGCACCATTAGCCTTGCCAACCATGGAACCCTGTTTCATATTGAAGGTCGCTGGGACTCAGCCTGTTGCTGCAACAATTGGGTAGGCGGGTACAGCGTTTCCCTTGGGCTGGGCAACAACGTCACCCTGCAAGGCAGGCACGACAACACTGGCTCTATGGTATATGTGAGCATAAACGCTACTTTTAGCATGGGCGAAGGATCAAAAATTACAGGTAATACCAGTAATACCAGTTGGGGAGGCGGCGGTGTTAGTGTAGGCGATGGGGTTTTCTTTATGGGTGGCGGAGAAATCTCTGGTAATACCGCTAGATATGGTGGCGGCGTGTGGAATGCAGGAGCAGGTCTGTTCTTTATGGACGGTGGGGTGATCTCCAATAATATCGCTTGGAATAGTGGTGGCGGTGTTTATGGCATAATCCGAATAAGCAATGGGGTCATCTATGGAATGGATGCGGAAGAGGGTTTTAGAAACATTGCCAACCAAGGTGCAGCATTGTACGCATCATACTGGTCTGAGTGTTGCTGGTCTCTATACGGCTGTTGGTCGCACGGCAATTGGTCATATTTAGGTACCACCGACAACACCATACGTGTAACAAACGGTGTCCGGCAAGTGGGATCCTTAACACTTAGACTTGCGGACTTCTACAGCATGACCCCAATCATAGTTTCGCAGCCACTGCGCATTGTAGGCCGCCCGGAAAAAACATCCAGGGACATTACCGTGGACAACCCCGGGCAGTACCAGCCTGGCAGCATCAGGTGGATGCTTGGGGGAAGCCGAATTACCGCTGGGGTTAGCGGAACCTATGGGGAAACACTTACCCTGGATTCGAGAATCCACGGCAATCGGGAAGGATCGCATTCCGTAACGGTCATGGTTACCGATATGAACGGCGTGGCATGGAGCCAGACTATCAACTTTACTGTGGTGCGGTAATTAAAAAGGAGGAATGACATGGAAAGCAAAAATTCATTGCGCTTGCGGCGTTGCGTTTTACTCGCCGCCTGTTGCGCCATATTTTTGGCCGGATGCCAAAACCCGCTGCGATCACTGCAGACAGAGGAAAACCAGGCTGAAATGGGCACCCTTTCGTTGACGATTGGCGGACAGGGCACGGCAAGGACAATCCTGCCACAGCTTTCGCCAGATCACTTTGCCAGGTTCCACCTTGAATTTACCCCCAGTCCAGACTGTGATGCCAGCAATGGAAGGTTTACCGTGTGGAGTTGGCAGCATGGCCAACCCATAGAACTGGCAGTGGGAATCTGGGATCTACGCATAGACGCATTCACGGACGACAGCGATTCGCAAGCGACAGCCCAGGGTGAGCTTTCGAGTATCCGGGTGACCCTGGGGGAAACCATAGATCGTAGCGTCGCACTTTCCCCGGTTATCAGCGGCGAAGGGACGTTTAGCTGGTGGGGCATACACTTTCCACAAAGCGTTGTTAGCGCCTACATGGAAATTGCCGAATGGGTTAATTGGAACGTCGGCGAGGTTTTGCATAATGTCGAGCTTGTTGCCTGGGGTACTCCAGTACACGGCAAGCCCTATCGTACCCTGCCTGCGGGACAGTACATCGTGATTTTCACGCTCTACAGCGGCTGGGACTACCCCAAGGAAAGGGTGGAGATAAGCAAGATCCTGCATGTTTACAGAAACCTTGAAACCGAGCTTGCGACGGATACTTTTGCAGATTTTGTCTTCCCCATTTCCCTGTTGGACATGATCTTTGGCGCATTGATACCAGACTGGACTGGTTGGAGGTGGAACTTTGCAGATGCGGGAATTACATGGGGGCATTTTGCCCTCCTGGTCGATGGCGTAAGGGAAGACAACTTTGCCGACATTGTTGGCTGGTTCGATGTTCTTAGTTCCCAGTTTAGGCCACCGTCCAGTTTGCACGAATTAAAGATCCTGGTGGACGCTGCGTTGATCGGAATAGCCAGTAATGACGTCGGTTTTCGCAACGCCGGTAATTACCAGCACATGGGCAAGGCGGAGGTTGCCATTACCGAATTGGCTAGGAACGGTACCGCCATAACCTTTGACTGGACGGCGGGTAACGATAGGGTAACCGTAGGCATAGGCCCTTATACGGTGCAAATCATCTTTAGCGATAACCTGGGCTTGCTCCCGCCTCCCCCACCCGGAGCCAGCCTGACCGAACATCTTGCCTGGCTCAGGGTTTTTGCAGACAGCAACGAGACGCACAATGTCGTAATAGGCGGCAATGAAGTCATTAGCCTTTCGGAGTTGCCCGCAGGAAGATCGAATCTTACTATCACCCTTAGTGGTTCCGTGCCAAGTATCATAAGACCTGGTTATGACTGGTACGGCAATCCCCTTGTAAACCTCTTTAACATAGGTTCTGGCGTTACCCTGGTGCTAAACTATAACATTACTCTGCAAGGCTCCAGCCGCGGTCCCCTGGTAAGGGTAAACAGTGGTGGGACTTTGATTATGAACTATGGGACAAGGATTACTGGTAATACCAACCGTGGCTGGGATCGTTGTGGTTATGGCGGCGGAGTGTATGTTTCCAACAATGGAATTTTTGTCATGAATGCTGGGGTAATCCATAATAACTCTGCTATTCGTGGCGGTGGCGTATATGTTTCTGGTGGTGGAATCTTTACTATGAATAGTGATGGAATAATCTCTGGTAACTCTGCCGACAACGGTGGCGGCGTGTATTTTATCTGGGGCGTATTTACTATGAATGGTGGGAGAATCTATGGTAATACCGCTTCCATGAATGGTGGCGGCGTGTTTTCCAACTGGGACAATTTCCGCATAAGCGACGGAATTATTTACGGCAATGATGCGGCGATAGGGTTTAGAAACACAGGCAACGGTGCGGCGTTGTTTGCTGCTTGTTGCTGTGGGGAAGCCCAATTTGGCACATCCACCGGCAATACCTTTACCCAGCATGGTTGGGTAGGCACTTCTGACCTTACCATTGAAATGGAAAATGGCGTTTTAATACGGCCAGCCACCACAATCACCGTAACCTTCGATACCAACAATGGGTCGGGCTCGTCCCCTGGCCCGTGGGCGATGACACAAGAAAGATGGATAGGCATTCCAGGCCAGGGAGATTTGTGGAGGGAAGGGTACCGTTTCGCAGGCTGGAACACCGCCCCCGACGGTTCGGGAGAACAGTTTTGGGAGAGGGATTCCTTCCTGGTTTACTCCAACGTTACCCTGTATGCAGTATGGATTCCCTTAAATACCGTAACCTTCAATGCAAACAATGGATCGGGAGCCCCCCCTGCTCCATGGGTATCTGAACACCAAAGCTGGAGAACCCTTCCAGGCCAGGGGGATCTGTGGAGGGAAGGGTACCGTTTCGCAGGCTGGAACACCGCTCCCGACGGTTCGGGGGAACAGTTCCAGGCTGGGGCTTCCCTGTTTGTTCAAGGTGCCATTATCCTGTATGCCGTGTGGAGACCCTTAATAATCGTAACCTTCGATGCCAACAATGGATCGGGATCACTCCCTGATCCATGGGTGTTTGACTATGAGTCCGAATCCCGGGTAACGATTCCACTTCCTGGCGATCTGTGGAAGGCTGGGTATTATTTCTTCGGCTGGAACACCATGCCCGACGGCTCGGGAACGGAGTTCGAGGTAGGAACTACCGTAATGTTCACCAGCCGTACTACGACGCTGTATGCCCAGTGGTCTACTATTCACACGCTCGCCGACCGTTTCGCCTGGCTACGGGCCAACGCGCAGTGGGGCGGTACGTATACCATCGACATAAGCGTTTACGGCGGTGGGCATCTTACCCCTGAAGAGGCTGCGCTTCCCATGGGCAGGACCGTTGACATAATCCTTATGGCTAGCGAGCCAAGTACCATCAGCCTTGCCAGCAATGGAAGTCTTTTTACGGTTGGCGGTAATTGGGACTTCATTTGGGATGGTTGGGATAATTTTCCCTGGGTTACCCTTGTGCTGGGCAATAACGTTACCCTGCAAGGCAGACCCGATAACATTAGCCCTCTGGTAATTGCGTGCTACGCTGGCACTTTGATCATGAACGAGGGATCAAAGATTACAGGTAATACCAATAACTCCAGTTCGGGCGGAGGCGGCGGGGTAAGTATAGGCGATGGATCCTTTATCATGAACGGCGGGGTAATCTATGATAACACTGCTTGGAATGGTGGCGGTGTGTGTGCTGCTGGGGTAGGCTGGTTCTATATGAATGGCGGGGTAATCTATGGTAATACCGCTTGGAATAGTGGCGGCGGTGTGAGGGCTTCTTTATCACACTGGTCTTATATTAATGGCGGGGTGATCTTCAATAATACCGCTTGGAATAGTGGTGGCGGTGTTTATGGCATCATCCGCATAAGCAACGGGGTTATTTACGGCATCGATGCGGAGGAGGGTCTTAGAAACATTGCCAACCAAGGCGCAGCGTTATCCGCATCATACTGGTCTGACTGGGGGTCTCAATACGGCTGTTGGTCGCACGGCAATTGGTCATATTTAGGTACCACCGACTACACCATACGCATTATAGATGGTATTAAGCACTGAGATTAAATAACGGGGCAGCCCAAGCACTTACGGTACGGGCAACCTCGACATTGGACACTACTGTTGTTAAGGAGGAAAAATGAAAGCGATGTTAAAAGCAAAACAATTCACGATGGCGGTTGCCTGCCTTGCGTTTGCGGCTCTGTTTGCAAGTTGCCCAATGGACAACCAGGACGACGGTCAAACAGGCGGCATCCCAGCGGCACTTGTCGGCAGTTGGGGGGCTGGCAATGTTGAATTCATAAGAATCAATGCCGACGGCACCGGGACACTTGACGGCAATGCCGCTACATGGTCGGTGGACGGAAACAGGCTGACCCTGTCCCTGGACTTGGGCCCCGCGCACGGCGGGCTCGTATCGGGCTCGGCGATCTGGCAAATCGTTGGCGGCAGGTTAAGGCTTAGCAATGGGCAGGGCATTACCGGCCCGCTATTGGAGATCCTGCCGGATCTTGACAGGCTGGGCGAAGGCAACGGAGCAGGCCCCGGCCCTGGGGACGGCAACGGAGGCGGCACGGGACGTATTCCAGCGGAACTTGTCGGCGAATGGGGGGTCGCGGGCACAGTATTCTTAACAATCAATGCCAACGGTACCGGGGCACATCACGCGCTTCAAGGCAATACCATTGAATGGTCGGTGGACGGAAACAGGCTAATAATGACCATCGACATGGGCGCCGGGCAGGGCGGGTTCATGACCAGCTCGGCAAGATGGGAAATCGTTGGCGGCAGGTTAAGGCTTACCGACGGCCAGGGGCATATGGGCCCCATATTGATGATGTCCCCATACCTTGACAGGATAGGCGGCGAAAACGGAACAGACCCCGACCCTGGGGACGGCAACGGAGGCGACACGGGACGTATTCCTGCGGAACTTGTCGGCGAATGGGGGGTCGCAGGCACAGTAGTTTTAACGATCAATGCCGACGGCACTGGGGCACATCACGCGCTTCAAGGCAATACCGTTGAATGGTCGGTGGATGGAAACAGGCTAATAATGACCATCGACATGGGCGCCGGGCAGGGCGGGTTCATGACCAGCTCGGTAAGATGGGAAATCGTTGGCGGCAGGTTAAGGCTTACCGACGGTCAGGGGCATATGGGTCCCATATTGACGATGTCCCCATACCTTGACAGGATAGGCGGCGAAAACGGGGGGGACAACGGCGGCGGCCAAATAGGCGACATGCCGACGGCGCTTGTCGGCAGTTGGGGAACTGGCACCAACGAAATGCTCCAGATCAACACGGACGGGTCGGGGCACGTAGACGGAACACCAGTTAGCTGGTCTGCAAGCGCGGGCAGGTTAACCGCGGTTTGGTCGCCCGGCGGCCCAGCTTTTACCGGCTCGGTGGCCTGGAGCATTCAGGGCGACAGGCTGCACTTTTCAAACCCGCAAGAAATACACGGCACAGTCTTAATGGCCCTAATGAGCATCACCATCCACTTAGGCAGCCCAGGCTTTGAAAGGCTCGGCGGCATTCCTGCGGCACTTGTCGGCAGTTGGGGAATTGGCACCGATGAAATGTTCCAGATCAATTCCGACGGGTCGGGGCATATAACCGAGACCCCCGTTAGCTGGTCGGTAAATGGGGATAGGCTAACCGCGGTTTGGTCGCCTGGTGGTTCGGCCTTTACCGGCTCGGTGGCTTGGAATATACAGGGCGGTAGGCTGCACTTTTCAAGCCCCCAAGGAACGCAGGGCACGGCTTTAATGACCCTTATGAACGTGACCATTCTGACGGGTCGTCCCGGTTTTGAGAGAATCGGCGATGGCGATGACTGCGGCTGTGGGTGTGAATGTGATGGCGGTGGCTGCCAGGACGGCTGTGGCAACTGTTCCGACTGTAACTGGGGGTGTTGCGGCTGTGCTTGTGGTAGTGGCTGGGATTGCTGTGGTCACTGTTCCAGTTGCTGGTGGGAACCAGATCCCTGCTGCGGCTGTGGTTGTGGTGGCCGTGTCTGTGGGTGGGAGTGGGGCTACTGTGGCGACTGTTCCAACTGCCGTGTTCCCTGTAGTTGTGGCTGTGGTGGGTCATGGTGGGACGGTCGCTGTAGCGGCGGCTGTGGCACCTGTGGTTGTGGGTGCGAAGGGTCGTGGTGTGACGGTCGCTGTGGCCGCTGTGGTACTTGCGGCTACTGGATGTGGTGCTGTGGCTGTGGCTGTGGAGTCCGTGGCTGCTGGGATAGTTGTGACAACTGTTCCACCTGCCGTGATGCCTGTGATTGTGGCTGTGGTGGGTCATGGTGGGATGGTCACTGTAGCGGCTGTGGCACTTGTAGTTGCGGTTGCGGCGGGTCGTGGTGTGGCGATAACTGTGGGTGTGCCAATTGTGGTGGTTGCGGCTGCGGCTGTGGTGACGGCGGCTGCTGGTTGGGCTACTGTAGCGACTGTTCCAACTGCCGTGATGCCTGTGATTGTGGCTGCGGTGGGTCATGGTGGGACGGGCACTGTAGCGGCTGTGCCAATTGTGGTTGCTGTGGCTGCGGCGGCTGTGGTCGTGGCTGCTGGTGGGGCTTTTGTGGCACTGACACCTGTAGTTGTGGCTGCGAAAGGTCGTCGTGTGGCCATCACTGTGGCGGCAGCTGCGGTTGCTGAGCGACTGCGGCGGGTCGGTCGATAAACGCACCAGCACCTAAGGCAGGAGCATAAGATTCTATATCGACGGAGAAGATGGCAGAGATAGGTTTATAAGCGAGAGATAAATGCATTGACCTATACCCACGGCCTAACCAACGCTCAACCTGCGGACTTGCTTGCTGGCACAGATGCCAGCCATGCGACTGCGGGCAGCCTTGGCAGGCTGTTGATGAAGTACTGGGTATCCGTCGTCGCCTTGCCGCCCCTGACCGTCGTGTTCCGCGTCATCACTATCGACGACAGCAAGGTATTGCCGCGACAACGACATCCTGAAGGAATTCCTGGAAAAACACGGGACGGAGGTACTAAAAATGCTGACAAAAGAATGGAAGCTGGAGGATGCCCTTGCGGTACGGTTCGAGGAAGGCCGGGAGGAAAGGGACAGGGAAGTGCTGGACCTTATCGCCAAAGGCTACATTTTGGAGGACATTCAGAGGGAGCTTACACCCACGGCGCAAAGCTGCGAATGAACGAACCCCGCCGCAAGCAGCGGCGGATATAAAAAACTTGGGCGAAAGTCGGGAAACACAGTACCAGTACTTGTAAAATAGGCGATTTCTATTGTATTTGACCCAGCTTTTCCAATGCCCTATAATGTGGCAATGAAAAGGCTCCTGCCTATAGGCATACAGGATTTCGTGAAGATACGCGGGGGCGGTTACGCTTACGCGGACAAGACCGCCCATATCCATCGGCTGATAACCGGTGCCGAGGGGGCTTATTTCCTGTCCAGGCCAAGGCGGTTTGGAAAATCCCTGCTGTGTTCAACCCTTGAGGCGGTTTTTCAGGGCAGACGCGAACTTTTCAAAAAGCTTGCCATCGATTCCCTTGAATGGGAGTGGAAAAAGCATCCGGTAATCCGTATAGATCTGAATCCTGGGGATTATACCGAGGGAATCGCAACCCTCAAGAAAACCCTTCAGGACGCTTTGGAGAGTTCCGCTGCCAGCCTTGGCCTGACCCTTAGCGGAAAGCTGGTGTCGAGTCGGTTTCTTAACCTCATTCGGGATGCGCATCAAAAATATGGCGAGCGCACCGTGGTAATCATAGACGAATACGACAAGCCGCTCCTTAGCACGATAGACATGGGGAAGCTTCGCGAGAAAATGCGGAATACGCTCAAGGGCTTTTACGGTGTGCTCAAGTCCGCCGATCCCCACCTAAAGTTCGTGTTTTTGACGGGTGTCACGAAATTCTCCCACGTCAGCGTGTTTTCCGATCTGAACCACCTAAACGACATAAGCCTTGATCCGGGCTATGCGGATATTTGCGGCATAACACAGGAGGAGCTGGAATCCGTGTTTAAGCCCGAGATAGCATCCGTTCTTGGAAAAGGCAAAAAAAAGCGCAACGATTATCTTGGGGAACTACGCCGTTTCTATAACGGCTACAGGTTTTCGGAGTACCCGCTCAAGGTCTACAACCCGTTCGGCCTGCTCATGCATTTCGGCAAAGAAGGTAAATTCCTGTCCTACTGGTACGATACCAGCACCCCCACTTTTCTGGTAAAACTGATTATAGGACAAAAGATAAACATCGTGGAATTGGGCAATCTAAAGGTGGGGTACGACGACTTCAGAAAATACGACATCGAAAACATGAGCGCGGTACCCCTGCTGTACCAGAGCGGGTATCTGACCATAACGGACTACGACGAAAGGCGACAAGGTTTTACGCTTGATTACCCGAACGACGAGGTACGTTCGTGTTTCGCCAAGTCCCTGCTGGAACATTACGCACTGGTGCCGGAGTCAGCTTCCAGCTCCCTGTCAACGCGGCTTCATGACGCGCTTTACGACGGCGACGTCGATTCGGCGATGGAAATGCTGAAGGGCTTTTTTGCGGCAATCCCCTACGGCATAATCAAGAAAAGCGAGAATTATTGTCAAACGGCGGTACACCTGATATTCACGATGCTTGGGCTGAAATGCCGTTCCGAGGTGAGGATTGCGTCGGGACGGATAGACACACTGGTTGAAACCGATGACTTAGTGTGCTGCTTCGAATTCAAACTGGACAAAACCGCCGATGAAGCATTGGCACAGATAGATACTAAGGAGTACCTCTTGCCGTGGAATGGAAGCGGGAAAAAACTGTTCAAGGTCGGCGTTTCGTTTGATTCCAGGAAGCGTAATATCGGCGAATGGAAAGTGAAGAAGGCCGCGCCGTCTTAAATCACCGGAATTTGGAACTAAGGGTAAGGGTGATAAACATCAACCACGGAAGGAACGCGGCGATAGTTGGCAGGTGCAAAACCCTGTATTGGTACAGCGCATTCATAGCAAAGGCGCGCGATTTCGAAAAGGAACTCGGCGACAGGACCGAGGCGATCAAACGCGCGGTAAGGTATTGCCGCGACAACGACATCCTGAAGGAATTTCTGGAAAAACACGGGACGGAGGTACTAAAGATGCTGACAAAAGAGTGGAAGCTGGAGGATGCCCTTGCGGTACGGTTCGAGGAAGGCTGGGAGGGAGGCAAAGAGGAAGGCCGGGGGGAAGGCCGGGAGGAAAGGGACAGGGAAGTGCTGGACCTTATCGCCAAAGGCTACACTTTGGAGGACATTCAGAGGGAGCTTACACCCACGGCGCAAAGCTGCGAATGAACGAACCCCGCCGCAAGCACGGGGAAGACGCTAGAGCGTTCCGCGGTCGATGAGGTTGGAGAATTCCAGATACCACCTGAGAAGCTGGCCGTAGCTGCTTGCCTGCTCCTGCAACTTGGCCTGCGTCATTGACACGCTGCGGCAGTGCTGGGATTGTAGGCGCAACGGTGACTGCTTGCCAAACCCGCCCCGGCGCACCATAATTGACGCATATGCCAGCCAACGCCAAGTACAAGTCCAGCGTCTTTTCCCTGCTTTTCAGCGACGAGGATCTGCTGCGCGAACTCTACTGCGCCCT
>Ga0209755_10001908_pt1 | contig 30271 bp, 24 predicted proteins | sample TergutCo191P1_FD_187301 | JGI IMG/M metagenome (GOLD analysis project Ga0209755, IMG submission 187301) | Cornitermes sp. P1 segment gut microbial communities from Petit-Saut dam, French Guiana - Co191P1 (SPAdes) (version 2) | ecosystem: Host-associated > Arthropoda: Insects > Digestive system...
TATGCGGATCGCCTGAAATTCGGGGTGGAGGGATGGGTTGAAGTGAAACACCGAGCCGGAGACCGGGAGCCTGATGCGCGCATCCCCAAACGAGGCTGGGGACACCGTGCCGCGGCGGAAACGTTCAGCAAGCCACGCCTGGAACTCCGGGGGGAACTCTGGGGGGGGGGCCGCGTTGCCTAACTCTGCCGCGGTCTCATCCCGGAAGACTGAGGCGTGCCGACCATAGTTGCCGGGACGAAGATGCCAGGTGCAGGGGCCCAGAGGAGTCCCGGCCAGAAGCCATTCCTGCACGGTGCCCGGACAAGCCGCGGTGGCGGCCATTCCGGAGAGGGAACAAATCCGCACCTCGAAAAGATTACCGGTGTTGGGGGCCCGGGGGAATTGCGCCGCCGCACTGCCCGGGCTTTCAAGCCTTTGGGCCTCCAGCGCGTAAAGCAAATCCGAGGCGATGCGGGCGGGAATGGAACTGCCGGTTCTGCCGATTACGGTCTCGCCGGAAAAGTTTCCCATCCACACGCCAACGGTATACCGGGGACTCGCCCCCAAAGCCCAGATGTGCTGAAACTGGTTCGCCGTGCCGGTCTTGAATATAGAAGGAAAGGCCGTCATCATCGTGTGCGCCTGACCAAATCCCAGGAAGCGGCTTGGCACGTCGGCGAGAATGTCGGTGATTAACCACGACACATATTCCGACATGGCCGCCCGGGAAATCGCCGGGGGCGAGCACTCCTGCGATTCGGTAAAACGCAAATCCAGCGTTCGCCCCCCCCGGGGGAACACGGCAAAGGCCCGGGTTAACTCCTCCAGCGTTACCTCGGCATTGCCAAGCGCAAGCCCAAGGCCATGATCCATCGTGCTTGCCGCGATTGAATCGAAACCAAGCCCCACAAGATATTCCTCGAAAGCGCCGACCCCAAGATGCTCAAGGACGTACACCGAAGGTATGTTCAGCGACGAGGCAAGCGCGACGCGGAAACGCACAGGCCCGTGAAAGCGGCGGTTGAAGTTCGTCGGACTGTACGCCTCGCCGCCGCCGAAAACCGTGGGAATATCCGGCAGAATGTCGTTGGGCGAAAAGCCGCTCTCCAGAGCCTGCGCGAACAGAAATGGCTTGAGCGTGGAGCCGGGCTGGTTTCGCACCATCACCCCGTCGATCTGCCCGCTGGCCGCATCGTCGAACCACGAGGCCGAACCCACATAGACAAGAACTGCCCCAGAAAAATTGTCGATTACCAGAATCGCCCCGTTGTTTACCCGGTTGGCTTCCAGCAGGGAAAGTTCCGACACAAGCCGCCTTTCGGCGAAAAGCTGCAAGTCCAGGTCAAGCGTGGTACGCACAGGGTGGCCCCTAGGGAAGCACTGATTTAATCCAATGGGGATTAAATCAGTGCTACTTATGCCCGACCGCGGCAACCTTGCAACGCGGTCGGTAAAGTGCGGGGCGAAAAAGGGATGCTTCGCCTCGGCAAGCACATGGGGGGAGGCTTCGGCCGCGGCTTCCGTCAAGATTGCCTCGTCCAGACCAAGGCCGGCGCGGCGGGAAAGGGACAATGCCGCGGTTACCGCCATTCCGGGTTCCCTGGCTGGGTCGAACAGCGCGGGCCTGCGGGGGATTACCGCAAGAAGCGCGGCGCGGGAATCGTCAAGGTGGGCCGGCTCTCTGCCGAAGCGCGCGCGACTGGCCGCCGGAAGCCCCTCGATGTTGCTGCCAAAGGGAATGTTGTTGATCCACAGTTCAAGGATTTCGTCTTTGGAAAGCCGGGCCTCAAGCCGCAGCGCATCAAAAGCCTCGCGGATTTTCCCGCGCATACCAGGTTCGCGGGGATTTATCATCCGGGCAAGTTGCATGGTGATGGTAGACGCACCGGACACCGTGCGCCCCGCCCGCAAATTGCGAGCGCTGGCCGCCGCGACTGCCGCAGGGTCAACCCCGGGGTGAAAGAAGAAACGCCTGTCCTCGGCGCGGATGAACACCCGCAGAACTCCGGGGGGAATTTCCTCTAGCGGCACCCACTCGCGTCTTACGCCGTCATCCGCAGGGAACACCCGCAGGAGTCGCCCGTTTCGGTCGTGCACGGCAAAACCGTAGGAGCGGGTTTGGAAGCTTTCGAGTTCAGGGTAGGGGGTTAGGCGGAGGAACAGGTGCGCGGCGAGGAGGCAGGCGAAAGCTATGCCAGCGAATCTTGCGATGCGGAACGTCAAGGTTTTGCGGTTTTGGTTCACGGTGCCCCCTGGCGGTCAGGTTGGTTTCCGCCCGTTTTCCGACTCTTTGCCATCCTTGCCGCAATTTGTCTTTGAACCGCTTTTGCGGTGATACTCCATGCAGGCTTGGCAATCACCGTGTCGGTTGCAGGAATAAGGGCATTTGCAGGGATCATTATTATCTGGCATTTTTGTCTCCTTCATGAGCGCAAATCGTTGAGTACATTTTGATATGCCATGGGATATTTGTCAATGAGGGGTTTCCCGCCTTTTCAGACTTCGCCAAAACGGGTACTATGCTAATCAAGGAGTTCTACTATGCAATCGAACAAACACAATCCAACTTTACTTTTTGCACCAGCGGCCATGAGCGCTGTCCTGTTGGCATTGGCGTGCCTTGCGCTTTTTGCGTCCTGTGTCCGGCGTGATGCGGTGCAACTTGGGCCGGCAACCGAAATGCGTTACGGCTTTCTCTCCGAGCCGGCCACGCTGGATCCCCTAAGCCCTTCCAATACTGCCGATGGCAGGAACATACTGTTCAACGTTTTCGAAGGGCTGGTAAAACCAGACACCGAAGGTAGGCACCGGCTTGCCCTTGCCGAATCGTACAGCATGGAAGAAATGGGGCGCGTGTACAATTTCAGGCTGCGGGAAAACGTCCTTTTCCATGACGGCTCGCCGCTTACTCCTGCGGATGTCAGGTTCACGCTGGAAACCGCCGCCGTCGCGGGACTTGTCGGATTGGACGCACTCGAAAGCGTCGAGACTGTCGGCGAGCGTGATGTGCGAATCACTCTAAGGTATCCCGATCCTGACTTTCTTCCAAACCTTACCGTCGGCGTGGTGAGGGATGGCAGCATGAACCGCGACAGAAACGCGGTTGGCACCGGGCCTTTCTTTATCGAAAGCTACACCGTTCAGCAGTCGCTGGTATTGAGGCGTTTCGAACATTACTGGCAGGAAGGTCTGCCCCACTTGGACAAAATCACAATCGTGTTTCTGGCCGACCACAACGCCCTGTTTCTTGCCTTGCAGGGGGGGAGCATCGATGGCGCGACTTTTACCGGCGGCATCATTCAACAAATTGATCCCGCCCGCTTTGACATAACGCCCGTTTATTCCGCGATGGTTCAGCGGCTTGTTTTGAACAATGCCGCGCCACCCCTTGACGACATTCGAGTGCGCCAAGCGTTGAGCTACGGAATCGACACCCAGGAAATCATCGACCTGGCCTTTTTCGGATACGGAAGACTCGTCGGCGGCCCCGTAATATCCGGGCTTGCGGCATATTACGAGCCATCGCTTGTCACCGCCTATCCGTATAACCTGGAAAGGGCCATGGCCTTGCTTGCCGAGGCGGGCTTCGGGGGTGCAGCTGGGGGGGGGAGGCTGTCGCTGGAAATTACCGTTCCCTCTAATTTTATTACGCATGTTGACACCGCGCAGGTAATCGCAAACCAACTTGCAAGAATCGGGGTTGACGCAAGCATTCAGCTTATCGACTGGGCAACTTGGCTTGCCCAGGTCAATCGGGATCGCAACTACCAGGCGACGATCATCTCGGTGGATGGCAGAACCGCTTCGCCCAGGAGCTTTCTTGCCCGGTACCGATCCGACAGCGACTCTAACTTCATTAATTTTTCCAACGCCGATTTTGACAGGGTTTTTGACATGGCTATCGCGGAAGCTGACGCGGCCAGACGCATCGAGTTATACAGGGAGGCCCAGCGGATACTTTCCTACAACGCATCCAGTGTGTACATCCAGGACACCCTGCGCTTCCGGGTGTTCCGCGCCGGGGCTTTCGGCGGGATGCTTAGCTATCCACTGTTTGTTACCGACTTTGCCGCAATGTATGGCAGGTAGAGCGGGACGGCAGGTTTAGGGGGGAAAGCCCTTGTATTTTGCGTTGCGGAGAATAGGCACCGCCCTTATCACCCTCTTTCTCGTTTCGGTGTTCAGCTTTCTTGCCTTCAGCGTGATTCGGGGGGATCCGGCAACATTTATCTTGGGACTCGATGCCACCGAGGAACAGGTGGAGGCCCTGCATCGGGAAATGGGGCTGGATCGTAGCTTTCCGGTTCGCTATCTTAGCTGGCTCGGCGGTTTTCTTTCCGGCGATTTGGGGCATTCGATACGCTTCCAGGGCGAGTCGATTTCTTCCCTTATACTCGAACGCCTGCCCGTGAGTTTTTTCCTTGCGCTACTTTCCCTCTGCCTCACCCTGATTATCGCGGTGCCGGCGTCTTTGTTTTCGGTGCGCCGGGAGAACGGCATCGCCGACAAGACCGCCGGTGTCTGTACCGCGGTTGGTATTAGCATTCCCAACTTTTTTCTGGGGGTGCTGTTCATCTGGATCTTCGGGATTGGCCTTCGCCTTTTCAATGTGGGGGTGTATGTCGATTATCGCGTAGATTTTGCGGGCTTCCTCCAGAGCCTTTTTTTCCCTGCGCTTGCGATTGCCATTCCAAACGCCGCGGTTCTTGCAAAATTTTTGCGGTCATCGCTTTTCAAGGAACAGCGCACAGGTTATTTCCGAACCGTGCGCAGCAAGGGCGCCACCTTTCCGTTTGCGCTTCGTCGCCACGCACTTAGGAATGCCCTTGTGCCCTCGGTTACGGTGATGGGCATGATCGTGGCGGAGACGTTCTCTGGCTCTATCATCATCGAACAGGTTTTTGCGGTGCCCGGACTCGGGCGGCTTCTGATTGCATCGATTACCTCCCGGGATTATCCGGTGATACAGACTCTTGTTGTGTTGATTGCGTTTGTCGTGATTGTTGCCAATACTTTGGTGGATATTGCCATTCAGGTTATCGACCCGCGGATAAAGCTGGAAAAGGAGAGGGTAGGTTTCTTGAAGTAGGGGCTGGGATATGCCCGCCAAATTTGAGTTGTTTCTCGGCGAAATGCTTCAATTCCAATTGCGCCATATCTCTGGTTGCAAGCCAACCGTAGCCAACTTTCCATTGCGCACAATCGGCGTTTTGAACATACCCGGGTTTTCCAATAAACGTTCTTCCACATCATTTTGGCTGGCAAGATATTTGATGCCCAGCTTTTCATACTCTTTCGAGTTTTCGTCAATCAGGGCCGACATTCCACCGATGGCGTTCTTTATGCTTTGATACTCGCCCCTGCTTATTCCGTACTTGTTGATGTCAACGAATTGGTATTTGACACCGCGTTCCTTAAAGTGCCGTTCCGCCTTCTTGGTGTCAAAACATTTTGGCTTGCCGAAAATCTGTAGATTCATTGTTTTGCCCCTTTCAGTGTTTTCCCTAGACAACATCGTTTGTATTTTTGACCGCTGCCACATGGGCAAGGGTCGTTTCTGCCAACCTTTGGCGATTTGACGATAGGAACATTATGCGCCTGCCCAGGGTATTCCAAATAATCAACAAGAGAGCTTTGCGGCACACGTTTATTTTTGACGAAGCAAGCCCACGTTTCCATGGCTTCTATGGTGTCCGTGATCAAACAATAATATGAGCGGCCTTTCAGATCCACCAGAAGTTTCTCTTCGGGTTCCTCGGGGATATCTTCCGCAAAGTGCTTTGGGCCTATAATGGACCTTTCCATACGGCCCTTTTCGAAAAGTTCCCGTATGCGTTCGTAGAGTTCTTTTGCAGCAACATTACAACAATAGGAAGCTAAACAACTTGTGAATTTCGCGTCCTCTGTATAGGTTTCCAACAAATGTCCTAAATAGGCTATCAGGTTGCTACGCGAATACATGCCGTTAATGTACAGCACGATACAAGTATTGACGGCGGCGGTTCGTTGGAACAGATCCAAACCAGTGTTTTCGGCAACGGATTTGATTCGGTCGATGTCGCTTGTTTCGGCTTCGCTTACTTTGGCAACGGAGGCAATCAATGCACTCATTCCTTCCGTCAGCGTATCCCCCAGCATCCAATCACATCTTTCCTCGTCAAGTTCCAAGATTTCGATAAACAAAGGGAATGCTTCATGAACGCCAAACTCCGCCAGAAGATGCATGGCATAGCTGGGATAGTCCAAATCATCGTCCCAGTCCTCCGCTTTTTTGTGGTTCTGAATGGCGGTTGCGAGAAACTCCAACAAGTGGGGGATAGCCTCATCCTTGTGTTCCCGTATGCACAGTATTTCATCCTTGGCAAAGGTGCCGTTATATTTCCGTATGTTTTGCAGTGCTTGGTTTAGTTTCATCTTTACGCTCCTTCCGTTCTGACTTCGGCTTTGTAGTTGACCCCTTGGTATTGCCATTTAGGTTTGACATGAAACATTGCAACCGTTATTGCCTTGTGCGGGCAGAGGTTAACACAACGGTAACAGACCGTGCAATTGTTCTTCTGCGTGATTGTGTTTTTAATAACTTCAAGGTTTTTCATGGGGCATATCGATACACACAATCCACAAAGCGTACAATCCTTGACAATTTTCACGCCGCTTTTTACCTTTAGCTCAAGGGCAGATTTTGAGGCGTTTTTGTTGCCGCGATTTTCCCTGCTGTCGCCTTGCCATATCCTCCCCTGAACATTGCCCAGCATCTGTGAAAATCCAGAAAACCCACGTTTCACCACAATGCCATCCTTAATGTTCTGGCATGTTTGTGTCATTTTAGCCTCGGCCTTGTCAAGGTATTTCTGGATTTTCTTTTTGCCGGGTTGTCTAAGAAGCGGGGTATTGCATATATTGTTGGGCATGTTAAAATGTTCGGCATAAATGACTTCTATGGTTCCCGCCCGAAACATGTCCGTGAAAACCCTGGCCCCATCCCCCGAGAACAAAAGTTGCGTTACCAAAATGACAAGTTTTTTCCCGGTTAATTCCCTCATGTGCTTGGCCACAAACTCCCGCATAATGCGCGGAACTCTTGAGCCGTAGATGGGATAACAAAAAACGATTGTGTCGTGCGCCTTTATTTCAGTCTGGAAATTGGCATCTGCCTCTATCGACAGGCAATTTGCTCCCATTTTTTGGCTAAACAGTTCCGCTATATGCTTCGTGTTTCCGGTCCCAGAAAAATATATGGCAAGCATAGTATACAGTATCTCATTTCCCCTTATGGAAACAAGCCCACCATTGCAGAAGATATTTCCGTAACATACTACCACAAGCAGAGGCCCTCGATTTCTCGACCATCGTATTTGCAAACTAAGTCGCCAAAGGTTGCCATCACCCCGCCTTCAGGCGTAAAAACCACCTCAACCCCTAATAGCCAAAACCGCGAAAAAAGCGTACCATTCTCTCACGGACTAAACACTATGGAACAAATGAAACGAACAATCGACTGCGGCTCCCTGCGAAAAGGCGACGCCGACCGCGACGTAATCTTGAACGGCTGGGTTCACCGAAAGCGCAACCACGGGGGGATTTTCTTCATCAACCTGCGCGACCGCTACGGCGTGACCCAGGTAACGGTTGACACGACGGGCGACGCCGCCGGCCTGGCGGAAGTCTGCGCCGAACTTCGCAACGAATACTGCATCGCCGTAGAGGGAACGGTGCGCCCGCGCCCAGACGACATGGTAAACCCGTCAATGCCGACCGGCGAGATCGAGGTGCTTGCGTCGAAGATTGCGATCCTTAACCGGTGCGAGGTATTGCCTTTCCAGGTGGAAGAGGAATCGAAGGCCGGGGAGGATCTGCGCCTTCGGTATCGTTACCTTGATCTGCGATCCGGGGCGATGCAGGATCGCATTCGTCTGCGAAACGACGTAACCTTTGCCATTCGCAAGTGGATGATTGACAAGGGTTTTTACGAAATCGAAACCCCAACGTTCATCCGCTCCACGCCGGAAGGTGCGCGGGATTTCCTTGTGCCTTCGCGGTTGTATCCTGGCAAGTTTTACGCTCTGCCCCAGTCCCCGCAGATTTACAAGCAGCTTTTGATGGTTAGCGGTTTTGACAAGTATTTTCAGATTGCCCGGTGCTACCGCGACGAGGATGCCCGGGGCGATCGCCAGCCGGAGTTCACCCAGCTTGATATCGAGATGTCTTTCGTGGACAGGGACGATGTTCTTGAGCTTATCGAGGGGCTGTTCGGCTATGTTTTCAAAAAAACGATAGACGTTGATCTGCCGGCGACTTTCCGCCGACTGACTTTCGAGGAAGCGATGGATGCTTACGGCACGGACAAGCCAGATCTGCGTTTCGACATGCCCTTGCAGGACTTCGCCCCTTACGTTGCGGCCAGCGGTTTCCAGGCATTCAAGGATGCGCTTACCACCGGCGAAGCGGAACGGCAAAAAGCGGAGGCAAAGGGCATTACCGTCCAGGGGGGCGGAGTAAAGGCCATGGTGGTAAAAGGCAAGGCAGATTATTCGCGCAAACAGATTGAAGAACTGGAAGCCCACGCAAAGATTTACAAGGCCAGGGGAATGGCCTGGATGAAGGTTACCGGGGAATCCAGCCTTGAAGGCGGCGTGTCAAAGTTCTTTGCGGAAAACGCCGCGGAGGTTATCGGCGGGCTTGGGGCCACAACCGGGGATCTTATCCTGATTGTCGCGGATTCCAATAGGCGGGTCGCCAACACCGCGCTTGGTGCGGTGCGGTCGAAACTGGGCAAGGATCTGGGCTTTTGCGATCCCAAACGTTTCGAGTTCGTCTGGATCGTCGATTTCCCAATGTTTGAGTTCAATGATGAAGAAAACCGCTGGGAGGCCGCGCATCACCTGTTTTCATGGCCGCAGGAAAAATACCATGCAACGCTGGAAAGCGATCCCGGTGCGGTAAAAGGTGATCTGTACGATCTGGTGCTGAACGGCTACGAGCTTGCCTCCGGTTCTATTCGTGTTCACGATCCCGAACTGCAAAAGCGGATTTTCGCCGTGGTCGGTTTCGATCCCGCCGAGGCGGAAAAACGGTTCGGCTTTTTGACCGGGGCTTTCAAGTACGGTGCCCCCCCCCCACGGCGGAATCGCGCCGGGGCTGGATCGGCTAGTCATGCTGATGTCTGGACAGACTTCAATCAAAGAGGTAATCGCCTTTCCGAAAAATTCCTTTGCGGTTAGCCCAATGGACGACTGCCCGGGCGAGGTTGACCAAAAACAGCTTGTCGATCTTTGCCTGACGATTCGGCAGCCCCCGAAAAAGGACGGCGAGGAAACCAAGGGCTAGGGAAGCGCTGATTAAATCCAATGGGGATTTAATTCGCTATGCCGCCCACCAGCCTGAAAATTTGAGAATAGATTTGACACAGCCTCACCCTCGTGCCGCCTAAAAAATGGCCTCAAATCAATTTTATTTCTATGCACAAAAGCACTTGCTTCTTCAGTCGTAAAATCCAAGACACATGCCAAATTTCAACAGCTCGGGTGCTGCTGACCATCTGTTCGCATTGCAGTCATAGGGTTTATTTTTGAAATTTTATGAATAATTCCTTTGAGAATGCGGTTTCGCTGCAAGCAGATAGATTTAGCGACATAATTTACTGCGGATAGATAGGTAAGTGCTTTTGCCCTGCAATCGAGCCAGCAATTCAAAGTTACAAATTTTGGGGGCAAAACGAGCGAATTTTGTAGGTTTTGTCACGAAACCCAGCCTGTTTTTGTCGTTTTTTATCGGGCGTAAGAGCCAAAGTAAGGGTGAGATAAGGGATGAAAGTGCCATTGGATACCAGTGTTCGCTATAAGTATATATAATTACACGATTGGCAAAAGAACACATAGCCATTTTGAATGCAGGCTTCTTCCAAAAGTTATAATATTTTTGAAACTTTGAATTGCTGCAATCGAGCCTGCCCTTATCCACACAAAGCATGTTTTGTGCTATAATCATGCTAGAATTGGATAAACAGCGTTTCGAAAGGGGAAAATATTATGATCAAATGCGCCGGCCTTTATACCTGCGAAATTGACGACCCAGAACTGGCCCTGTCCCAGATACAGGCTCAGCTTTCCGAAAAAATAGAACTGATGGAACATACCATTGGCGTGGTTATGTGTCATACTGAGGCCATGGAATCCGGCGTGCTTAGACACATAGCCGAAAACCTGCCCTTTGATGTGGCAGGCACCACCACCACGGCCCAGTCCGTGAACGGTGTGATCAGCGAGATGGGGCTCACGATTTTCGTGATAACCTCGGACACCGTCCAGTTCAGGGTGGGCATGACCGAATCGCTGGAAGCGGAAATAGAAGGCCCCCTGCGGGCGGAAATCGAGCGGGTGGGAGATGGTTCCGCGACGCCCAGGCTTGTCCTTGCCTTCCCCCCTCTGATGCTGCAAAGCTCCGGGGACGACATCCTTGAGATTTGGGGCAGGATTTTGCCCGGGGTACCCATTTTCGGAACCCTCGCCGTGGATGATTCCAGCGATTTCACCAATGGCCGGGTTATCTGTCGCAACGAAACCGCCAAGACGAGCCATGCCTTCGTTTTGTGCTACGGCGACATAGATCCGCGGTTTTTCATAGCCACCTTGCCCAAGGAAAACGAGATGCGGCACAAAGGCGTGATAACCAAGGCCAATGCCAACGTCGTATATGAAATCGACGGACGCAAGGCGCACGAATATCTCAAGGACGTGGGCCTTGCCGTAGAAGGGGTATCCAAACCTATCTGGTTCATGCCTTTTCAGATCAGCCAGCGGAAGCGCAGCGACTACGATGGCGTGCCAGTTCTGCGGGGTATGGCTTCCATTACCGAGGAAGGCGCGGTGATTTTCCGCGGCAAGGTGGACGAAAACGCCTCCTTCACCCTGATGAACATGGCGGCGGAGGACGTGGTCACCGAAACCGAAGCCAAACTTCGAACCGTCAAAGACATGCCTGGAAACGACACAAACATGAACGGCATACTGATCTTTTCCTGCGTTGTGCGCCACATGCTGATCATACACAAGAACCCCCTAGAAGAGATGGAACGGGCAAATGAGGCCATAAAAGAAGCCTTGGGCGACCCGCCCTTTATGATGAGCTATTCAGGGGGCGAGTTCTGTCCCACGTCGGTAAAGGACGGTGTTCACGTCAACCGTTTCCATAACTACTCGATTGTGGGTCTTGTGATATAGAGGCGCACAATGGCTGAATCTTTCGTGTCCGCCGAACAATACGACGCCTTGCTTGCCCGGCTTGCGGAAAGCGAGAAAGAGACGAAGCGCCTAGCCAGAGAGCTACGCTTTTCGGAAAAGCGCAATGCAGTGCTGCGGCTCAATTATGACGTTCAGATTAACATGACCAAGTCCATGGCCAAGGAAAAGCTCAAGCAGGAAACCTATGTGAACATGCTTTTGCAGATCTGCCCCGACATAATATTCATGCTGGATGGCGATCTGCGGTTTTTGCTGGGAACGGATTCTGTCAGGAAAATCATCGACGTGGAGGACGTGCTGATTCTGCACGGGGTGGAACTGCCTGTTCTTTTGGAACGTTACCATTCCACGGCCTTTACGCCGGAAATGCTCCGCGATCTTAGACAGGTAACCCTTGACTGGGATCATAACCAGACTTTCCTTGAAGCGCAGGTAAAGGACAACACCTACGAGGTGCACATCCTGCCTTTCAAAAAAGCCGACTTTGCCTGCATTCTGGTGCTTATGCACGACATAACCGAACTGGTGCTAGCCAGAAACCTGGCGGAAATGGCCAGTGCTGCGAAAACCGAATTCCTTTCGCGCATGTCCCACGAGATGCGCACCCCTATGGCCGCCATCATCGGCATGACGGGAATCGCCCAAGATTCCGACTCCCCAAAACGAAAAGAAGAGTGCCTTGGCAAGATAGACAACGCCTCTAAACATCTTTTGGGGCTGATCAATGACATCCTGGACATGTCCAAAATCGAGGCCGACAAATTCGAAATTTACGCCCACGCCTTTGCCTTCAGGGGAATGATCGATAGGGTTGTCGGCGTGACCGGCATTCGTATCGAGGAGAAAAAACAGCGGTTCGTGCTGGATTTGGACGAGGCCATGCCTGCCGTTATTGTCGGCGACGAGTTGCGTCTTACGCAGGTCATCACCAACCTGCTTTCTAACGCCGTAAAATTCACCCCGGACAACGGCACGATAACCCTTAGCATCAAATGCATGTTCGACGGTGAGGGTGTCGGGACGACCATGAAAATCGCGGTAAGTGACACCGGCATTGGCATATCGCCTGCGCAGCAGTCTAGGCTTTTCAACGCATTCGAGCAGTTGGACGGTGGAACCGCCCGACAATTCGGCGGTACGGGTCTTGGGTTGGCCATTTCCAAGCGCATAGTGGAAATGATGGGCGGCAACATCCGGGTAGAGTCGGAACTGGGAAACGGTTCCACATTCGTGTTTACCGTGCCTTTCGAAAAGGTCGCGGACGGGGTTTTGGAGACGGCCACGAATCTGGAAGAGGAAAAAATCCCCTGTCTAAAGGGCCACACGATTCTGATTGCCGAGGACATAGACATCAACCAGGAGATCATAGAGTCGGCTTTGGAGAAAACGGGGGCTGGGCTTGTTTTCGCCAAGAATGGGCTGGAGGCGGTGTCTGCGTTCGAGGCGCATCCCGACAAATTCGGGCTTATCCTTATGGACATTCAAATGCCTTTGATGGACGGGTATGCGGCGACCAGAACCATCAGGGACTTGGGCTGTCCACTTGCGGAAAAAGTACCCATCATCGCCATGACCGCCAACGTGTTTCAAGAGGATGTGGAACGCTGTTTAACCGCCGGCGCAAACGGGCATTTGGGCAAGCCATTGGACTGGCCTGCTCTTTTCAAAATATTGTCACATTATTTGAAACCTGACCATGCCCCCTCCTTATAGACAATCGCACATGTTTCGCACATAACGCTGAGCAGCGGGCTTAAAAAACTCCCGCAGCAAAACCCGCAAGAAATACTCCTGCCCCGCGGGAAGGTCTATAATAACTTGGGGTATTTTCTGGCTGTCGGCTTGTTCCAGCAAACGGGCCACCAGGGATTTACCCAAACCCAGCCCGCGGTATTCGGCCTGCACCTCTACAGCACAAACCCGAAAGCATGTGTCGGAAGAGCGGGCGGCACATGCATAACCGGCGAAATCGCCCCCCGCAGTTTCCGCCACGAAACTTATATCACTAGGAAAAACCCACTCGCCCATGCCGGCAAGAACATCCGCGGTCGTACCCTTGCCGTCCGGGGTATTGCGGCAGACATTCATGCAGGCATTGTGCAGTTCCTTTGCCTGAGCCGCATCTCCCGGCGTTCCCTCGCGGAAACGGAAATCCTCCAGCGTTAGTCCGGCAATGTCCTCCGGCTCCTCGCCGATAAGCTCCAGCCCCCAGGATTCCCGCAGGGCGTTGTACCAGTCGATCACCTCCCGTCTCATCTTGCCGTCCTTGTGGGCAAACCAGAGATTTTCCGTTTCCGGGTACTTGGCAAGCGTGTTCTTGAAAGCGCGGAAAACGCCCTTGCCCCTGTCAAGTGCGGCGGAAAGCTCTTCCCGCACGGGAACGTTGCGAAGCCCAGCAGTAAAGCGTTCCATAAGCCTGAAGCCATCGGTTGGGCCCCATTCTGGCAGGGAAATATAGCGATTGTCCGGGGCGTCGTCCAAATCCAGATCGTCCATGGGAAGAACAAGGCCCTCGTGGGTGTCCAAAAGGAAATCGCAGTGCTGGTCTTCCATATGGAAAAGAATGTCGTCAATTAGCGCGGAACTTAGCTCAAACTGCATGAGAACATTATAAGCGAACCCAGAGAAAAATAAAAGGAAAAGCAAAGCAAACTGTGAGCGACTGGATTGATCGCCCACTGCTAATATTTTTTGCAAAACGGCATTTTCAGTGGAAGTTCTTGCAAAATTGAAATTTCGCAAGAACTCTATTCCTTTTTCTTGCCAATGATGCTATTCTGGACTGACATGAAAGCCTACCACGACCTAGTTGAGAAAATCCTGGCGGAGGGCTTCCGCAAGGCAAACCGCACGGGAACCGACGCCCTAACCCTTGCTGGAATGATGTTCGAGCATGACATGGCGGAAGGCTTTCCTCTGCTAACCACGAAAAAAATCCCTTTCAGGCTGATTGCCTCTGAGTTGGAATTTTTTATCCGGGGAATCACGGACAAGGAGTGGCTCCAGACGCAAAACAACCATATATGGGACGAGTGGTGTTCACCCGATGCGGTTCCTTATGCCACCGACAACGAAACCAAGGCCGAAATGATGGCGGAGCGGGAAATGGGGCCGATTTACGGCTGGCAGTGGCGAAATTTCGGGGCAAAATACACCGCACACGACAGGCCCGCGGAAGGCGAGGGAGTGGATCAGCTTAGGGTACTGGTGGAAACGCTGAAAAGGGAAAGCGACAGCCGCCGCATGATAGTCAATGCGTGGAATCCCGTGGACATTCCTCGTATGGCCCTGCCTCCCTGCCATTACTCATTTCAGGTAACGGTCATAGATGGCAGGCTGAACCTGCTATGGAACCAGCGATCGGTCGATGTCGCCCTGGGCTTACCTTTCAACATTGCAAGCTATGGATGCCTCCTGCACCTTCTGGCAAAGGAGGCGGGTCTTGCCGAGGGGAAACTTATAGGTTTTTTGGGGGACACCCATCTTTATGTGAACCACGTTGACGGCATTCGCGAGCAGATGGCGCGGGAACACCGCCCTTTGCCAAAAATAAAAACAGGGAATTTTGCCTCGATTCTTGACTGGCGTCACACCGACACCGTAATCGAAGACTATAATCCCCATCCGGCAATAAAATTCGACATTGCCATTTAGATGCATCACATTCGACTTGGAGGAAATGAAGTGGCATATCGGAGATTTATAATTGTTTTTGCCTTCCTGATTGTAGTAACCCCGCAAGGTTTTGCCTCAAATATTTTTGCTCCGGGCATGTCCAGGCTAGATATAGGAAATTTTCTCATTTTTTCTGGCAGGACTTCCGACAGGGAGCAAATGCTTGCGAATAATTTTGACATACCTGGCTTTGTGCCATACCACGGGGAAAGACTCCGCAATACGGTAAGTGGCGACAACTATCATGTATTCAAAACTTATTTTACCATCTCGGATTACTTTGCGAATAGAAACCTTACCCTGTATATCGATCGCTTTGCCATGCCTGTAACAATCCGCATAAACGATATCATAATTTACAAGAAAGGGCTGAGGCTCGATATAGACGGGGCTTATTCAACAGGTCAGGTGGTGGCGGTTCATGTGCCGCTTAGTCTAGGTTTGATCGATTTTAACAGGGAGAATTTTCTTGTAATCGAAGTGTTTCCGCAATATGAATCCAGGCCATTGCCTGCGTTATCAATAGCGGAATTTAGATACAATGCATCTAGGGTATTTTTCAAGAATCTTCTAAATGTTCATCTGGTGCTTGCGGCGCAGTTTGTGGCCATGCTTATCGCACTGTACCATTTCTTTGCGTTTATTTCTAAAGGGGCGAAGGATCCAAGGTATATCTTTTTTGCGCTTTTTTCAATGTCGTTTGCGCTTGCATATTCCAATATTGGGTTTTCGTTTGACTCAAGCTGGTATACCCTGCTTGTAAAAATAACGCGCAGTTTTCAGTTGCTCTCCCTTGGTTTTTACTCCTTGTTCCTAATTGAAACGACGGGGCTGTTTGCCAGGCACAAGAAACCTGTTGTAGCTGGAGTTACACTATTCAGTATTGCATGTGCGGCATTTGTAGCCTTTCAGCCAGACAAGGAAGCAGTCAATGCGGCTTTTGCCATTACGAATTTTATCTATTTTGTGCCAATATTGTTATTTTGCATAGGCATTCCTATTGCCGCAATCGTATTGCGCAAAAACATGAAAATCATTCCGTTGCTAATTTCTACCCTTATAGTTGCCATAGCCAGTTTGCGCGACATGATGGCGTTGAACGCTGGCACGGAACCGTTGTTCTGGTATGCGCCATATGCATTTCTAATTCTTGTAATCGCTATTTACGGGATTCTGGTGTATGATGAAAGCATCCTTCACAAACAGTCGATAAAAATATCCAAAGAAATCGACGAAAAAAACCAGTCGCTTAACATGCTCCTTGATAACATCGTAAAGGTCATCAAGAATTCAGGCGATTCGAATCAGAAACTGGACACGAGCATTGCCAATACAATCAACATCATGACCGAATATACGCACGGCAATAAACGGATAGATGAAACCATCCTGTCGCAATTTGAAGTTATCAACGAAATGATAACAAAAGTTTCCGAAAGGGTGAAAGATTTTTCCGATAAAATCCCTAGGGCCATAGGGGATCAGATTTCGATTGTCGAACAGACAAACGGGATAATTAAAAACATGAACGATGACATAAACATCATGGCCGATGATTCCGTCACAACAAACGATTATGCGAAACACCTAGCGTCTCTTGCGGTGGAGAGCAAGGATCTAATTTTGGAATCAAAGAAAAACATGGAACTTATTTCCGAGAATTCCGCATTCCTGAGCAAAATGCTTAAATCGATAGATGATATTTCCGGGCAAACCAATATGCTTTCGTTTAATGCCTCTATCGAGGCCGCCCGTGCAGGCAATGCGGGGAAAGGTTTTTCCGTTGTGGCGGTTGAAATTCGACAGCTTGCGGAAAAGTCCCAAAATACGCTGACAGAAAGCTTTACCAATATCAAAAGCATGATGGATAGTGTCAATGATGGTATCGAGCTATCCAACAGAGTAACCCGGCGGCTTCTGACCATTATCGAAAATTCTGGAAAGTCGTCCGAAATGATTGATGGCATTACGGGGAGCATGAAGAAGCAACGAAGGGAATCGGAGAATATAAGATCTGGCATGACCGCTCTGTTGACTGGCACGAACCAAATTCAGGAAATGGCGGAGACGGAACAGCTGGAAAATGAGGGGGTTATTGTATCTCTGTCAAAAATGCATCAATTTTTCAAGCAGGTTTCCGAGATGGTCAATGCCCAGGTAAAGAACGAAAAGTCGATAGCGGAATCGATAAAGATCATCGAAGACGTGATGAACGAGAACAAACGTAATATCCAGATGCTTACCGAGGTCACTAACGCAATACAGAAGGATTGATTCGGAAGGTTAATCGTATCCCTGGGCAGCGCAACGAGTTTGTCGTCACGGCGGACTGATGTGCTATTTGCCCACAACCATGACCGCACCTCCGCAGTTATCTCCCACATCTCCTGTGGCCGGCGGTCTTGCCTTTTTTGATCGGCTTCCACAGGAACTCGTACTCCTCTTCGGTCAGTGTCACTTTGTATTTGATGTTTGGTTTGAGCATGTACCCCTCCTCCTTTTGATTATGGCGGGAAGCCATGAGAAATTCAACGCTTTTGGGGTTCATTGTGCCTTAAAAAGTCGCCGCCTCTATGCCCTCCACGAAATAGTCGATATTTTCGTTGTCGCTGGTAAACTGGAAGCGATCCCCTGTCACCTTGTTTATCATCGCCTTTCCAAAAGGCGTTTGATACGAGATGACGCGGTTTTCCAAGTCCGATTCCCAAGGGCCAAGGATGGTGTACCGTTCCGTCTTGCCATTGCCCTCGTTTTTCAGCACGGCAATAGTGCCAAAGGAAACCCGCGAGGTATCGATCATCGCAGGATCGAATATCTGAGCGCGGTCGATCTCCTCTTTCAGCCTTTCCGCCATGGTGTTAAGCTGCGCCTGTTTTTCCTTGGCCGCAATGTACTCGGCGTTTTCCTTGAGATCGCCGTGCTGTCTGGCATCTTCGATCTCCCTGGAGTTGGCCGGCACCTCGACATCCATGATGTGAATAAGCTGCCTTTGCTTTTCCTCGTACATGGTTTTGGTAACGGTAAGCCCCTGCGAAACCCGCTTCTCGACGTTTTCGGCAAACTTGAAGTCAGGGTACCTGTCCTGAATCCTGCTTCTAAGGTTTATCTTGTCCTGCGGGTCAAGGTTTTTCAGGTCGCTGATAAAGGAGTAAATGCGGGTTACCGTGTCCCTTTCGGAGGTGTCGATAAACTTCGCAAGAACACTGTCCTTAAAGAGGATGTTGTACACATGCTTCTGGGTTTTTCGCGCATCGACAGTCTCCCGCTGGTTTTCGATGTCGCGGGATGCTATGTCAAGGAGGTGTATCAACACGATAATCTGCCGCTCCTTGCTCACGTTTGCCGCTTCGTACCACCTAATCCGGCCTTCCACCTTGGCTTTTGCCTCGCCCATATCTTTGAGCTTGCCTTCCGCCTTGGCTTTTGCCTCGCCCAAGCCTTTTAGCCGCTCTTTCGCCTTAGCCCTTTCCTCGGGCTGGGAGAGGGTCTCAAGCTCGGCGGCGACCTTGGCCTCGTCCTGTAACAAGCTCTCAAGGTCGCTGGTAAACTTGGCCTCGTCCTGTAGAAGGGACTCGGCCTTGGTCTTTGCTTCGGTATATGCCTTGTAAAGCCATACCACAGCATCACGCCGCTCTCTGTAACGTTCGAAACAGCCCGCAGTCATCGCAGAAAGTTTTTCCTCGTTGTCTTTTTCAAGCTTATCGATAATCGCGGAGTCGATGATGCGCGGGAACAACTGGACGTAAATGTCCGCCCAACCGTAGACGTTCCGTATCTGGCGGATAAGCTCTTTTTTTAGAGTGCTGTCCTTCAGGCTGTAGTAAAGGCCGGAGAGGTCGGTAATTCCCTTGAACATCTCGGCAAAGTTGGTCTGCAAAAACGTGGCAAACTGCGGGTGATTGTCGGTCATCTCCTTGACCTGGGCCGGGTACTTGCCAGCAAACTCCTTGATCAAAAGGCACGAAGCCACGGCCTGTTCCCCAGACTGGTTCGAGGTTTTCAGGAACGAGCCGAAATATGAAAACATCTCGGCAAGGTATTCGACATCATCCTCGGAGTAGTCCTGATTGGCGAAGCTGCGAATGATGCTGACTCGGTGGTAGAAATTCCGCTCGGCCTTGAACTCGTTGTACAGCTTTTCCGAGACGCTTATCGGGTGATCCCTTACCGTAAAGATGTCGATGTTGTCCGGGCTGACTCCGAAGCCGGGATCCGTCCGCAGCCTCTCCCGCGCCTTGCTGCTCCACGAAGTCCACTCCTTCTCGGTAAGCACCCCGGGGCACAGCTCCGCCTTGATCCGCTTTAGGTCGCAGGAATTCCCGAAGCTCTTTATCACCGTCTTGAGCGCCCAAATTATGTCGTCCTTGATTTTCTCCAGCAGTTTTTCCCGCTTCCATGTCGCCCGAAGTACCCAGATATGCTCCTTGGAGAGGGTCTGTAGGGCCTCAACGGCCATCTTGAGCGACATAGTGTGGTTGCGCTTCTTGGCAAAGTCAATCCGTATGTCGTCGCCTTCGATACCCGCAATCCTTCCCACTCCCCAAGTACGATGGAAGACATAGTTCCCCTTGTCGAAAGCGATGTGCTTTTCAAAGGCGGCGATGGCTTCGTGAACGTTGCGGAAATTCTGGGAAAGGTTAGAGACGCGGATGTAGTCCTCAAGCTGGCTGTGGGAAGCGTATTTGCGTTTGTAACATTCGGTGATTTCCCTGCGGGCGGATATATTCCGCTCATCGTATTGCAGAACGATTTTCAGGATGCCTATGGCCGTGTCTACGTTCCGCTCCTTGTAGGAGTTATACACAATCGTCAGAAGGTCTATCGCCTTGTCCTCGCTGATGTTCTTTGCGACCTTTTTCTGTACATGCAGGAAGAACTCGATATCCCTCGGGCAATAGTCAAGGAGCTTTTCCCAGATTTCCTTGACATTGACAAAAACACCCTTGTTAATGTAACGGTGAAGGGCCTTCTTGTAATACTCGATCGCCGCATCGTCCTTGCCCTTTTTCTCGTTGCGCTCGGCAAGGATCTTAGCGGTGTCCGCATCCTCGTAGTCCGCCTTTACCAACCGCTCCTGAAAGCCGTGCACAGCCTCTTCGTCGTTATCGTTCTTGCTGCACTCGATTTGGGTACGCAGGGCAAACCTGGATTCACCGTAGTCGAGTATGCGGCCGCAAAGATATTTGACTATGGCCCACTTGTGGTTATCCGCAAAAATGGTGACAAGGCTGATCATCGCCCCATCGTCTATGATTTGGTCGGACAGAGCCACCATGCCCGAAAGGTACAGGGCGATGATGCTGTTCTTGGAATGCGCAAGATGCTCGTCGCAGTTCTTTTTCAGCTCATCGACCACCTTGAGCTTTCTGGCTTCCTTCAGGATGGAATCGAAGTCCTTGAATTGGCTGGTCGAGTAATTGCCCAAAGTCGCCCGTGTCCATTTTTCCTCGTTCAGCATTTCCCGCACGCTTTTAAGCAGGGCCTGCGCTTCTGGCGACAGACTGTCCGCAGGTGTCGCTTCTGCCGCCGGCACAGCGTCCACTGGCGGCGATGTCTCAACAGTAGGTTCCGTTCCAAGATCTGACATTGTTTAGCTCCTCGTTTTACCCACATACCGATCGTAAATCTCCGAATCGGTTACTTTTATTTTCAGCAAGACCTCTTCCCGCAGGTAGGTGTCTTCTTTTTTGATGTCGTAGTAGTCGATCAGCCAGAAGTACCGATTGATCAACCTTGGCTTCAATGCGGCCGCCCGGCTAGGATTGCTCCGACACTCCGTTTCCATTGCAAAAATCGACTGTTTGAGCCTGCCGAACTCAATCGGCTTTAGCTCCCGTATTACCGAAAACACCCCCCACAACTTACCGTACACCGGAATCCATTCGCGCAGTTTCTCCTCCTCAATCCCCTTTTTTTCCCGCACCAGCTCGTCCCGCAGGCGGAGTATCATTTCGGACTCCATCATCCGCAGATCGACCTTCTCCGGGTTCAGGAAAAAAGCCTCGCGAAACAGGGCCTTGGCCTTTTCGTTCTCGCCCAGCAGGGCATTCACATCCGCAAGCTCCGCCAGGGTCTCGCCGTCGTCGCGCCGAAAACGCACCGCCTGCTCGATATACCTGAACGCCTCCTCGTAGACCCCGACGCCCTTGTAGCAACGCCCAACCAACAGCAACAATCCCGGGTCGTGCTGGTTAACGCCGTCCCCCAAAAGGTCGCAGAAACAGCGCAACGCACTGGAAAATACGAAACGCCTTATCACATACTGGCACAGGTCGTAATAGCTGGGAAGAGTGTCCAGAAACGAATAATACTGCCGGAGCCTGGAAAGTATGAACTCGCCCTTCTCGTAGGGATTCCGGATTTCCTCAATCCCCGAGATGCGCACAATCCACCACTGGATGGATTTAAGCGCATGTTTTGTTTCCTCGTTGTCAAAGTCTATCGTTATCGCCTCTTCAAGCAATGCCGCCGCACCGTTAAGCACCTCAGCGCTCTGCACATCCGCAGATACTTCGCTCTCGGCATTGAAGGCTTTCAGTTTGTTATAGGCTTCCTGAATGAGCCTCGCTACCTGCTTTTCCGTGTCCATTTTCCCCAAATTTTTTATACGCGATCAGAACCCCATTTAAGTATAGCATTTTTTTGCGATTTGACAATAGCGCGGTTTTACAGCATATTCATGGGTATGAGAAAAACCATAGTTGCCCCCTCGGTTCTATCGGCGGATTATGCCGATTTTGGCGGTGCGCTTGCATCAATCGAGGCTTCGGGGGCGGACTGGGTTCATCTGGACGTGATGGACGGACAGTTCGTACCAAACCTGACGTTTGGGCCCCAACTGGCCGAGGATTTGAAGCGGCGCAGTTCAGTTTTCTTTGACGTTCACCTTATGGTCGAAACCCCGGGGCGCATGGCCAGGGCCTTTGCACCCTGGGCGGATGCGATTACCTTTCATGTGGAAGCGACGGCCCACTCGCACCGGCTTATCCAGGAGATACACGATGCGGGAACGAAAGCCGGGGTAAGCATCGTTCCGTCCACCCCGGCCGCCGCCCTGAGCGAACTTCTGCCGTTTATCGACCTGATTCTGGTCATGACGGTAAACCCCGGCTGGGGCGGGCAGGACTTTATCCCCGAATGTCTGGAAAAAGTGCGCTTTCTGGCGGAGCAGCGGCGAGAGCGGGGACTTGATTTCCTTATCTCGGTTGACGGCGGCATTCACGGGCAGACCGCGGCGGCGGCGGTTGCGGCAGGTGCGGACGTGCTGGTCACGGGTTCGGCGTTTTTCGCCGCGCAGGACAAGGTGGCCTTTGTGCGGGAGCTCAAGGGGCAGTAAGGCGGTGGGAGTTTCCTTACTGCCTGTCGTACCCCTGAACCTCGTCATGCACGTACTCCAGCCCGACCCCGGCCAAGGATAGCATCGCCTCCGAATCGCCAGAGTCATGATAGCGGCGCTGGCATACGACCCTTACTATACCGCAATTGATTATCAGCATGGCGCAGGTGCGGCAGGGAGTCATGCGGCAATACAGGGTTGCGCCGTCTATCGATATGCCACGTTTTGCGGCCTGACAGATTGCGTTCTGCTCGGCGTGGACGGTGCGTACACAGTGGGTGGTAACGGAGCCATCCTCGTGGAGTATTTTCTTGAACTGGTGGCCGATCTCATCGCAGTGGGGCAGGCCCGCGGGTGCGCCTACATAACCGGTTACCAAAATCTGGTTATCCTTGGCGATTACACAGCCGGAACGCCCCCTGTCGCAAGTTGCCCGCTTGGAAATTGCGTCGCAGACTTCCATAAAGTAGTCGTCCCAACTGGGCCTGTCGTACCCCGTCTTTTCCATAGGCAATCCCCCATATCACAGCATTTTCAGCGGTTCCCTAAGTATGTCCGCTTGCACATGATTTCTCAAGTCGGCACCGCGGAACTGGCCCTTACTGGGGATTCCAGCGATCCCGTAGCAAGGTCGTGTACGGCCTGGTTTCGATCTTGTCCTCCGGTATCCCGAGTTTTTCCAGCAGGGAGAAAAACTCCTTGCGGCTTTTCTCTACGGTCTTTTCGCAAGCTATGTCGGAAAGGAGCTCGAGTTCCAAAAACCAGCCAAGGTCTTTCACCATGGAAACTTCCGCGTTAATCGCCTGACCACCCTCGGTATCCGCCGGAACCAGCCATTCCCAACCGCGCTTTTTCTTGTATATCGCCTTGAACAGCCCCAGGTCGCAGACCAGTTCCTCGAAAAGGTCGGCATCGGAAACGGAAAACTCCCGTTCGTCGTTTACCTCAAGGCTGCCCGCCATTTTCCTCTTCTTGAGCGTTACCAAGACGGACTTCTGCTCGGCATCGTTGGCGTCAAAGCTGCGCTCCCTGCGGATTCTCAGCCCCGAAGGTGGAATCGATACACAGGGGGTGTCTTCCCGTATTGGGAACCAGTAAGTGTCTGTTTTTTCGTAGGAACGCACATAGTTGCCAATGGAAAACAGCTGTTCCTTGACAGATTCGTAATCATCAAGCCAGGCTTTCAGTTCAATTTCGGCTGGCACATCATCTCCTTCCGTTTTAAGATCTTGCTTAGAATATAATTATACACCACAAGCTACAAAAGATCCAGCCTGCGTTTTTTCGCGCTATTGTCTGTTTCCCCCAAATCCGCTAAAATATTTTCGGAGGAGCTCGTGCAGTATAGGGAATATGGTCAGACAGGCAAAAAGGTCTCGATTTTGAGCTTTGGCGGAATGCGTTTCGCCGACATCGACAATCACGATGAATGTATCCGCATGATAGTCGCCGCCGCGGAAGGCGGGATTAACTACTTCGACACCGCGCCCGGCTACTTCGAGGAAAGGAGCGAGACGGTATTCGGCAAGGGCTTTGCGGAATTAAGGCGCAGGAATCTTCCCTACTACTCCGCGACCAAAACATTCGCCTCGGAGGAGTCCGCCATTCGCCGGGAGATCGAGGCGCAGCTTAAACGCCTGGACGTACCCGCTATTGACTTCTACCATATCTGGAGCATCACCAACCTTGAAAAGTGGCAGGCCCGCAAAAAGGACGGCGTGCTCCGGACTTTCGGAAAGCTCAAGGAGGAGGGGCTTATCCGCCATGTCTGCGTGTCAAGCCACCTTATCAACGACGAAATCAAGGAACTCCTGATGGAAGGGGTATTCGAAGGGGTGCTGCTGGGCTACTCGGCGTACAATTTCCAGTCGCGGCAGGCCGCTTTTGATGCGATTCGCGAGAAAAAACTCGGCGCGGTGATCATGAACCCCCTTGGCGGCGGGGTCATCCCTCAGCACGAGGACAAATTCGGCTTTCTGCGGCGGCCTGGCGAGAACATCGCGACCGCGGCTCTCCGCTTCCTTTGGGATCACCCGGACATCACCACCGCGCTTGTGGGTTTTGATACGGTCGAGCACATACAGGACGCCATTGCCGCACAGGAGGGCTACCAGCCAAGAACCCCGGCGGAACTGGAGGAGCTGAAATCCAAGGCGCTGACGTCTTTCGAGGGAATTTGCACGGGCTGCGCCTATTGCGACGACTGCCCGGAAGGAATACAAATTCCCAAGCTCATGGATGTCTACAACCAGAAAATTCTGGAAGGAAAAAACGGCGGCGACCCGATAGGAAACAGACTCAAATGGCACTGGGGACTGGATCGCTCGGCCGCCGCCGGATGCACCGCTTGCGGCCTCTGCGAAGACGTCTGTACCCAGCACATCGACATCATAAAGCGGCTCCAGGAGATTGTCGGATAGTTCCATGCGGGAATAGACCTCTTGCGAAACTCCATAAATTTCGCAAGAACTCTAATGAGGTGAATACGTATGCCCAGGAACAAATACCCGGAAGAGACCATCCAGAAAATCTTGGACGCATCCTTAAAGCTGTTTACCGAAAAGGGCTATGAGCAGACCACCATCCTGGATATCGTGGACAATCTTGGCGGGCTGACCCGCGGGGCTTTCTATCACCACTTCAAATCCAAGGAAGACGTGCTTCACACCCTGATGGAGAAACTCTATGACGATGACGACCCCTTCAAAACGATTAAGGACGTGCAGGGAGTCAGCGGCCTGGAAAAAATAAAGATGGTTTTTTCCTACGGTACCAGCGCCAAGTATCCGGAACTGACGCAGGCGGTAATGTCATTGCTGCGGCAACCGCAGTTTTTGGCGAAGCATCTGACGAACACCCATGACACTGCCAAGGCATTCGAACCGCTGATCGAGGAAGGCATGGCCGATGGCTCCATCCGCCCCGGCAACGCTAAATTCCTGGCGGAGCTTGGCATGCTGCTCCTTAATTTTTGGCTTGTCTCCCCCGTCTTTGTCAGTAACAAGGCGGAATTTCTTGAGAAGGCCGTGCTGATAAAGCAAATACTCGACGGTCTTGGTTTCCCGCTGCTTGACGATGAGACAATGGGAGCCGTGGATATAATTGCCGAAACACTTGAGGTTCCCTCCGATTAGCATTTCCCCGCGGGTCGGCGGTCGGCGGCCACTTGACCTTTTTCGGGAAAACACATACATTCAGCATGTATACAAAACTGCGGAAGGAGCACAAGATGGAACGGACAGAAGAACGAATTGAGCCGGGGGTGATGCCCACGAAACTTTGGAACAGAGATTTTTCCTTGGTGGTAATCGGGCAGGTGATCTCGATATTCGGCAACATGGTGCTTAGCTTTGCGCTTCCACTGTATATACTGTACATTAGCGACTCTCCGGCTCTGTTCGGGCTGGTTTTGGGGTTGCCCTACATCTCGCTTCTGGTGATGTCCCCCATCGGCGGGATTATGGCGGACAGGCTGAAAAAACAGCGCATAATGTTTTGGCTGGATTTGGCCACCACCGTCATTATCGTGCTGTACATGGCAACGCGGGGGCTGTTTGTGTCCGCGGTGCCAATCGTGATCGTAAAACTCATGGCCCTTAACGCCATACAGGGCATGTACATGCCCGCGGTGCAGGCCAGTGTGCCGGTACTTGTCCCCTCCGACAAGCTGATCCCCGCCAACTCCGCCGTAGCCATCGTAAACATGCTGGCGAACATGGCCGCGCCTGCCGTTGCGGGAATCCTTTTCGGCAACTTTGGGCTTACGCCGATTTTGTTGATAAGCGCGGTGTGTTTTGGCATTACCGCGGTCATGGATTTGCTTATCCGCATCCCTTTCAAAAAGCAAAGCAGCCCCGGAAGCATTGCTCAAATGGTGATAAGCGATATGTCCATGTCGTTTCGATTTATCGTCAAGGAAAAACCCATCCTTGCCAAAAGCGTCGTAATCATGTTTTTTGTCCAGCTTTCACTGGTTTCCCTGCTGTTCGTGGGGCTCCCGGTGCTGATTACCCAGCACCTGGGTATGAGCATGACGATGGTGGGGATTAACCAAAGCGTGATGATGGTCGGCGGGCTTTTGGGCGGCATCACGGCCGGCACATTGGGAACACGCCTGACCATGCGGAAACTCTACCTGCCTTTGCTGGCCATAAGCCTGTTCCTTTTGCCGATGGGCCTAGTTTTTATGTTTTACACACCAGCATTTGTGACTTATGTGACGATAACGGCGATGAGCGCTTTAATCTTCGTTGCGGCACAGATGTGCTCTATTCCGCTAATCGCCTTTATCCAAAAAGAAACGCCGACGGAGCTTATCGGAAAGGTCATGTCAATAATGCTGATACTCCCCTTTCTGGCAAGCGCATTGGGAATACTTCTTTTCGGAATGCTTTTCGAACGGCTTGCCGAGCTGCCGTGGGTCATAATTTTAGCGGTTGTCCTGGTGTCCGCTGCCATCGCAGTGTATACGCACAAGCAGTTCAGGAAGGGGGCTTGATACCATAAGGAAAAAACGACATACTACAGGAACGGGAAGTTGGATAGCGGCTATTCCATCTGCTTTGGGAGCAGAAGGTCGGGGGTTCGATTCCCCCCTTCCCGAGTTATCCAATACTTGGCGAATTTCCCCCTATCGATGCGTATAGACATTGTGTATCCGTTCCTTCCCTGGCAACCTGTAAATGTCAAAGTCCTTGTCCAGACTGATAATCTCCCGAATACCCGTCTTTTCCGAGGTAATTACCAAGGTGGCATCGGCAAAATCCATGGGGAGATCGGCATATTTCCCCGTCAACTCCATTACCCTGTATATATCGTTCTGGTTGATGTCGCTGATGATTACGCCTTTGTGCATGACCCACTCATAGAAATCCCGCTGGGCCCTTGCGGAAAAGTCCAGCATGTGGGAAACCTCGGTAAAAACCGCCAATGTGCTAATGAAACGGTAAAGGCGTCCCTTTAAAAACGCCTTTACTGGCTCGTGGTTTTTTTCGCTTGAGTCGAAAAGGGCTATGAGTGGGCCTGCGTCAATAAGAATCTGGCTTAACATTCGGAAGCCCCGTCCGAGGAAAGTTTACGCGCAAGCTTTTCCTTTATGCGATCCTTGTAGGTGGTGGCGCGGTCGCTTTCGCCGGAGCCATAGTTGCCGAAATACGGTTCGCCCAGAAAAAAGGAAGTTATCTCGCTTTCCTCGTATTCGTAGTACATGTCCACGGATGCTTTTATTATGTCCGACTTTGTTTTGCCCTTGATTTTGGCAAGGGCAATGAGTTTATTCCTGGTTTCCAGTGGTAGCCTGGCTGTGGTTATCTGTGCGTTCATGGTACGCCTCCATGTTACAGAGTGTAATACATGCCCGTAAAAGAGTCAAGTGCCTTTGTCTCGACTGTTCCGTCCAAACGGCCGATATAGACTACCGGTGGCTTGCGGGAAAAAAAGCCGTTTTCCACTACGCCGGGGATCTGATTGATTTCGACCTCCATCGCTGCGGGATCCACTGGCGTGGCGAACAGGACATCCAGTATCAGGTTGCCGTGTTCGGTGATTACGGGCCCGACCTTCCGCAGCGCTTCCCGCAGGGTTGCCCTGCCGCCCAGTGCCTCGATTGCCTTGGTCGCCGTGAGTCTGGCCCCGGGAACCACTTCCACCGGGACCGGAAACCCCGCGCCCAACCCCTCGACGATTTTAGACTCGTCCACCGCTACGGCAAAGGTTAAGGAGGCGTATGCGGCAATCTTTTCGACAAGCATTGCCCCGCCGCCGCCCTTGATAAGACGGTTCTGCGGGTCAACCTCGTCCGCGCCGTCTATCGTAAGGTCCAGACTGCCCGAAAGCTCCCGCGAATTCAGCGGAAAAAAGGGAATGCCCAGCTTTTCGCAGTCGATTTCCGTCTGAAAGCTAGTGGCAAAGGCGGCAATGTCCCGCAATTCGCCGCTGGCAAGAAGCTCTCCGACCCTGCGAACAGCATGAACGGCGGTGGAACCAGTGCCAAGCCCCAGCTTCATCCCGCTCTTTACCTGTGCGTCAACCGCCGCCCTACCCGCAGCCTCTTTCATCCGTGCCGCCGCCTGTTGTGGTGTCATCGTGTTTTGTTCCATACGAAAAATGCCCTCCGTTAATCCTCGCCGAAGTGAACCTTTGGCAGAAGGTTTTCCGGGAATTCCCTGCCGACAAACTGCGCATACTGGTACTTCGCCTGCCGCGTAAACATGTCCCGCCCGTTGTGCGTCTGGCAGCCGGCATCGGCGGCCCGCCTAAGAAAAGGCGTTATGTTCTGCCTGTAGACCACATCCATAACCTTTTCCCTTCCCGTAAAAACATAATGCTCCACGGGATCGCCGAAACCGCTTCCACCCGTTCCAGCCGACGTTGCCTGGATTATAAGATCGCAATATTTGCCCATCAATTCAATGCCCTGACTATCCAGACCACCCCAAGCGAATTTATAGGGAAGGGCAAGAGCGCGGGCCTTGCGGACGGTGCGGTTGAGAATAAGGACTTTTGCCCCCAGCCTGTGCAGTTCGAGGGCCACGGACTTCGCCACAGCGCCCGCCCCTATAATCGTGACCCGCATGCGTCTAAAGTTTTGCTTACCCAAAAATTCCGCAAGCGAGTCGGAAAAAGCCCTGCTTTCGGTATTCGCGCCAAGCCAACCATGCGGGCCGCGTCTTATGGTGTTGCAGACGCCCGTGTTCAGGACATCCGGGGTCTGCTCGTCCAGAAAGGGAATGACCGACTCCTTGTAGGGGGTCGTCACCGAAAGCCCCTCTATGCAAAGTTCCTTCGCCAGTTCCATACAAGCAGTGATGGAATCCGCCGGAAAGGGCAGGTAGACCGCATCGATGTTCTCCATCTCAAAGACCGAGTTAAAGAACTGGGGATTGCCCGTAAACGAAAGGGGGTATCCCGCAATGCCGTAAATTTTCGTGGCGGCAGAAATGTTACGAAAACGATAAATTCGCGACAGAACCTCGGGATCCAACTGGCCGGGGGCGGCGGGGATGGTGTTCTTTTCCGCCAGGGGCGAAGTGTAGCTTAAAAGCGAGCCGAACTGCTCCGCCAGAATTCTGCTGTACACCCCATAATGCCCTATGGCGATAAGGATTTTTTCCCGCCTCTTGAATTCCTTTCCGATACGCAGCAGGTTAAGCACATCCCAGGTGGACTTCGCCGTAATCCCCACCTTTATTATCTCGTCCGGGGAGTGGGACATGGATCGTATCTTTGCCGCCAAGTTGTCTTCATCGCCTTTGATGTTATGGTAGGAGCGAATAATTCTGGTGCCGAAAGTCCGGGCTGCTTCCTCTATGCTGGGGATGTACATGTCGTCTTCCAGATCGATGTATGCGAAGTTTTTCCGCCTGTCCACATCGGCGTAGGCCAGCCCCCTTGCCATAAGGTTCACCCGCGCCCCTTCCCCGGAAACAAAACACCCGCCGTCAACATCCCGGCGCACCGTCAGGATGACCGGCACGTTGGCCTGTTCGGGAAAACGCCTTATCAAAAGCTTTTCGTCCGGATCGAGACAATCAACCCTAAGTTCCGCAATGTCCACATGCTTGTGGTATCTTTCTAGGATCTGTAAGTTTTGCCCAAGGGTTTTTGCCGTCAGGCAAATGCAGATTTTCGCCAAGGGTTCCTCCGACTTTTAGGATAGCAAACCTTGGCGGATTAATGAAGCAGTTTCAAAGCGCCGCTTGGGAAGCACCGATTTAATCCAATGGGGATTAAATCGGTGCTACTTAACCGCATCTGCGCCATGCAGATGCAGGGGAACCGCTGAATTCCGCTTTAATCAGCGGTTCCCTTGGCATCACACGCCAGGCACTTTTTTCTGAATTTTCCGCATTCCCGCGAAAAACCGCTTGACATTCCCCCGCCGGCTGCGGCATGATCGAAACCATGCAGGAAACGACCGAAATGCGGCAAGCGACCCATCAAAATTCCCTTTTGACACGCTCCGCCAGTTTACGGCCATGTTTCCCACGGGGAGGCAAATGGTAGTATTTTACGGAAAAATGTCGAATATTACCCCCCC
>Ga0209755_10001909_pt1 | contig 30260 bp, 31 predicted proteins | sample TergutCo191P1_FD_187301 | JGI IMG/M metagenome (GOLD analysis project Ga0209755, IMG submission 187301) | Cornitermes sp. P1 segment gut microbial communities from Petit-Saut dam, French Guiana - Co191P1 (SPAdes) (version 2) | ecosystem: Host-associated > Arthropoda: Insects > Digestive system...
AGACCCCTTGTAGACCACAAGGTTGATAGGCGGGAGATGTACGCACGGTAACGTGTTCAGTTGACCCGTACTAATAGGTCGAGGGCTTGTCCATTCTTGGCTCAAGCCGCGCACACTTAATCGAGTTTATACACGATTTTGTTAGCACACTTGAATTGCCTCGTTTCCTTCTTTGTATTGAGTTTTCACGGCTTGCGCCGCGCTATTAAAAAGGCGCGGCGTTTTTATTAGGGGGTTTCTAAAATGGAGATAATAGTTTACGTGACATTGGTGGTGAGTTCCGGTTTGTTTTTTGTGTCGGGGGTATCGTTGATGAAGGGTGATGTGGCTTTTTTGCCGAAAAGCTGGTTCGCGGGTGATGATAAAAAAAGCCTTTTGATGTGCCGTGTTATTGGTGCGTTGACGCTGTTTATGGCGGTATCGTTTATTGGCGGGGCGATTGCGGGTATCTTTGGCGCGAGTGATGAGATTGTGTCTGCGCTTTTGGTGGCGGCTATTGTTTCTGTGGTGTGGTACGAGGGGTTTGGTTTTTGTGTGAAATACTTGAAGTGACGTGATTTGTGCGGCGTTACATAAATGAAAGGGGTGTAAAATGATTAAGACTATATCTCTTGTTTTGCTGTTTTCGGTGATGTTTAACTGTGTTGCGTTGGCGGGGACGGTTAATATTTCGGAGATGGTGTGGTGGCGCGATGGGGCGGAGGGCGTTTTTGATATCTTGCTGGATGCCGGACCTGTTGGAATTTCGGGGATGGAGGACAGTATACGCGACAGGGTTGTTCCCGATTTGACGATTCAGGTTGGGACGCGGCTTACTGTGGAACTGCCATCGGACGGATTGCGCGAACTTGCAAACGTTGCATTCACCGTGGTGGAAATCCCCTGCGACGCGATTTTTGTAATTATCAACGGTACGAGTTTTTGGTTTGATGTTCCGCCTGTTATAATGGACGGGCGCACTATGTTGCCTTTGCGGGCAATCGACGCAGATATCATTTGGGATGAGGAAACAAGACGGATTGAAATTTCCGTTTGAGAATATAATTTTTTTTGAGGAGATGTATTTGCTATGGTGAAATGGGAGTACAAGTATCTTGAATTTTACATGACTCAGGTGAAAGGTGCGGTGATTCATGACTTGGAATCCGGCGAAAACGAAGTAGTCGGCACATTCAAGGAATACGGCCCCGGGCTGGTAAAAGAATTGAACAAATATGGCGCAGACGGCTGGGAACTTATAGGCGCATTTCCCGGCGCGGCAGAACACGTTTTTGAATACATTTTCAAGCGTCCGTTATAGGATAATAAAAAAACCGTCGGGGACTCCGTCCCCGAACCCCTGCGAACTTTTTTGAAAAAAAGTTCGACAAAAAACTTTAACTAAAAACCGCGCATTCGCGCGGTTTTTCTGTTGCCTCGGGTAGCTTATCGCTGGTCAAAATTTAAAGTTTTTGTTCAAACTTTTTTCAAAAAGTTTGCGGGGTTCGGGGCAGAGCCCCGAGAACTTAAACACTTTTATCCAAACGTAACAATAGTAACGCCGTCTTCGCCCTCGCCGTATTTGCCAAGGCGGAAGTTTTTTACGTTTGGCTGGCGTTTTAGCATGGTGTGGATGGCGGTTCGCAGAACGCCTGTGCCTTTGCCGTGGATTAGGGTGACTGTGGAAAGGGAGGCTAGGAATGCTTCGTCAAGGTAGCGTTCGGCTTGGTTTACGGCGTCTTCGGGGAGGAGGCCGCGAAGGTCTGTTTCCGGGGAAATATTCAGGGATTTTACGGTGGAAGAGTTTTGGCGATTTTTTATGAAAGTGGCGGCTTTTTCTTCGGGGGCTTGTTCGTCGAGGGAGAGGTCGGAGACGTTTACTTTTATTTTCATTATGCCCGCCTGAATTTGGGTTTCGCCGTGGGAGTCGGGCGGGTTTAGGATTGTGCCGCTTTGGTTTAGGGAATGGATGTGAACGCGGTCGCCGCGTCGTAGGTTTTCGGGGGGCTTGCGGGTGGGCTTTTCGGATATGGGGGAAATCGCGGACTCTAAAGCGTTTAGGCCTTCGCGCATTTGTTTGCGGGCGGATTCTACTTCGGCGCGTTCCATGCTGTCCATGCGGTCGCGAATTTGTGAGAGGATTTCGTTTGCTTCTTTGCGGGCGTCGCGGACTACCTCAACCGCTTCTTCGCGGGCTTGTTGCAGGATTTTTTCGCGTTGGGTGCGCAGTTTTTCTTCCAGTTTTGCCGCGTCTGTGCGTAGTTTTTCTGCCTCGCGGGCGTAGACGGCGGCGCGGTCTTGTTCGATTAGAACCTGTTTTTTGCTGGCTTCAAGGTCTGTGATTACGTCCTCGAAACGGATATCTTTTTGCGAAAGCAAGGCGCGGGCTTCGTCTATAATTTGGACGGGAAGCCCAAGGCGTTTCGCAATTGCGAATGCGTTGCTTTTGCCGGGGATGCCGATTAAAAGGCGGTATGTGGGGCGCAGGGTTTCTACGTTGAACTCGCAGCTTGCGTTTTCCACGCCCTCTGTGGAAAGTGCGTACAGTTTTAGTTCGCTGTAATGGGTTGTAACAACCGTGCGAATTTTCCGCGAGTGTAAATAGGAAAGCAGTGCGATTGCCAATGCCGCGCCCTCGGTGGGGTCTGTTCCCGCGCCAAGTTCGTCCAGCAAAACTAAGGCGTTTTCGCTTAGTTTTTCCAAAATTTCCACGATATTGGTTAAATGCGATGAGAATGTGCTAAGGCTTTGCTCTATGCTTTGCTCGTCGCCGATGTCTGCAAAAACGTCGTCGAAAACGGCGAGTTCGGAATTATCGAAGGCGGGAATATGAAGCCCCGCTTGTCCCATTAATGTGAACAGCCCGATTGTTTTTAGCGTAACCGTTTTGCCGCCCGTGTTTGGGCCTGTGATAAGAAGCATGGAAAATTCCCCGCCGAGAATAATATCGGTGGGCACAACGGCTTGGGCGTCCAGCAAGGGGTGGCGTCCTTTTCGGATATTTACATAGCCGCGCTGATTGAAAATAGGTTCGGTAGCACGCATTTGAAGGGAGAGTTCGCCCTTCGCAAAAATAAAATCTAACTGCACGGCAATGGCAATGTTTGCGTCAAGGATGTCCGCGACTTCCGAAACCATGCCGCTTAGTTTGTACAAGATTTTTTCTTCTTCTCGTTTTTCCTCGAAGTGGAGTTCTTTTATTTTGTTGTTCAGTTCGATTACGCTTAAGGGTTCCATAAAAACGGTCGCGCCCGTGCCTGATTGGTCGTGAACCATGCCGGGGAACGAACCGCGGTATTCTGCCTTGACAGGCACACAAAACCGTTCGCCGCGTAGAGTAACAATAGCGTCTTGCAACATATTTTTGTACGACGCGGATTGGATTATGCCCTGCAATTTGTCGCGGATATTGTCTTGCGATTTGCGAATGCTTCTGCGGACTTCGGCAAGCTTTTGGGATGCGTTATCGGAAATTTCTCCCGAATCCTTGATACAGCGGGAAATCTCTTGTTCAAGCGCGTCGCATGGTGTTATACTTGTGAAGTAATCGCGCAACGAAATTACACTTTCACTGTCGTAATAATTTGACAATTTGCCAAACACGTATAAACAGCCGCTGATTTGCAAAAAATCTTCCGCGTGGAGCATTCCGCCCGCCGCCGCCCGTGCAATTAATGCGCGGATATCTTTTATGCCGCCGAGGGGCAGGCTTCCTTTTCGCAAAATTATTCCCGTTGCCTCTGTGGTTTCCTTTTGCGCCCGCGAAATGTCTGCCAAATTTGTAAACGGCGTGAGAATTTCGCATTTTTCCTTTGCCATGGGGGACACCGCACGGTTTTTAAGCATCTCGATTATTTTGTTAAATTCCAGTGATTTCAAGGCTTTGAGGGTCATTTGTATGCTCCTTGCGTAAAAAATTTTTAAAAAGTCGCATTTTCCTATTAAATTATATGCAAAATATGACGATATACTGTTAGAGATATTGTATCACATAAAATATATAAGGATAGAAGGTGGCCAAAATGAATAGTTCACCCATAAGATTTACAGGGCTTACATCGGGTATGGATACCCAAACTATGGTACAGCAGCTAATGCGCGCCGAAGGCTTGCGTATGCAAAGGCTTACCAGCCGCAGGCAAGTTTTGCAATGGCGGCAGGAAAACATCCGCAGTTCCATGACACATATGAACGAGTTTCGTTCTGCCCGTACAGACCATATCGGCGCAGGCGCAATCTCCAACGAAGCTACATGGAACACAATGCGCACTACCGTTAGCGGCAGAAATGGTGCAGACGCACCCGCAGGTGTTAGCGTAGCTTCCACCAATGCCGCGCAGCCCGGTTCTTTCGACCTTACCATTCTGCAAACGGCACAAGGGGACACGGTGCGGGGCGACAGAACATTTAACGGCCGCACAAGTGCGGAGATGAACGCAACCCGTATGGGTACGTTCGGGTTCTCCGGTTATGAAACTGTGCAAATTAACGGCGTAAATATTCGCGTAAGCTCTGAAGATACCGTTGCGTCGTTCCTTTCGCGGGTAAACAACTCCGATGCAAATGTTAATATGCGCTTTAACTCTATGCGCAATACCTTTGAAATCGAACACCGCGGCACAGGCGAAAACGCACAAGTTAGAACCGGCGGCGGTGCTATCCTTACAAGCATGGGCTTGGATAATATCCGACCCCCCGTTGCTCCGGACGCCATTTTGCAAACCAGTAATATTTGGGATGTTGCAGGGCGTGCCCGCACAGGTGGCAATATTACGATTGACGGACATGACATTTATGTTGGTGCAAACGCTACCGTGCAGGAATTCATGACAACGGTAAACGACGCACTTGAAGCAGCAGGCAGTAGCACCAGAGTGAGTTTTGGTTCAAATGCGTCAAATGCTGCCACTTTCGGCAGACTAAGCTTGACTAGTTCTGCATCCGATAGTGCGGCTTCTACCATGACGACAGGAATCCAACCACTGTTGCAGGGCTTGGGGCTTTCCGGCAGAAACGTCGCGATTCCGGAAGGTGAAAGCCGAAGTGTCACAGGTAATACCATCCTGCAAACCACTGCGGAGTTTACCCGCAACAACGGCAATATATGGGAACTTGCAGGGCTTGACCCCAACGGTGGTGGTTATATCTCAATTGGAGATGACAGCGTAGCCCCGATTTTTATTGCTGCAGATACCACAGTTGCGCAATTTGTCTCTCAGGTAAATTCTGCGCTTCAAGCTATGGACGGAAACATGATGATTGCCTTCGGCTCGCATCCTGCAAACTCTGAAACTTACGGAAGACTCCACTTGACAGGTGTGGCAACCGCAAGCACCGGTCCTGTTAATATGCGGTCCGGAAATCAAGAACTCTTGATGAACTTGGGCATCGGCGGCGTAGATATCATGCTTACGGAAGGTTCTGACCACCGCCGCGTTGGTGCGTCCATCGTTCCCAATGCGCCCGGTTCGGGCGAGCCGGACGACGGTACTCGCGACCGCTTCGTAAGCTATGCAAGAAACGCTATTGCTCTTTACGATGGCGATGTTGAGATTTCACAAGCATCCAACACATTTTTGGTACACGGGGTTAATGTTACTGTTAATGCAAACACAACCATCCCCGATGATGGCTTGGAAATCACCGTAAACTCGGAGCGCGACACAGATGCTACCATTGCCGTAATCCGCGAGTTTATTGAAGCGTATAACGACCTTGTGCGCCATATAAATTCTTTGCACTCTACCGCCCGCCCCCGTGCAGGCAACCGTACAAACGGCGCGTTCTTTGAACCGCTTACGGACGAGCAACGCCAAGGCATGAGCGACCGCGAAGTGGAACGCTGGGAAGAGCAAGCAAGAACAGGGCTTCTTCACCGCGACAGGGATATGCGCAACTTGCACGACCAAATGCGCAGAGCAATGTTCTCCAGCGTAAACTTGGGTGACGGCAGAAGCATCTCCCTTCACGAAATCGGTATAACATCCGTTGGTAGAGACGGTGCGCCCGGCGACCAAATGATAGGCGTTTTGCAAATTGACGAAGCTCGTTTGCGCCAAGTGCTTGAAGGCGAAAACGGCGGCGATGTGGAAATGCTTTTCCGCCGCAACAGCGTACACGCCGGCAACGAATTTGCCAGAAGCAGTACGATTGACCAGCGTAACAACCGTGCGCCCCAGATGGGCTTGGGTATTCGCCTTGACGACCTTCTCCGCACATTTGCGGACGACGACGACGGGCCGTTGCGCCAACGCGCAGGGTATACACGCGGTGTTATGGTTTCGGAAAACACAATGTCACGCCAAATCCGCGACTACAACCGCCGCATAGCCCAGATGGAAACATTCCTGCAACGCCGTGAAAGCCATTTCTTCGCAATGTTTGCAAGAATGGAAACCGCAATGCAACAATCCCACGCACAAATGGACGCACTGTTTGCGTTTGGAATGCAATAGATGGAACCGCTTAAACAGGCCAAGGAGTTGGTCGAACAAATACTTTTGATGACTCAAGGGCTTGTGCTTACGGGTGTGCGTGATGCAGGCGAAGAAGAATCCGAAGCGTATTCGTTGCTTATGGACGAACGCGAACCGTTGATAGACGAATTGACGGACTTGCGAACCAAAATAGACGATACAGAAGCCGCTTCTGCCGAGTTTGAAGCAATAACGCAAACCATACAGCAAATTACAGCCTTGGACAAAAAGCACATTGCGGTTATGGAAAGACTCCATAAAAACGTGCAGTCGTCTTACAAGGACGTAAAGCAAGGCCAACGTATCCATGCGGGGTACAACCCCGTACCGGACAACGAATATTCCAGCAAGATAGACTTGAAACACTAAATAACAAGGAGGAAGATTGATATGGATGTTAACAGAACTAACGGAGGCGGATATCAGGCACCGGCACCCCCGCCGCCGCCAATGCCGGGTAGCGGAGAGTTTAATCCCGCCCCTGCGGTGTCTTACGCGCCGGCTCCGCCGCAACAACAACCCGTTGCCGAATCTCGCGGTGCGGAACGCCACGAACGGGAAGGCCGTGACTCCCTTCGCCGTGCGGTTGACGAAATTAATTCGTCTATCGCGATTTACAGGCGTCACTTGGGTGTGCGCCACCACGAACCCTCAAACAGACGCATTATAACCGTGTACGATTCCGACACAAACGAGGTTATCCGCGAAATCCCGCCCGAAAGCGTTTTGCAAGCACACGCGAATATGCTTGAGATGGTTGGTCTGTTTGTAAACACACGCGGTTAAAAATTCTTTTCCAAAGGGGAAGATGCAATTGATATCACAAAACCCAAAACAACAAATGTTGCAAAAGCAGATTGAATCTGCAAGCAAGGAAGAACTCACGCTTATGCTTTATGAAGGCGGCATTAAGTTCTTGAACCAAGCAATAATCGCGCTTGAAAAAAACGATATCGTAAAGGCAAACAATCTAATCTTGCGCACGGAAGATATCGTTCGCGAATTCCAGCTTACCCTAGACCACAAATATGCAGAAATCTCCAAGCCCCTAGACCAGCTTTATGACTATATGCACCGTCGTTTGGTTGAGGGCAACCTGCAAAAAGATGTGGAAATCTTGAACGAAGTGCTTGGAATGTTCCGCGAAATGCGCGACACTTGGAAAGAAGCCATGAAGCTTGCAAAAGCTGCGGCGTAAAACTAAAAAATTTAAATTAAAAAACCGCGCCGAAAGATGCGCGGTTTTTTGATTTCATTAGCCCTGCAACCACTTGATTAGCGTAGCGTTTTCTGTTACTTCCTCATAACCGTTTTTCATGTAGAAGCCAAAGGCGGGCAACTCACGGGAGGTATGCAGGCTCACCGCAGATACGTGGTACATAGCCAATCTGGATTCAAGCAGGCTCATCATTTGCGAACCCACGCCGCTTCTTTGCAGGTGCGGTTTAACCGCCAGTTCCGTTATCTCAAACACCTTGCCCTGAAAATAATTATCCAGCGTGCCGAAACAAAACGCAATCATCTCGCCGTCCACCCAATACGTATAGCCAATAAACTCCGGCGTTCTCGCCAAATCCCGCAAATACCGTTCCACCTTCTCCTTCGTCAAAAAGTCGTAACAAAGCGGCGGTGTTGTAAACGCCCCTTCATATATCTTCACGCACTCTTCCAAATCCGAATCGCGGTACATAATTAATTCGCTCATTTTTTTCGCTCCTCTGTTTTAAATGATAAGTTCGCGGGGCTCTGCCTCGCACCCATCGCGCATTTGCGCGATTCGGGAAATACGAGTTTGCTTATCGCTAGTCAAAATTTAAAGTTTTTGTTCAAACTTTTTTCAAAAAGTTTGCGGGGTTCGGGGCAGCGCCCCGAGGTCTTCCCACGGTTTATCCCTTGAAATTTTCATCCCATTAATGTAAAGTTAAGCCATTGGGAGGTTTTTACAATGGAAAATGGTAATCATATTTTAACGGAAACGGGCGCGTTTATCCACAACGCGATTCAAGAAGATTTAAAAGGGCGGCTGAATGAGCTTGTTACGCGCTTCCCGCCCGAGCCTAGCGGATATTTGCACATTGGTAACGCGAAGGCAGTTTATATTAATTTTGAACTTGCGAAAATTTATGGCGGAAAATGCAATTTGCGCTTTGACGATACCAACCCTGCGCGGGAAGAGGGCGAATATGTAAAGTCGATAGCGGAGGATATTCGCTGGCTGGGATACGACCCCCAAGAGCGGATATTTTTCGCATCGGACTATTTTGAAAAATTTTACGATTGCGCCGTGCGCCTTATTGAAAAGGGGCTGGCGTTTGTTTGCGATTTAACAGCGGAAGAACTGCGGGCGTCTTTCGGCGGGGTGGACAAGCCGGGAACGGAAAGCCCGTTTCGTTCCCGTTCCGTTGAAGAGAACCTGAAACTTTTTGCGCAGATGAAAAACGGCGACTTCCCCGACGGCTCTAAAACGCTGAGGGCAAAAATTGATATGGCTTCCAAAAATTTGAATATGCGCGACCCTGTTATCTACCGCATTGCGCGGTTGCACCACCACAACACGGGAGACAATTGGTGCATTTATCCCATGTACGATTTTGCGCACCCGCTTGAGGACGCATTTGAGGGCGTTACGCATTCGCTGTGTTCGATAGAGTTTGAAGACCACCGCCCAATCTACGATTGGTATATAAACAACTTGGATTTTGAGAAAAAACCGAGACAAATAGAATTTGCGAAAATCTCCATTTCCAACACGATTATGGGCAAGCGTTTTATTAAAGAGCTTGTGGCAAGCGGCAAAATTTGCGGCTGGGACGACCCGCGCCTTGTTACCCTAAGCGGAATGCGCAGGCGTGGTTATCCGCCCGCCGCCATCCGCGAATTTCTGGGAACAACGGGCGTCAGCAAGGCATTAAGCAAGTACGAATTTGACTACTTGGAGCATTTTGTGCGCGAGCATTTAGCACCTGTTTCCAAGGTTGTAATGGCTGTGCTGAATCCTCTCAAAGTGGTTATCACAAACTACGCGGAGGGCGCGGAGGAACTTCTGCCGCTGGCTTTTCACAACGAAAATGATTTGGGAACGCGGGAAGTGCCTTTCTGCCGCGAAATTTATATAGAGCGCGAAGACTTCATGGAAGACCCGCCGAAAAAATTTTTCCGCCTTGCGCCCGGCAAAGAAGTGCGCTTAAAGGGCGCGTATTTCGTAACCTGCACCGATGTAATAAAAGACGCGGACGGCAACGTCACAGAAATCCACTGCACCTACGACCCCGCAACCAAAAGCGGCACGGGCATAGAGCCGCCGCGCAAGGTAAAGGGTACGCTTCACTGGGTTTCCGCAAAACACGCAATCCCCATCACCGCCAACCTTTACGACACGCTAGTCCTGGACGCGCCCGATACCGAAAGCGGCGTAAAAGAAAACCCTTCGTCGCTAACACAAATGCCGTCCGCTTTCGCCGAACCCTGCCTTGCCAACGCAACCCCCTCTGACCGCTTCCAGTTCATGCGCAACGGCTACTTCTGCCTTGACAGCGGCGAGGGCAATGTATTTAATCGTGTCGTGTCGCTGAAATCTTCTTTCAAAAAATAAGACCTCGGGGGATTTGGAGTCCCCCGAGGTTTTTTTATTCCTTATCCAAAAACTCATTCATATCCGAAACAAGTTTGTCGATGTCAACGCCGTGGTTCATGGCGGCCATTTCCAGCGACTTGCCGCGTGAGGAGGGACAACCGAAGCAGTTTAGCCCATGTTTTTGCATAACGGGAACGAGTCCTGCGTCCAAACCGAGTGCGTCCATGATAAGCATTTCTTTTTGAATCTTTGCCATAAAAAATCGTCTCCTTTGAATTTGATAAAAATTTTTATCTTGTTAGATTTTTAAATCCGGGGAAGTATCTGAAAATGGCTTTCCCGCGAATTTGCTCTTGTGATACGAAGGTGCGAAGACTGCCGCCACGCGGCCCTATTCCTCCGCGGGAATCGTTGGAGTTGTCGCGGTAGTCGCCAAGGACGAAGAATTGTCCTTCCGGTACGGTTATGAAAGGTGCGCCGCCGTCTTGGGGAACGGTAACGTAATCGCCCAGCCCGGGATGGTTTGGGGCGGGGAAATTCCCGAAGGGCGCGGGGGGAACGGATTGACCTCTCGCGCTTTGCACAAAGTCTTCCCGTACCGCAACGCCGTTTACATACACGCGCCAGTCTACAATTTTAAGCTCGTCGCCCGGCATTCCTATAATGCGCTTTACATTAAGGTCGCCGCCGTCGTAGGGGCGGAAAACAATAATGTCGTACCGCTCCGGTTCTGAAAACAGGTATGACAATCTGAATGCGATAATGCGGTCGTTTACGCGTATCGTATTCATCATAGAACCCGTTGGGACAATGGCGTTTATTATAATGAAGTTTGTGAAAAGCCACGCAAATATCAGCGCGAAAATTATTGTTTTTATCCAGCTAACTGCTTCGCGCCAAAGTTCGCCTTTTACGCTTGTATTATCCATATTCCACCTCATCCCAGAAAATTATACCAAAGTCTAAGAAAAATTCAATTATTTCTTGCAGGCTTTCACAATTGACCCTATAATGGATTGTACTTATTACACAATCGGGAGGTAATCAAATGAAGGTTTATTCGGCAAACGAAATTCGTAACATCGCAGTTATGGGGCATAGTGGTTGCGGAAAAACAACGCTTATGGAAGCCGCACTGCACATTACGAAAGTAACAAACCGAATGGGACGCACCGACGACGGCAACACCATGTCTGACTATGATGCGGAAGAAATTAAGCGCAAAGTATCGGTAAGTTCGTCGCTGATTCCCATAGAGTGGAACAACAGCAAGCTTAATTTTATAGATACCCCCGGTTTCTTCGATTTTGTGGGCGCGACCAAAGAAGCCCTTAGTGTAAGCGATGCCGCACTGATTCTTGTGGCGGCAAAAAGCGGCGTGGAAGTTGGCACAGAACTTGCTTGGGAAAACGCAGAGGGCAAACCCCGTGTGTTTTTCGTAAACGGCATGGACGACCCAAACGCCAATTTCTATGACGTAGTGGCAAAAATGCGCGATATGTTTGGCGGCAGTGTAGCCCCCTTGCAGCTTCCCTTTGCGGAAGGCGGCAAAATTGTGGGCTACGTTGATACATTCACAGGAAAGGCGTACAAATGGAATGGCGCGGATATTACCCCCTGCGACACCGTTCCCGCAGATATGTTGGAAATCTATGACAAAAACCACAGTGCGTTACTTGAAGCCGTTGCGGAAACGTCTGAAGAACTTATGGAAAAATATTTTGAAGAGGGCAAACTTTCGCCCGAAGAAATGACCGCAGGGCTTAAAGCCGCGATAAAAAGCGGAAGCTTCACCCCCGTTTTGTGCGGCACGGCAACGGGCAAAGACGCAATTGGCGTAGCGTCACTTTTGGATATGCTCACGACCCTTTTGCCATCTGCGGCAGAAGTTACGCCTGAAATCTCCGTTACCAAAGCGGGTGCGACCCTTACAATTCCATGCGCGGAAGCAGGGCCTGTTTGCGCTTTCGTTTTCAAAACAATTTCCGACCCATTTGTTGGGCGGCTTAGTTTATTCCGCATATACTCGGGCACAATGAAAAAGGACACCCCGCTGTTTAACGCGAACAAGGAAGAATCCGAAAAAATAGGCCAGCTTGTTTTCCTTCGCGGCAAAAACCAAATCGACGCGACAGAGGTAAGGGCGGGCGATATCGGCGCAATCGCAAAGCTTTCCAATACCGAAACGCAGGACACACTTTCTACCAAGCAGACGCCGTTTGTTATGCCGCAAATTGCCTTCCCAGAGTCGTTGCTTTCGCGGGCGGTTTCGTCCAAAGGCAAGGGCGATGAAGACAAAATGGCCTCCGCTTTCGCAAAACTTCTTGCGGAAGACCGCACACTCAAGTTTGAAATTAACAAAGAGACAAAGCAAACCGTTGTCTCCGGCATTGGCGACAACCAGCTTGATGTGCTGGTAAATCGCCTTAAAACCCGCTACAAAATTGAAGTTGAACTTTCGCCCCCGCTTATCCCCTACCGCGAAACAATCAAGGGCAAATCCGACGTGAAGGGCAAATTTGTAAAACAGTCGGGCGGCGGCGGCCAGTACGGCATTGTTGACATGAAATTTGAACCCAGCGGCGATATCGCCAAGGCATATGTATTTGACGAAGTTGTTGTTGGCGGAAACGTACCAAAACAATACTTCCCCGCCGTGGAAAAAGGCATACAGGAAAGCGTAAAAGCGGGCCCTGTTGCCGCCTACCCCGTTGTCGGCGTAAAGGCAACACTCTACGACGGAAAATACCACGCCGTAGACTCTTCCGAACTAGCTTTCAAAATGGCGGCAAAAACCGCTTTCAAAGACGGCTTCATGCAGGCCAAGCCAACCATTCTTGAACCCATAATGCGCGTTACCGTTACCGTCCCCGAAAACTACACAGGCGACATAATGGGCGACATGAACAAACGACGCGGTCGCGTTCAAGGCCAAGAAACCGTTGGCAAAAAGTCCGCAATCATAGCCGAAGTACCCCTTGCCGAAATGCAAAAATACCCAATAGACCTGCGCTCCATGACGCAGGGACGCGGCACTTTTACAATGTCATTTGAACGCTACGATGAAGCCCCCGCAGATGTTCAGCAAAAGGTCATCGCCGCAAGGAAAAAAGAACTTGAAGCCATGAAGGAAAAAGAATAGGGAGTTTAGACCTAGGGGGGGAGGGAGACTTTGAAAAGTTCCCTCCCCCCTAGCTCCCCTCAAACTTTAACTTTTGGAGGTTTGTCATGTTCATAACATGGGAAGATGCGAAGCAAAAATATCCCAATAAGTGGGTAGTGTTCAAGAATCCGCAATTCGGGGATGTTTTTCATATGGACTTTATCGGCGGAGAATTTGTGCTGACCGCCGACAACCAGACGGAAATGTTTGCCACTATGCCAAATGAAGACTGCCAATTTGCCGGATTCCACACGAGGGAGGATGACGCAGTTGGACTACTTAAATCTGGTTTCTAAGTTTGACGGCAAAACCATTAAACTGCCTGTCCTTGTCGCGCCCGCAACATCTATTGTAAGACCATCAGGTCTAATCCACCATATGATTATAGACACCGGAGCGGACACAACTGCCCTAACAGAAGAATTTTTGAGGAAAAGCGGATATGATAATTTTCAAAATTCAGGCATAAAGAAACGCACCGCAACAGGCGAAATTGAATTGCTAACGTGTGATGTTATTGGAATAACTATTGCAAACCAATTTAAGGTTGGAAAAATCACGGTTGATGTATTAAGCGGATGGGACGAACATACAGTAGTAGGTGTAATCGGCATGGACATACTTTCAAGAATGACATTTATTCTGTCGCACGAACATAAAAAATTTATGCTTACGGGGCAAAAAGTTCCTGAGTTGGAATCGCTTTTTTAGAGTGGTAACAGATAAAAACTAGGAGTGAACATATTGCAAAAAGAATACGGCAACGAGAGTATAACATCATTAAAAGGCGCGGACAGGGTGCGCAAGCGGCCGGCGGTAATATTTGGGTCGGACGGGATTGAAGGATGCCAGCACGCTATTTTTGAAATCATATCAAACTCAATAGACGAAGCGCGGGAAGGGTACGGGCGTAAAATTGAGATTACGCGCCATGCGGATTTTTCGGTTACGGTGAAGGACTACGGGCGAGGAGTGCCTGTGGACTACAACCAAAACGAAGAGCGTTTCAACTGGGAGCTTGTTTTTTGCGAGCTTTACGCGGGCGGAAAATACGCGAACAATGACGACGATGCAAACTATGCGTTTTCGCTGGGGCTGAACGGGCTGGGGCTTTGCGCAACGCAGTATTCGTCCGAGTACATGACGGCGGAAATCACCCGCGAGGGCTGGCGATACAACCTGCGTTTTGAAAAAGGCGAAATAGCGGGCGAAATGCAAAAAGAGCCTTTCGGCGGAAAAAGGACGGGCACAACGGTAAGCTGGCGTCCCGACCGTGACGTTTTCACGGACATAGCCGTTCCGCTGGAATGGTACCACGATATGCTAAAACGGCAAGCCATAGTAAACGATGGGCTTTCCTTCATATTAAAGGACGAGGAAAGCGGCGAGACTTTCAATTTCCAATATGAAAACGGAATTCGCGATTATATAAAGGAACTTGCGGGCGAAACGGCATTAACAGAGCCGCACCTCTTACAGCACGAAACCCAAGGCCGCGACCGCGAAGACCAACAGGAATACAAGTTAAAATTCGACGTAATTTTTTGCTTCTCCAATGACGTAAACGCGCTGGAATACTATCACAACTCCAGCCACTTGGTATACGGCGGCGCGCCCGATAAAGCCGCGAGGGCGGCGTTTATTTCTGCCGTGGACGCGTATCTTAAAAACGGAAGCCACTACAAAAAGGACGAGAAAAAAATAAGCTTCCCCGACATTGAGGAAAGTCTAATTCTGATTACAAACTCCTTTTCCACGCAAACGTCCTACGAAAACCAGACCAAAAAGGCGATTACAAACAAGTTCATACAAGAAGCTATGACGGAATTTCTAAAGAAGCAACTGGAGTTTTATTTCATAGAAAACAAAGCAGACGCAGACAAAATTTGCGCACAAATTCTTGCAAACAAACGAAGCCGCGAATCTGTGGAGAAAACCCGCGTTGCCCTCAAAAAGAAACTAACAGGGCAAATCGACCTTAACAATCGCGTAGAAAAATTCGTAAACTGTCGCACAAAAGACACCAACCGCCGCGAGCTGTACATTGTGGAGGGTGACAGTGCGTTAGGGTCTTGCAAACTTGGGCGTGACGCAGAGTTTCAGGCAATAATGCCCGTGCGCGGCAAAATTTTCAACTGCCTTAAAGCCGACTACAACCGTATTCTGCAAAACGAAATAATCACAGACCTAATGCGCGTTTTGGGTTGCGGTGTGGAAATAAAACACAAGACAAAGCAGGGCAAAAATGCAGGCGATTTCGACATAAACCGCCTAAACTGGAATCGCATAATAATATGTACGGACGCGGACTATGACGGCTACCATATCCGCACATTAATCCTAACCATGCTGTACCGCCTAACCCCCACGCTAATCGAGCGCGGCAAGGTATTCATAGCCGAGTCGCCCCTTTACGAAATAACCGCAGGGAAAGAAACCTACTTCGCCTACACCGAACGCGACAAGGCAGAAATAATCGCGGACGCGGAAAAAAACGGCAAGAAGTGCCACCTCCAACGCTCCAAAGGCCTTGGCGAAAACGAACCCGAAATGATGTGGCAGACCACCATGAACCCCGCCACGCGCCGCCTTGTTCAAGTAATCCCCACCGACGCCGCAAAAACCCAAGAGATGTTTGAAATCCTACTTGGCGACAATCTCCGCGGCAGAAAGGATTTCATTGAAGAATTTGGCCACCTGTATATAGACCTTTCGGAAACGGGCTGAGTTATGGGAAAAACGGAAAAATTTTTGTTGATGACGATAGGTTTATAACAATCCAAACGCACGCAGGTTCATCCTTTGTGTGCATTGGTTTAATCCTGAAGAAAGGGTGAAGAATGTGCTGAATTTCAAAAAACGTTCAAAAAGCATAACTATTGTAGCGGCTGTACTTGTACTGATTCTCGGATTTGGGTTATTAACAAGTCAAGCGGGGGAAAACACAGGAGTTCCTTTGATTGGCAACGGTTTTGTTTTTGAAATACCTCATGTTGAGGCAGGAGAAGTAGTCCTAATCGGGCAATTAAACCTTAGACCGGGTGTGCGGTATAGGTATACATTCTCTGCAGAGAGTGGACAAGGTGTTTTTATTGCTTTGCACCGTTCGCCCGATATTGAAAGAGATGAGGACGTAATATGGTTTCAATTATTTGGTGGCGGCACAATTAACTCATCTGATGGATTTGGTGATTTAGGCTTCACAGGAATTATTCCCCAAACAGTTTATGTGTATATAGGCAGCAGAGGGCCGGGAAACACAGATTTAACCAATGTGACCGGTAGGATAGGACGTAACGGTTTTAATTTATTCAATGAACTTCGAGAGATTTTTCGTGATGATGAAACTCACAATGCGGTGGGTGAAAGCATTATAGGCGTTTTTTCAATTACTTCAGCAGCAGCGAGTGGGATTGCTCGGAATTTTGCAAACGAAAATATAGATAATTCACGGCGAATTACGATACATGACCCTGTTCTGCACGAAATGCATGACCCTCCTGTTTGGACTGTCAGAATAGATTATCGACATGGCTCTATTGGTACTTTTTCAGTAAGCACATTAACGATTGATGCAGAAACAGGGGCGATATTGAATTAAACATTGCGGGGGGATATGGTTCTTGGTCGGGCGAAAGAGAAGTGCCTATTGCTTCAGTATATACGATTGGTATATACTGAAAAAAAGGAGTTGGTGTTGTGCAAGTATCAACGGTTGTATCGCAGTGGGGCAACAGCAACGGTATTCGTGTGCCTGTTGAGATTTTGAAAAGGGCGCAAGTCGAGCTTAACGACAAGCTGTTTTTTGACGTGGACGAAAACGGAAGAATTATCCTAACAAGAGACCCGACACCAAGACCGGGTACGTTGGAATATCTATTCAAGGATTATACGGACGGCGCATTTCAAACAGAACTGCCCGACCTTGGCGAAGCAGTGGGGAATGAAAAATGGTGAACGGAACGCCGATACAAGGCGATATTATTAAAATCAACCTGAACCCTAAGCAAGGCCATGAACAGCAAGGCTACCGCCCGTATATATGCCTAAGCAATAAAATAATAAGTGACATAGCAAATATTGCTGTGTTTGCTCCAATCAGCAACACCAAGCGCAATTATCCGCTGTATGTAAAACTGCGCGACACAAAAACAACAGGCTCTGTATTGCTGGATCAAATAGTTACGATAGACTACAACGCCATAAATTTTGAGTTTGTTGAAAGTGTGGCTGATAACATTATAATCGAGCTTTTAGCGAAAGTTGTTTTAGTTTTTCAGCCAAACGAAAATAAAGGGCGATGATTTTAGTGGCTTAGGGCATACACGACTTCCATCAGCACAAGTCCTTGCGCGGGCATGGTTTTGCCTGCGTTTTCGCGTTTTAGGGATGTTATGATTTGGGGGATTTGTTGCGGTGGGAATTTCCCGAGACCTGCGTAAACAATCGTTCCCGCGATGATTCGCACCATGTTGTAGAGGAAGGCGTTGCCTGTTACGGTAAGGGAAATCAATCCGTTTGGCTGTGCGGAAACTTCGCAGGCGAAAATTTCGCGCACGGTGGTTTTGGCGTTGCCGCCTGTTGCGCAAAAGGCGGCGAAGTCGTGTTTACCCACGAAAAACGCGGCGGCGGTTTGCATTGCGGAAAGGTCCAAGGGGCGCGGAACAAACGCGCTGTATCGGTGCAAGAGCGGGTTTGGGCAGGGCGCGTTGTAAATATTGTATACATATGTTTTTTGAACCGCGCCGAAGCGTGGGTTAAATTCTTCGGAGACGACTTCCGCCGCAGTTACGGAAATATCCTGCGGCAAATATGCAATAAGAACTTCGGGCAGTTTTGCAATGGGTATTTTTAAATCGGGAGCGAAAAAAGAAGCGCGTTGTCCCATTGCGTGAACGCCCGCGTCTGTACGGGAAGCGGCGCGAACCGTTATGGTTCGGTCAAGCAACGCCGAAAGCGCGTTTTCTAATTTTTCTTGTATTGCAAGGGCGTTTTCTTGGCGTTGCCAGCCCGCGTAATTTGTGCCGTCATATGCCACGGTTAGTAAAATCTGCATGAGAATCTTCTTTCCAAAAGTTCAAATGTGTGTTATAAATTCTATCATACTTCGAGGCAGGGTGAAAATCCCTACCGGCGGTGATAGTCCGCAAACGTCCGAGCAAGAGACTTGGACGCCGATTCGGTGAAATTCCGAAACCGACGGTGATGTGTCGCGCTTTTTGCAACACTTAGTCCGGATGAGAGAAGGGAGTTTTTTATGCAACCGTTTTCGCAGAACCGCACAAAAAAATTGACCACTTTGGCAATGCTTATCGCAATGGCATTTATGGTTGGGGCAACATTTAGGATACGGCACGTTTTTGCCGCCGCGCCCTTTCTAACCTACGACCCCAAAGACGTGGTAATTTTGATAGGCGGTTTTTTATTTGGGCCTGTTTCGGCATTGCTTATGTCTGTGATTCTCGCGTTTTTGGAAATGGCTACCGTAAGCGTTACGGGGTTCATTGGCGCGATTATGAACGCACTTGCCAGTGCGTCTTTTGCGTGTACCGCCGCGTTTGTGTATTCCAAACGGCGCAATATTCAGGGTGCGGTTGTGGGGTTGGCACTTGGTTGCGTTGTTGCAACCGCTACCATGCTTTTGTGGAACTACGCCATCATCCCGCTGTATGTGCCGGGCGCGACCCGTGAATCTGTAATGGCAATGATGATTCCCGTTTTGCTTCCGTTTAATCTAATCAAAACAAGCCTTAACGCCGCAATCGCCTTGCTTCTTTATAAGAAGGTCGTTGCGGCGTTAAAGGCGGCGGGGTTGTACGCCGAGCAACCAACAGAAAAAACGCATTCGCGAACCCTTGGCAGAATTGTAACAGTTTCTGCCGCAGTGATTGCGATTGCGTTAATCGTGTTGTTGCTCGTGATTAGAAATTCTTAGGGCAAACTAGGGGCGGCGGCAATCGACACGGCATGACCAACCAGCCATCGTGCAAGCAGAATTAGGTCGGCGGTGGTTATTTCATTGTCGCCGTTTACATCAGCGGCGCGTAGGCAAATTGAGATGCTTTCGCGATACGCGGGGGCAGTGGTAAGCCATCGCGCAATGCGTGTTGCGTCTGCGGAGGTAACTCTGCCGTCATCGTTGGCGTCACCGATTGCAAACGGATGAACACGCCCCGCACCCTCGCAAATATTACATACTAAAATGGGACTACAATCGCACGGGTTGCAGTATTCACAGCAATCCCCTGAATCTTCGCAGTAATCACAGTCAAAAGTGGGGCAGTCGCACGGATTGCATTCGTCGCAACACTCGCCAGAGTCTTCGCAATAATCACAGTCAAAAGTGGGACAATCGCATGGGTTGCAATATTCGCAACACTCGCCCGAGTCTTCGCAGTAATCGCAATCAAACGGCGGCGGTTCGGGCGGGTTGCCGTCCCCTACGCGCAGAATGAAATCCACCGTCGCGCCCGGCGGAATAAGAAACGCATTGGCGGGAAGGAAGAACGTGCGCAGTTCCATGCCCGCGTCTGCGAAGGCTGTATTGGTTGCGGCGGCGTTTGCCATTGCGCCGCCGAAAGACACGAAATCATGTGTAGCCGCCGAGCCGATTGTCCCCGGCACAAGCCAGCGCGAACCAACGGGGGCGTGACTTACCGCGCCGAACACGTCCACCCCGTTCACGCGAATGCCGTACAGCGAAACGGGAAGCATATCAGGTGACCGCGCCGCAAGCGGCAGGGCTACATATATATCGCGGTGAGTTCCGTGAAGCACACCCGCCCTGCCGTCTGTGGCGTTCGGCCAAGTTACGGAATGGGTAATATCTTGGTGGGCGGTAATATCAAAATGCATTTGCGAACCCGCAGAGGCGTTGTTAAATCCGCCCGTACTCCAGTCGTCCGCACCTGCCGCGCTTAGCGTAAACATATACAGGAACAGCGTCGCGTGGTTTATGTCGGGGTATGTCGTCCATTCGGCGGTTAGGGTTACGGGGTGCGTGGGCATGGTGAACGTGGTTGCCCAAGCGGTTGGGTCTATGCCGTGCAGGGCGGAGATATCGGCGGTGTACGCGCAGTCTGCAATCGTCCAGCGAAGGAACGCGCTTCCCGCGTTTTCGCCCGCATTTACGGAAACGGTATTGCCTTCAATTCGGTTGCCCGCGCCTTGCGGATTAGTGCCGTCCGTGATTATCGTAAGCATATGAGTCACGGGGGGCGTTCCGTCTGCAATGGCGAAAACGTGGGTGTTTCGAGGCATTATGATATATGTGTTTGGCATTGCGGCGGTGTAACCCGGCCAAAATTGTACATCTTCCGTAACAACCCAGCCCCCGAATAAAGCGGGGTTTTGCTGGTTGGCTCGAAGGGGTACCCTTGCGCCCGCCACAACGCGCCGCATATGGGTGTGGCCGTTTGCGGTTGTGCCGTCCGTAACGGTTAGCGGACTGCCAACGGGCGTCCACTCGTTGCCGCTGGCGGCTACCATCGTAAGGATATTTATATAGTCGCCGTAAAAATTGAAGGACGACGGCGCGGGAAGCGCGGGATTAGCCCGTTGCCAGCCGCTGTTAAGCCACGCTTGCGGCCCAAACACAGCCGCAGGAACAAGCATGGGCCCGCCGAACGCATTGCTGGTTTGCCCGATATTTCCCCATTGGTCGGTGTTTGGGCGGCCGTCCAGCCATCTGCCGTGGACGCTGTTGAAATTGTTATTGTTTTGTTGCGCGTGCCAGTTGTTAAGCGCGGCAATGGTGATATCGCTGTATTGGTGCGGGGTTCTGCCCGAGAAAAGCAAATCAACCCCCAGCCGCCACGGCACACGGCAAGCGTTCCAGTGCGTCGCGCCATCGGAGGAGGTTTCGTGAAAACTTCCGCCGCCCGTGTGTTGCGGCGGAATAATCCAAATGTTTCCCGTGCCGTCGGGTTGCGGGTTTGAATTTACATGGTCGAAACGGATAAAGTCGGGCAAAATACCCGTGTTAGGCAGCGGCCCTGCTGTCGCGCCCTGCCCGCCCGGCTGATGCCATTGCCGCACAAACCTGTGAGAATCGTATGTTACATTGATTACGCGCTGCCAATCACGTTGCGGATTGACTTCCGCAAACGCTTTCAGGTGTTGCATTATGTGGTCGGAGGGGCGTGACAATCTGCCGCCCGCGGTGTTGCTCCCCGCCCAGTTTCCAATTTTAAGAAAGTATCCCGCGTTCACGGTTGCTTCCGTGCTTGCGCCCGCGTGGCGACTGTGGTGAACGGTTGTGTCGAAAAGTTCCTGTACCATTCGCCGCGCCCATTCCAAATACGTGTGGCCGACGGTTCTGTTGTAGCGGTGAACGGGACACCATGCGGGTTCGTGACCCCATTGCTCGGACGCAAGAATGAGGGCGTACGCCATATCCATAGAGCCGTCCGTTGCGGTGGAGGGCCCCGTCTCGCGCTGAAAGAACCCGGGCGAACCCGGCCTTTGCGCCCCGCCGAACACATGATGAATAGACCACGCCATCTGGTACGAATGCCCAAAGCCCGAAGGCGGCGTTCCGCCACGATATGTGTTGTTGTTCACATTGGCGTTCCAGCCCTGATGCCCGCTTGTGGCGTGTACAAAGTGCGAAGGCCAAAAGCGCAAACTGCGAAACATTGCATCAAAATATGTTTGAAAACTTACCGAGTTTGGCAACCCCGCCTGATAAGTAAAATGCGCCCTAAGTGGCGCGGGAAGCCCGCTCCAAAGCACATGGCGCATTGTCCTGTCGCCGAAAGCCCCGCCCAAAACGATATCTTCCGACCCTGCCAGCATTACAATCATAAGCATTCCGTAACCCATGGATTCGCAAACCGTCACGCGGTAAGATGTTGGCGTTTGCGCCGTACCGCCCGTGCCCGCGTCCAGCGTTGTTACCATACGGAAGCCCGCAGGGTCGTCCCAAGTTGCGGGGTCAACCAAAAAAATGCTTCCCGTTCCGCCCTGCCCCGCCGCCCTAAACAACGAAGACCTGTTTGCGGGAAGCGGCGAACCCGTAGAATTTGGCGTATCAACCATATTCGCAAACTGCCGCAAAATATCCATATTGGCAGAAACCTGCCCCGCAGGCATATTCATCAGCTCCACAACCAGTCCGTTATCCATCCCCGCCTGCGGAAACGGCCTAAGCGGCGTATTATTCGGGTTAATCTCCGCAAACGGCTGCGCATTAACCACCATGGCACCAATAGTAACCATCACAAACGCTTGCAAAAATACGAAAACAAAAGCCCTAAACATTTTCATATATTCCCACCCCTTCGTTTAACCGATTGCTGCTAACTCGTTTACATACTGTATAACCTTTGCCCTGTTATGCTGTGGCAATAGTTCAAAGTTGCGGAATAATTGCCGGAACTCTGCCAACTCATCATCCGAAATTGTAACAGTTCTTGTGTTTAGTTGTAGATTACCGCGTTCATACTCGACTGCATCATTGCAAGCTGTCATTAAATCGTCAAACAATTCTTTGTCCATAGAATTACTCCCCTTTCAGTTTTTCAATTACCTGTTTAAGTTGCTTTTTTTGCTCCTGCGTTAAATCCTCTTGTTTACTTTTAGGGTAGCACAAAAGCAAGTGAATATGCGATTTGCGAACTAAATCTATATAAATAATTCTACTTCCGCCGCTTTTACCTTTACGATTGCCGCCCAGTACCCATCGAACTTTAACCGCCCCACCCGTCCCCGAAATCCTATCACCTGCATTGGGATTAGCCAACAAATAATCTTCAAATTCCATCAAGTCAGAATCAGTCAATCCCATTTTATGCCATTGGATTTCAAAGGGTTGGGAGCGGATAAATTGCCTTGTCATTATTTTTCGTCCTTTACGCCTTGCAATCACTGTTCTAAAAAAGCCCTTGAATCGTTGATAAATTCAAGAGCTTTCATGCTACCCCCAACAGGACTTGAACCTGCACGGTCTCCCACCAGAACCTAAATCTGGCGCGTCTGCCAATTCCGCCACGGGGGTATGTTTCTGTCGGATTATAGCACAGGCGCGGGAGCATTTCAACCTTTCTGCCAAACTCGTGCGGCGATGATTGTCATGTCGTCTTTTAATCCGTTGCGAGAGCGGCGTTCCGCTTCGGAAAGCAAATGGTCTGCAAGGTCTTGGGGGGCGGTGAAGCGGCAGGTTTTTAGGGCTTGCTTCAACCAGTTTTCGTTGTAGCGTTCGCGGAGATGGTCGCCGCTTTCGCCATCCGTTCCGCGTTCTTCAATCCCTGCGCCGGCGCAGGTTACGCCGTCTGTTACCATTAAAATTATATCGCCGTGGCGCAGTTCTTTTTCGGTTACTTCAAGGTCAACATCGTTTAGCATTCCTATCGGCAGGGATGAGGATTTGATTACGCTAACGTGTCCGTCGCGCAACAGGAAAGTTTCTGCCGCGCCTATTTTTATAAATTCGGCGCGGCCTGTGTACAGGTCTACGGAGCAAATATCCAGCGTGGAAAATGATTCTTCACTGCTTTTCAAAATAAGCACGGAATTTATCATCCGCACCGCCAACTCCTTGTCGAAGCCGCTTTCTATGAAGTCCTCCAAAAGCCCAACGGTTGCCGCGCTTTCGCGGCGGGCGCGTTCGCCGCTACCCATTCCGTCGGAGAGGACGAGAAGGCAAGAGCCGTTTCGCAGTTCCATTGCGGAATAACTGTCGCCCGACCCGCGAGAACTTTTGGCGCGACGCGCAACCCCGCTGGTTATTCGCAATTTCTGGTCTTCCATGAAACGGGCATTGCACACGCCGCTTTTAATGTTGCAGTCGCCGCTTTCCACGCGCATTTTTCGCTTGAGTACGGCGTTAAGCACGGGCAAGATTTCGTTGGCGCAAACTTTTTTGCCTATGCAGGGCTTGTGATTTATGGACACACGATATTTCCCCGCGTTGTCTTCCAAAACGATTACGCCTGTGACTTCTATTTTTTGTTTCAGAAGTTGCATTATCATTTCTTCTTCAAGACCTTCGTGAAAACGCAGAGACATATCAATTTCGTCCGACAGGCATTTTACAATGCCCGATACGCCGTGCAGTTGCTGACTGATTAATTCGCGGCTTTCGGCGATTCGATTGTGCCACGCTAAATCGTTGCGGTAGATGTTGAAAATCGCGTTAAGCTCGTTTAGCAATGCCTTGGGCGATTTGCATTCCTTTCGGAAATGCTCGCTCATGTCGTCCACGGTTGCCGCGCCGCTTGTGGCGCATACGTTTAACAACGAAAAGATTTCGCTGTGCGTGTTGTAAAGTTCGTCTTCCCAGCAATATTCGCGACTTGGGCAGGTGCCGCAAGCGCGTTTTGTAAGGTCGTCGATTAACAGTGTGATGTCGCCCTTATTTAGCCCCGTTTTCGGTTTGGAAAGCCCGCTGAAAGTGTCCGCCAATTTCGCAAACGCAGATGAAAAACTGTCCAGGCGGCGAGTAGTCTCCTCCTTGATTTTTTCCATATAATCGTCCGCGCTGTCCAGCACGGGATTGATTGCCGATGCCACATTAAAATAGAAGGACTGCGGCGTTAGAACAAACGCCAAACCCGCAGCAATAAGCCCGTACACCATGGAAAAACTAAGCCAGTACCGTGCAAGCAAAAACAACGCGCCCGCGCCGACCAAGCCGATTCCCGCAATCACCGCCGCACGACTGAAACGCTTGAAAAATCCACCCGCAAAACCGCCGCCCAAGCCCGCAAGCCCAAGCACCAAGCCCCACTCCGCGCCCCAGTAACCCGCCAAATGCAGGAAGAAACCCATTAGCATTCCCGCCGCCGCCGCCATGCTCGCGCCGCCCTTAAACGCCACAACACACAGCACATACACGCAGAAGAAAATCCGCAGCGGCAAACTCCCTACATATATATCAGACGCGCCCGCAATCACGCCCGAAAAAACAATGGTAACAGAAACAATATCTTCCCCCGAAAGAAGCTTCGCCTTGCGTCGCCGCGCCGTGAAAACAACATACGCCCGCTTCAAAATAAACGTAAGCCCACCCGCCAAAAGCGTTTCCAAAACAATAACCGCCGCAAAAAACCAGCTCATGCCGTACATCGAACTCACAAGCATTCCCGCAACAAAAACACACGCCGCCGCCGCAACCGAAAGCCACGGCAGACGCAGTAAATTCCTACGTTCCCCACGAGAAATATGTAACGCCGTTACGTAATACACACAAAGCAAAACCACCGCAACAATGTACCGCGAAACAAACAAATCGCCAAGCCTTGTAACCAGCCCCACCAGCACAAACGCCGCTGTAAGAAAAAATCCTTGCGCAAAAAACGCCGCCAAAAACGGAATCGCCAACGGATTAATAAACCCAAAAACCTGCGCCCGTCCTATAAAAAAACCAAAAACACAAAACAGCGCAAGCGCAAGCTCTTTTTTACCCGGCGCGGTTGGCTTCTTTGTCTCGGCAGAACGCCCCCGCACACCAATTGGAATATGCATAAATATCACCCGCCACCTATTAGACCTATCCGGGGATTCCGCAACGCCGCCTTGGCGGTCAAATTTCTGCCACCCTGCGTCGACTGCTCCTAGCGCACGCTCCACGTGCGCGTCGTCGCCGTCTCCTTGATTGGCAAAAATTTTACTCGCCAATTCGTCATTTCGGAATCCCCGGACAGGTCTATTGTAGACAATCCCCCCCTGTGGCTTTTGTAAAATTGTGGCAGTACGCTGATGAAAATTTCGACAGGTTTCGCGTAGCTTAGTACGGTAAAAAATCAAGAAACCGCAGCTTGTCAGCTTCCGTAAGTTTGCCGATAGGAGTTTTGCCATCCCATGCAACTTTTGGCAGGTTGCGGATGGTAGCTGTGTCAATATAAGATGGTTTATCAAGCCCTGCTTGTTGCCAATCGTTTATTTTAAAATATTTGCTTCGGATAACTTCGCTTTTCTCATCGTAACGAGTAGTTATATTAAACACCGACAAAACCGTATCTTGCCGCTCTATAACCAACACAGGCCGAAGTTTGCCGCTACCCTCCCACGCAACATAGGCTATGAAAATATCAAAAATTTCCATCAACCATTCACAGCCCAGTCATAAAGCTCCGGGTCTTTGTCTTTGTCAATAACTATGTGCCCTTCAGCATTTACCTCGACTGTTTTGCGCGGGATGTTTTGGGCGTTTATAGCTGCACTCAACTGCTCATCAAGAGAAAGTCCCGATTTAGGCTGAAACGGTATTTGACGCTCCGTTATAATCTGCCTGTAATACATATCAATGGCTGTTGTATGGTCTAAACCCATGCTCGCTAAAAGCTGTGCGGCTCTTTCCTTTACGCCTTTGTCGATTTTAACATTCAATGTTGATTTTGTAGCTACCATTTTTTATCACCTTCCTACATTACTATTCTGGTATGTTGTACTGCTGTTGTCAATATAGTGGAAGTGTTTTGGGTGGTCTATTTTATTTCTATCCCAAAAATTCGATTGCCGCGAGTGCCTACGACTATCATATTTTCAAAAACGATTGGCGAAGCTTCTACGTTGCCGCCGAGATTAATGCGGTAAAGTTCTTCGCCGGTTGTGCCGCGCAGAAGGAACATTCTGCCTGCGGAATCCGAAACGATTATATAGCTTGTGCCGCAAACGGTGTAGACCGCAACGGGCGAACTCCAACCGAATGTGGGCATTGCAAATTCCCAAACGGTTTCGCCTGTCTGTTTGCAGAAGGCGAAAACCGTGCCGTAGCTTGCCCGCCCAAGGGTACGGGCAACGGAGAAGATTACCAAGTGCGAAATATCGTGTTGCCCGACAACGGGGGTCGCAAGCACGCCGCCGTTTACATATGTGTTGTACCCGCAACGAATTTCGCGCCGCCAAAGGGTTTCGCCCGTGGCGGCATCAAGCTTGCGAATGTATGCGTATCCCGCTTGCATTCGCAAATCCACCTGCGTCCCTTTAAAAATCACCAGCCGCTGATTTTCTTCTTCCCATTCCAAAACCAAAGTGGCGTCGGAATCGTCGCCAGAATCCATGACCCAAACGGGCTCCATGGTGTGCAAATTCAAACACTGCACCCAGCCCGCGTTGTCTGCAAAAAAGGCGTATCGTCCGAATGCCGCAATGGAATTTTCGATACCCAATCGGCGGCTGCCCCTGTGCGTGTATCGCGAAATAATGGGCGCAACAGAAATCGTACTCTCTTCGCGGTTGAAATCCGTGTTAAGAACCATGCTGTACACAACATTATTTTCGCCCGCAAGAATCATTCTGTCTTGGTTCGGCACAAACAATGGATTGCCGTCGAAAGCCCCCCATGGGCGCGGCGAAAACGCATCCCGCCCGCCCAAATGAAACAACTCCCGCCCCGTAATCAGACAGAAAATAAAATACCCAAACCGTCCGTATTCACGAACAAGGTCGCCCTGCCCCACGTACAACAGCGGATATCCCCTCGCGTCCACCGTTACGCCGCCCTTGATGATATCGCCAAAGTGAATGCGCGGCCGCGTTTCTTCTCCGGAATACAATTCAAAAAAATATATGAATCCGTCCATCGCACCCTGAATAACCTCTACAAGCCCTTCGCGCTCTCGCATATGCTCGTGCAGGTTCATCATTTGCCGAATGTCGCAGTCCCATTTTATGGCAACAGGTTGCCCCGTCCAGCCGACTCCGCTCCACCGCCCCAGCGACCCCGTGCGAATTTCATACCGCACCTGCAGTCGCTCTTCCGCCACGGTCGCATATCCCCATGCAGGGCTGTTGCGAAAATTATCCCCGCGAAAAGTTGTAACCCCAATCACGTCCGTATAATCCCACGGCATACCAAAATGAATCGTGTCCAGCGTCATATACTCGCTTATCCGATTCGTAAACGAAAACCGCGGGAAATACGCAGGGTCGGTTTCCGCCACAGGCGCGGGCGAAAATACCTCCCACGGATGAGGTGTAGGCGTTGGCGTTGGTTCGGGTGTGGGTTGTGGCGTAGGCGTAGGTGTCGGCGTTGTGGCATCCGCGCCTTCCGCCGTTGTTCCTGTCGATTCCGCCGTTGCTCCGTCTTCCCCCAATCCCGTGTCGCCTTCCGTCCCCGCAAAAACAGGAGCGGCTTCCCGCTCCCGGCTCTCCAATAAATCCCCAAAGCACCCCGTCATTACCAATACCATCGCCGCAACAGCAACCGCCGATGCAAAAAATTTTTTGTTCATAAGTATCTGCCATCCCCATCTTTAACGATAAATTTCTTTTCTATGCCCAATTTTAATTACCACAACCATGCATACATTGTCCCTGATGTCGCAAATAATGCGATATTTACCCGCTTCGTATCGCCAAAATCCCTTTAACCGCCCCGTTAGCGGCTTGCCATGCGAACGCGGATTTGACGCAGCAAAACCAAAATGTTTTCCCAAATAATTATTTATTTGCGTCTGCGCGTATTTGTCCATCTTGCTGAACTGCTTTTCAGCCTTATCGGTAAAAATTAATTCGTACCGCATAAGCCCGCCCTTTTTTGCACTTCGCTCCAAGAATAAGTTACCAATGTGCCATCAGATACTTGTTTTTCGTATTCCTCAATATCTCTTAAATCATCATGATATTCCATTTGCGCCCAAACAGCGTCAAGCACCAGCGAGGAAACACTTTTACCTGTAACGTCTGCAAAGTGTTTAATCCTTTCGTAATCTCTTTCCGTAACGTCAATATTCATGCATTTTGTTTTTGCAACCATACAATCAACCCTTCGTATGATATATTTTCTACCATTGTACTTGATAAACACAAAAATGCAAATTGCTCTTTTACAGCAAAACAAAAACCGCGCAACGAATTTCGTTGCGCGGCATTGCGCCGAGAACTTATTTTTTAAGAAAAATACTCCTTAACCTTGTCAAACCAACGCTTCTTGTGGTTTACATAATCGTCGCCCATGGCATCGTTGAATTGCATTAGAATTTCGCGTTGCTTGTCCGTCATGGTGGTTGGGACGGTTACGTTTAGTTTTACGATTAGGTCTCCGATACTGCGCGGGTTGTGTACGTTTGGCACGCCCTTGCCGCGCATTTGAAGCACCGTGCCGGGCTGTGTGCCTGCCTTTACGGTGTATTTTTCTTCGCCGCCGTCAAGGGTTGGAACAGAGATTTCGTCGCCCAAAGCGGCTTGTACAAACGTAATTGGAATTTCCAGATAAAGATGGCTTCCGTCACGGGAAAACAGCTTATGCGGTGCGACTGCCACAGTAATGTAAAGGTCGCCTGCGGGCGCGCCTTTTTCACCCATTTCGCCCTTGCCGCCCAAACGGATGCTCTGCCCGTTGTCAATGCCTTTGGGGATATTAACTTCCAGCGTTTTCGTGGTGCGAACGCGCCCTTGCCCACGGCATTTTTCGCACGGCTCTTTGATGATTCTGCCCTCGCCCTTACACGCAGAACATGGCACAACCTTCGTTACCATTCCGATAAAACTTTGCTGTGTAATCCGTTCCGAACCCGTGCCGTTACACTTTTTGCAACTTTCGGCATAAGTACCCGTTTTCGCGCCGCTTCCCTTACACGTATCACAGGCGTCATAGGTTTGAATTTGCACCTCTTTGGTCGCGCCGAAAACAGCCTCTTCAAATTTAATTTGGACACGCATTTGCAAATCCGCGCCGCGTCTTGGACGCGGTTTGGAACGACCGCCGCCGCCAAAGATATCACCAAAATCCATGCCACCGCTGCCAAAAAACGAGCCAAAGATATCATTGATATCCACGCCGCTTCCATGGAAACCGCCGCCCCCGCCGCCTTGTTCAAACGCCGCGTGGCCAAACTGGTCATACGTTTTACGCTTCGACGAGTCACTAAGAACGCCGTAGGCTTCGCTAATCTCCTTAAACTTTGCCTCGGCATTCTTGTCGCCCGGATTCGCGTCCGGATGATACTGCTTCGCCAATTTCCTATATGCTTTCTTCAACTGGTCATCGGTCGCGCCGCGCTCCACGCCCAGTTGCTCATAATAATCTTTTTTGTTCGCCATGTTGGCCCCCTAGATAATTTTAAAGATAAGACCTTGGGGGGAGAGGGAACTTTGAAAAGTTCCCTCTCCCCCCAATACCCCC
>Ga0209755_10001910_pt1 | contig 30255 bp, 44 predicted proteins | sample TergutCo191P1_FD_187301 | JGI IMG/M metagenome (GOLD analysis project Ga0209755, IMG submission 187301) | Cornitermes sp. P1 segment gut microbial communities from Petit-Saut dam, French Guiana - Co191P1 (SPAdes) (version 2) | ecosystem: Host-associated > Arthropoda: Insects > Digestive system...
CGGTGATGTTTAAGGTTTTGCTGTAATGTTGTCCAAGTGCAAAGATGTGTCCAAGTTCATAGCCCGTGACTTTTTCATCGTGTTTTTTGCCTTTTGGGGCGACTTCTTCGTTGTACCAATCTTTGCCGACGCGTACAAGCGTGTCCGAACCGACGGGCGAGATTACCATAAACTCGCGGCTTTTGCGTCCGCCCATTGCGCCGTTGCTTGCGGTGACGTGGATTGTTTTTAACCCAAGGTTTTCGAAGCATTTTGTGTAGGCGTCTTGCATTTTGTCAAAGTATTTGTCCAAGCAATCCGCGGTCATATGAAACGAGTATGCGTCTTTCATTGTGAATTCTTTGGTGCGCATGACGCCGCCGCGGGGGGAAATTTCGTCGCGGTACTTTTTTTGGATTTGGAACAAGCAGAGGGGGAGTTGGTTGTGGCTTTTGATACATTGGCGCGCCATGAAGCAGGCGGCTTCTTCGTTGGTGGGTGAGAGCGCGATGTCTTTGTCGTTGCGGTCGCGCAATTTAAAGATTTCTTTGCCGAAGACTTCCCAACGTCCGGATTCCACCAAATCGGGTTTGGATACGATGACGGGGAATTTGACTTCGGCGCAATCGACTGTGCTCATTGAACGGCGGATTTCGTCCATGACCCGGTCCATTACGCCCAACATAAGGGGCATGTGCACGTACAATCCATTACCCATGCGTTTTATCATGCCGGCGCGGTGCATCAAAACTTGCGAGATGTTTTCGGTGTCGATGTCGTTTGGGATTTCTTTGGAAGTTTGTATGAAAGATTTTGAAAATAACATGTGTATATGTTATCATAACTTTATGAACATAGACAAGTTAAAAAAAGAAATTGATTTGGAACTTGGTAAATTGAAAACCGATGCGGATTGTGTTGCGTTCCACCAAAAGTATTTAAGCAAAAGCGGCGAAGTTACGTTGTTGATGACAAGTCTTCGCGACATTGAACCAAGTAAGCGTGCCGAAGCGGGTGCGACTTTTAATGCGTTGAAAAAGCAAACGGAAGAGAGGCTTTTTAAAACTCAACGTGAAATCAAGGAGCGCGAGCAATACATGAAGTTAATGGCGGAACCCGTGATTGATATTACGAGGGGGGGCATGGGGGGGAACGCCCCATATGGACTGCATCCAATTACGATTATAAGTCGCGAAGTTGAAGATGTGTTTATGAATATGGGCTTTGTTATTGAAGACGGCAACGAAATTGCGACGGAGTATGAGTGCTTTGACAGTTTGAATAGTCCCGCAGGTCATCCAAGTCGCGATATGCAAGACACGTTTTGGTTAAGTGATGGGCGATGCTTACGCACGCAAACGTCTGCGTGGCAAAACTATATGATGAAAAAATATGGACCTGTGTTCAAGGCTATTTGTCCTGGGCGCACTTATCGCAACGAAAATCTTGACGCGACACATGACACGACTTTCTTTCAAGTCGAGGGCATGATGATTGGCGAGGACATCAGTATATCAAACCTTATTTATTTCATGAAGCAGGCCTTGACCGCGGTGTTCAAGCGCGACATCAAGGTGCGTTTGCGTCCGGGATACTTTCCGTTTGTGGAGCCCGGTTTTGAACTTGATGCGAGTTGTATCTTTTGTAAGGACGGGTGTCCCATATGCAAGGGTACGGGTTGGATAGAGTTTTGTGGGTGCGGGATGATTCATCCGCATGTGTTGCGTGAAGGCGGCATAGACCCAACCAAGTATCAGGGCTTTGCGTTTGGGTTTGGGCTTACGCGCCTTGCCATGATGCGTTGGGGGATTAAAGACATTCGATTGTTCAATTCGGGCAACCTTGAATTTTTAAAAGGCGGTGCAAAGTGAAAATTTCTTTGAATTGGGTTAACGAATTTGTGGATTTGTCGGGGATAAGCATTGCCTGCATTGTGTCGCGGTTTTCATTGTGCACTGCGGAGATCGAGGGGTACGAGGTTAAGAAGCCGCTTATCGAAGGGGCGGTTGTTGGGGAGATTAAAACTTGCGAGCCGGTGGCGGGGAGTAAGAAGTTGTCTTTGTTGACGGTGTTTGACGGCAAGAAGAACCGCCAAGTTGTGTGTGGTGCGCCGAACGTGCGCGTTGGTTTAAAAGTTGCATGGGCGGATGTTGGCAAAAAAGTCATTGCAGGGGTCGAGAGTCATGGCATGTGTCTTGGTGCGGATGAGTTGGGAATTGGTAATGACCACAGCGGGATTATTGAACTTGATGCAAAGGCGGTTGTTGGCACGCCGATTGGGGAGTTCCTCCCTTTTGTAAACGACACGATAATCGAAATCGATAACAAGAGTATTACGAATCGTCCCGACCTTTGGGGGCATTATGGCGTGGCGCGCGAATTGGCGGTGATTTTTGATAGGGGCTTGAAGCCCATCAAAAGCGGGGCGTTGCCTCTTGCGTCCGTTGTGCCTGTAAAGATTGAAAGCGACATGTGTCATGCTTATGGGGCGGTGCGTGTGGAAAATGTGACGCGTAAGGTTGCGCCGTTGGAGATAATTACGAGGTTGTATTACCTTGACATAAACAGTCATGGGTTTTTGGTGGATTTGTCAAATTATTTGATGCTTGAAATGGGGCAGCCCAATCATACCTTTGATGCGGCGAGGGTTAACAAAATCTCGATCGGTTCTGTTAAACCGCATATCAATCACCCGATTTTCACGACTTTGAAAGACCAAGAGGTCAAGGTTACACCTGACATGCTGTTTATAAAATCCGACGGGATACCCGTGGCTTTGGCGGGGGTAATTGGTGGCAAGAACAGCGAGATTTCGGCGGACACAAAGGATTGCGTGTGGGAGTTTGCGACCTTTGACGCGACCTGTGTGCGAAAAACCGCCGCGGCAATCGGCACGCGCACCGACGCGAGCGCGAGATTTGAAAAGTCTTTGGATACAAATCTTTGCGAACTTACGGCAAAGCGCATGGTGTACTTTTTAAACAAACTTGACCCCAAGGCGCGCATTGCATCAAGTTGGTCGTACCAAGAAACAAAACCGACCAAGAGCATTGATTTGAAACTTGACACCGCGTATGTCGAGAAGTTTTGCGGCGTGAAATTTGATTGGAAAGTGGTGTTGAAGAAACTTACCGCGTTGGGGTTTGCTCCGAAAATTGCTGGTGGACTGTTGGCGGTCACCGCCCCCACATGGCGCGCAACCAAGGATGTGACTTTGCCGGTGGATGTTATCGAGGAGATTGTACGGACTTATGGGTACGACAAGATTGTTCCTATGCCTCCGCGTGTGGATGTTCGTCCGATTACTCAACCCGGGCGCAAGCAAATGGCGGACCGCATAAAAGACGTGCTTGCGTTTGTGCACAGGTGTCAAGAAGTGCACACCTATATATGGTCGGAAAAACCGTCGGACTTGCGTGTGTTAAATAGTGCGGTCAAGGATTGCGACTTTGTGCGCGCGAATATGGCGGCGTCATTGCTTTCTGTGATTGGCAAGTGTAGGGGGGGCATGGGGGGAAACGCCCCGAGAATTTTCGAAATCGGGCAAGTTGTGGTGGACGGCAAGGAGCAACGAAGTCTTTGTATTTCGGTGCCAAGTTATCAAGAGTTGGCGAATATTGTACGTGACGTCTTTAAGTGCAAGTTTAAAATTGGCGGGATTATTTTTCCAAACGATTATATCCATCCGCAAAATCACGCGACAATAATTGTGAACAAGCAAGTAGTCGGCGGAATTTGTGTTGCGGTGGGGTATGACCAAGCAATTGCGGAAATCAATTTGGACAAAATCGACCCAGAAACAATCATTGGCAACACAAAAAATTTCCCTGCGCCAAGCCGTTTTCAAAAGAACACGCTTGATTTTACGTTTGAAATCTCGCCCAACATAAAGGACGCGAAAGACATTTATTATGGGCACACTTACGGTTACATTGAAGACGTGTTTGAAAAGTTTGTGCACCCGCTTAATATGGGCTTTAAGTTGAAAGATGTGTATACGGGGAGCGGGGCGGTTGCTTATACTGTGCAATTCACGGTGGGAAGCCATGAACGAACTTTGACCGCAACCGACATAAACGAGATTTTGGAAAAAATAATTGCACACGGCAAGAATTATGGCTTGACATTGAAACAGTAAATAGTACATATTGGATGCGGTGAATGAGAACGTGTTTTACGTTAATGCCAAGAGCAAAATTGTTGACTTTTTGTCGGCGAACTTTGACAATTTTCCCGTTAAATTACAGAACCGATTTTTGAACTTTTTTCCTTTAATTGCGAACTATCAAGAAGAGGGAATACGTTATCACCCCCGAATTATTTTTACGGATGGCATAGATATAATTGCGAAGAATCTTCCAAGTCCCAAAAAAATCGAAATGTTTAATGACGAGAACGAACACATGTTTGATTCGCGTGTGCGGGCTTTGGTGCCGTTTTGTCGTCACTATTGGTACATTTACGTAAATTGCGACGGCGACCGTGTAACATACGGGCTTATTAAAAACATGGGTTCAATCAAAGACCGTGCGACCGAAGATTTGATTTTTGCGGACGCGATGACAAGCGAAAAAATCGCGGCAAAGGCAAGCGCGATTTTGGTGTCGGCGAACACGCGTTGGACGGTTACGATGCGCAGTTTTTATGGCAATGTATTGAACACGAACTTTGCGCTTGACATCATGGGGCACAGCGACATGGATAATGAAGTCGCACAACTTGTTGACGCAAGTTTTTCAAAACTTGTGACGACCAAGAAGAAACTTACAGAACTTAAAAACATGTTCCATAATATATTTAAAAACGTGTTGCGCGATGTCGGCGGTACGATGTGCGTTATTGTGGACAAGGATTACAAACGCGACGGCTTTTTGGACGACGGGATTTGGTTGTCCGAGCCAATTTCGATGTCCAAACTTTTTTTGCAAACCACCAATTATTGCGAGCAACGTCTTACCGCCATTGCAAATTTGTTTTTGGCAATGCTTAACAAAGACGGCATTACCGTAGTCAACAATGCGGGCGAAATCTTGGCGTTCAATGTGTTTGTGAAGTTCGACATAAAAGAAGTTGGCAACATAATTGGTGGGGCAAGGAAGCGTGCCGCCTATACCGTTATCAACAGCCGCAAAAAAGACATAACCGGAGTATACTTCCAATCGTATGACGGGGAAATATTTTTTGCAAACGTTAAAAAATAATCATTTGTCTTCGTAAGGTGCGGCGTTGTCGGTCATGATGCAAAACTCGATGCCTGCGTTTTTCAAAATGTCTTCGGTTTCGGGATTGGCGTGATAATGGTGTTCCGCAACCACGCGCACGATGCCCGAGTTTGCAAACAACATTGCGCAGTTACGGCAAGGCGCCATAATACAATACGCCGTAGCCCCGTCCACAGACACGCCGTTTTTGGCGGCTTGGGCAATCGCGTTGGCTTCCGCGTGTGCCGTGCGCATGCAATGGCGGGATTTGGAACCGTCTTCGTGCGTGATTTCTTTCATAAGGTGTCCGACATCATCACAGTGCGGGGAACCTTTTGGCGCGCCTACGTATCCGGTGGACAAAATAGTGTGGTCTTTAACCAAAATACAGGCGGTGCGCCCACGGTCACAGGTTGCGCGTTTGGCGACGGCTTTGACAATTGTGAAGAAGTATTCGTCCCAACTTGGTCTTACGTATTTTTCCATGGCAAAAGTGTAACACACACCGGAATAAAAAACAATGTAGATTTTTGTCGAATTTTGTATGTTGAAAAATTAATGTCAGTCAAGTATTGACTATAATATGTTCTATGTTAACTTGAAACGACGCGCGCACAAAAGAAGAACATAGACATCTTTTTTAAAAAAAGGGGATTTTTAAACATGAGAAAAAACGACCAAGCCAAGACAATCTTGACAATTTTACCGGACATCGGGCGGTATTGCGACGGGGTAGCCCGCGCCAACCATGCACGCGCACTTGCAAGTTTCAATACTTGCACAGACACGCAACAACTTATGGAAAGCATAATTGACCGTGCCTATAAGTCGCAGGTTTTACACAACCTGAAAATAAAAGTCGAAAAACAACTTGAATCCGCGCCGAAAAAATTGGGCGCATTTATCACGGCTTACTTTATCGAGAAAAAGAAAATCGCGCAAGTTGCCACCGAGTTGGGGCTTTGCGAGCGGACGGTATTTCGCAAAATCGATGACGCGATAGAGTGGTTTGCCACCAAGTTAGAAAGATGCGGTGTTACGCAGGATTTTTTCGGGCACTTGATTTTGACTTTCGGGTGGGTCGCCGCGATATATAACTCAACTTCTCCTCGATAACCTTGTATTGTTTCGCGTGACCAATCTTGACTTTTTTAATCTCGTCGCCTTCCAAGATTTTGGTAAGATACTTGTCGATACGCTTGACGGGCTTGACGTGCAAATAGATTGTAAAAAGCAAAAACACGAACCAAAGGGCAAACAAGCCTACTTGTGCCAATGCCACCATAAGTTGCAGCCCATTGTTGGTGGCTTCCGGCGCATTGGAGAACGCGGCGGCGGTGGGGGGCACGATGACAGGTAACATTTGCGAGACTCCCAAGAAAACCCCCGTCGCGATACAAGTTGTCAAGAATAATCCGCCGGTGATGCTTCGCGCGCGTATGAAACGTACAAGGCTTAACAACCCGAACAGCACCGACAAGCAAATCGCCACAATTCCGATGATGATATTTATTGTGCTTGTGTTGTTTCCTTTGTTGAACCAAAACATGAAAAGCCCAAGCACCATAAACACAATAAAAAACCAAAAGTAAATGCGCGTTGTGATACGCGTTTTGGGGCGGGAAGCCTCTATTTTTTCCATTGCCTCGGAATAACTTATTTCGGGGTCGTCTTTTTTTCGCTTGAACACGAAGACAGTATGTGCAATAATATGTTGTGTTAAACATCGACGAACAAAGCGAGAAACGTTGTCACGAACTTTTTGACAACGGGCTTATAGACACTTTCGAAATTGGCACCACCAAGGGGCTTCAACAAATTCACAAATACATGTTTGATGGCTTGTACGATTTCGCGGGTGAAATCCGCAATGTAAATATGTCCAAAGGTGGTTTCCGTTTTGCAAGCGCATTATACTTGCATGACGTTTTGCACGCCGTCGAGCAAATGCCCGAAAACACATTTGAAGAAATCGTAAAAAAGTATGTCGAAATGAATATCGCGCATCCGTTCAAAGAAGGCAACGGCAGAAGCATGCGAATATGGTTCGACATGATGTTGAAAAAGAACATCAAAAAATGCGTCGAGTGGGCAAAGGTTGACAAGGCGGATTATTTTTCCGCGATGATAAGAAGCGTCGTTAACGACCTTGAAATCCGCGAACTTTTGCGCGGGGCATTGACCGACAAAATCAACGACCGCGAGATTTTTATGAAGGGCATAAGGCAATCTTATTATTACGAAGCGTAGCGAAGCAAGGTTCTCGCACAGCGAGGTTCTTATGAAGAAAATTAATCTTCTTTAAGTTCATATTCGGCGACAATTTTGTCCAGCATTTGACCCATGGGGCGGTGTGTTTGTTTGGCAAGTTCCCGAACTTTTCGTTCGGTTTCTTTGCTGATTGTGTAAACAACCCTTGTTCTGTCTCCGCCAAGTTTTAATGCCATACTATATGGTGTCACACGTTGTGCAAACGTACAACCAATTTAGGTATTGACAACGTTGTGTATACCTGTTATTTTGCCTTATGCCAAACAAACCAAAGATAACAGAGCAGCGTCGCAACGAAATCACGCAAGACATAATCCGTGGACATCTTAAACTTATTATCAAGTGCGCGAACATTTGTCTTGACCGTATGAAAAAGCGGGATTAGCGTCCCATCTTTTTTTTGTTGCGGGGCAGGCGTGATTTGCGCATAAATACAAATCGCCATATGCGTAGCGGCACGAAGAAACTTATGCGCATGCCACAACACGTTGCGATGATGCTTATGACCAACCAAGGTACTTGGAACGCGACCGCAAAGAAAAATGCGAACACGCCAAAGATTTTGAAAACTATTGACAATACATTTACCATATAATATACTAACCCAAATCCGCCGAAGAAAGCAAGCAAACAAATAAGTCTTGCCGAGGAGGAGCGAAATATCTTTTTTGGATTTTTGCCCCCTCAACGTAGGGGGTTTAATTTTTGAAAAAGGAGGTGAAACATTGGCAGAAAAAGTATCGAAGGCTAGATTGGAAAAGGAAAAGACCGTGGCGGAAATCCAAGGGTTTATCAAAAACGCAAAGTCCATTATTTTTATGGACTATCGTGGGATAACGGTTTCCGAGGTCACGGAGTTACGTTCCAAATTCCGAAAAAGCGACGTAGTGTACCGCGTCTATAAAAACAATTTGATGCGTATCGCCCTTAATAAGATGGGTATTACCGCATTAGATGATAAATTGACCGGAACATTGGCGGTTGCTTTTTCAAACAAAGACGAAGTCGCAGGTGCCAAGATTATCGTGGACGCCAAGTTCGAAAAGAAAATGGCTTTTCAATTTGGACTACTTGGAACATCTGTGCTTGACGCCGCCGGCGTCGAACAACTTGCCAAGATGCCAAGCAAAGAAACCCTTATTGTTCAACTTTTGGGTTTGCTTACATCTGGCGCGCGCAGTTTGGCTACCGTTATCAATGCGGTTCCAACAGGGCTTGCCGTTGCATTAAAAGCACGCGCGGCTCAATTAAATTAAAAAGGAGAATTTAAAAATGGCAGACATTAAAAAATTGGTAGAGGAAATCAAAGCCCTCACATTGGTTGAAGCAAGTGAATTGGTTAAGGCAATCGAAAAAGAATTTGGAGTCAGTGCAGCCGCAGTTGCAGTTGCAAGTGCCCCAGCCGCAGGCGCAGGTGCCGCAGCAGCACCAGCCGAAGCAGCAGTTGCGAAGAGCGAATTTGACATCTTTTTGAAAGATGCAGGCGCACAAAAAATCCAAGTAATCAAGGTCGTTAAGGAAATTACCGGTCTTGGTTTGGGTGACGCAAAGGCAATCGTTGACGGCGCACCAAAAATGATTAAGGAAAAAGTGCCAGCGGCCGATGCGAAGAACTTTGAAAAGCAATTGAAAGAAGCCGGCGCAACCGTTGAACTTAAATAAGGTCGACACACAACAAGACAAAAAGCACTCGACAAGGGTGCTTTTTTGTGCGATAATTGGGTATGGCAAATATAAGCATTAATTTACCAAGAGGTTCGGGCGCGCCGTTGTGTTTTATTTTGGGCGTGATTTTGATTATCATAGGGATTGTTCTTTTGCTTGGTGGTGGCGATGTGACTATGCCGTTGGCAATGATTGGCGGTGGTGTGGTACTTTCGGGATTGTCGCTTTGGTTAATGATAGCAAGGTCAAGACGCAAACGTCGTGAGCGCGAAGAAAGACAACAATAATAATTTCCAACAAATCAAGACATACTATGTCCATGACCATGAAAACATTTCTTTTGAAAATTGCGACGGTAATGTTAATTTGCGTCGTTGTGTTTGGTCTTGCGGGCTGTACGGGCAAACAAGGTCCAAAAGGTGACATGGGATTACAGGGCGAACAAGGACCGCAAGGTTTGCAAGGACCGCAGGGTGATGCGGGGTCGGCGCCCGGTATGTGGCGCAAACTTGCCGTGACAAGTATTGATTCGTACGCGGGGTATTACTTGTACTTTGATTTGGATGTTGATGTGACCGCGAGCGCGAGCGACAAAATCGTGCACGTTTGGGTAACGCAAGACATGCAAAATCCGTTCAACACGCGAAGTGTACGTCTTTCTTTTCCGACGGGTGTTGGTATGGTAAGTGGAATGGCAAACACGAACACTTCATATGTGTCATATCTTTACGGGCATAATAGTACGGAAACAAGGCTTGAAATTGATTACAGCCAATTTGCCGGCGGAACCCAAAACATGGATAATATGACAACCCGAAATCTTAAAATTGTTGCATACGAACAACTTTTGTAACACACCTTGCATTTTGGGCGATTCCGTGTTATAGTATTGTAAATGGATATTGACGTATTACAAAAAATTGCAGACATTGAACATCCTGAAAAATCGCGCACCTTGTGGGAAGTTGCCAAGGATTATCTTCCCGATTATCACGACCGCATGCACGCTTTTTTGGAAAGAGCCGAAGAAGCGTGTGGGCAAATTCATCCTTGTGTTTATACCGGGTGGTTGTACTCGCCCCGCACATACGCGCAAATTCTTTTGCACATGCACGAAAACAAAATCCCAAGTGATGTTGTCGACATTGGTTGCAACACGGGCTTTCCAAGCGAGTTTTTCAACAACTATATGGGCATTGACACCGGCGAAGGTTTGTATAGGTTTAACTCCGACAAAAAAGGCGTGCAATATATCAACAGTTTCGAATTTCCAAATAACTCGCCATTTATGGATGCGAGAGATTTGGTTAAAGACAAGACCGTGTTGTCGATTATGGCGCTTGGCATGGAAGAGCCCTGCGGTCGCAACGTTGCGCGCAGGTGCGAAAGCCGTTATCATTGGCATTGCGACAACTTGAAGGGTGCGAAACATATTTACGTCCGCACGAAAAAAGAGCCTACCGAAAAAAGGGAAGTCACATTTGCCCAAGTTCTTAAATCACGTTTCAGGTGCGAAAGTTTGAAACTGTTAACCGAAGCCGATGCGAACCCAAACAGGGAAGTCCTTTACATCCAACCGTAAACTTTGTTACAATCAACCGTGGCGAACAACATAAGATGTATCAACTGTGGTGGGAAATTCGAACTTGTCGTAAGGCGGGGCGGGTATGATTGTCCGTTTTGTGGGACAAGTTATCGGCTTAAAAACGATATAGAAAAAGACGAAGCAAAGATGAACAAGGAGAAAAAGGCGCTTGCGGTTGAGATTAAGTTTGATTATCGCGGGACTTTGTGGGAGATGATTTTTGGGCTTATCATTGTGACGATTTTGGGTGTGGCGTTTGGCACGTTGACCTTTACGGGGGTTGCTCCTATTGCGGTGGGGTGCTTTGCGGGCTTTATTGTTGTAACGGGTGTGTACGCGCTTACCAATCAAATCATAAAGGACAGGGCGGAGTATAAAAAGAATCTTATTAAAAAGATTACCGAGTTTCACAAGGACTATTTTAAAAACAACGAGTGGTATACCGTTAAGTGCGCGGGGTGTGGGTCGTCAATTATTAAGGGCTACCTTAACGCCGATGTCTTTGAATGCGCGCATTGCGGGACGCGGTTTGACGAGAAGGACATCAAACCAATCGGTGACACCAAAACCAAGAAAGCGGCGAACAAATCAAAACCCGAGCCCGTCGCAGTCAAGAAAAAGGTGCAACGACATTGGCCGACGTTTTTCTTTCTTACTTTTATTTTGGGGATTTTTATCGTTATGTCGATTGTTGACCTTGCGATTGGGATTTTGGACGGTGGGGGCAAGTATTTGTTGCCTGCGGTTGGGTCGCTTTACATTGGGCTTTGTTTTATGTTTTACTATGGTAAGTTAGGGGGACCCGATTGATATGGTTAAAATCACATGTGACAGCGCCGCAAGTCTTTACCGATACGCCGAAAGAATTGGCGTGACCGTGTTGCCCGTCAAGGTGATTGTGGAAGACCGCGAATTTAACGACGGGGTGAATATCACCGCCGCCGACATACACAGATACATCGAGCGCACAAAAATCGTGCCAAAGACCGCCGCGATAATCACGGAAGATTGCGACCGCGTCTTCGGCGAATTGTCGGGGCAATTTGACGCCGTAATTCACGTAAGCATTGGTGAAAAGTTATCCGCAAGTTTAACCGTTGCGAGGGCAAGTGCCGCAAAGTTCAAGAACGTCTTTGTGGTGGACAGCAAAAACGTTTATGCGGGGTATGCTTTGTTGGTTATAAAAGCAGTGGAGTTGGCGAACGCGGGAAAGTCTGCGCCCGATATTGTGCGCGAACTTGAACGTATGGCGGACCGTATACATTATACTTCGGTGTTTGAGACTTTGGAGTATCTTTGCAAAGGCGGGCGCGTCCCAAAGATTACGTTGCTTGGCGCGAATTTGCTTGGGATAAAGCCAGAACTTCAAGCGATAGACGGCGAGATGATTCCCGTCAAAAAGTTCCGTGGCAAGCAAGATGTTGTGATAAAAAAATATATTACCGAGCAAATTATCAACCATCCGCGCGCCGACAAAAGTTTGTGCGTTATGCTGTACACGCGAATGCCCAAACAATGGCACGCGATGGCAAAGCAAATGCTTAAAGATGCGGGATTTCAAAATGTTGTCGAGTTGGAAGCCGGTGCACATATGGCATTGCATTGTGGGTACGGGGCTTTGGGAGTGGCATTTTTGGTATGAGTACCGCGCAAATTATCGCAATAGTTTTTTTGTTCCTTGGTGCGATTGCGGTTGGTGTGGGCGCGAAGTTTTTACCGCGTAAAGTCACAAACATAGTAATTCCGTGCTTGGTGTTTGTGTTCTCGGCATTTACGTTGGCAAATGCGGTACATGTGTTTTATAACACAGCGGTATCGACGCATATCTTTTTTGTGTTTTTCTTGGTTGCGCTTGTTGTGACCGTGTTTCTTGTTTATCGTTGTGTTGCCGAGGAAGAGGAGCGTCGTAAAATCTTCCTATATATATCGTTGGTGATTTTTGCAATTGGTATGGTTGCATACATAATCCTTATGGCGGTGGGTTTTCACGAAGGCGTCGCGACATTTTTGCCTGGGCATACGTGCAGGCAGACTTGTATGGGATTTCCGCTTGTGTATTTTGCCCGAGAAAAGGTGCGCAAATTTATTTTGCCGTATTTTTGTTACAGCGGAATTTTGGGCGGGATAATGACGATGTGTACGCCGGAGAACGAGTTGACGGATTGGACGATGGGGAAGTGGACGGGCTTTGACACGGTAATTCAACACACGCTTATGTTGTGGATACCGATTATTCTTTTTGTGACGACTTTTGTTAAGTCCAACTTTATCGACATACCAATGGGTGCGTTGGGTTGGGGGAGTATGATACTTGTCGCGTTCATTTGCAATGCGATTAACTTTGGGCAAAGCGGCGAGTGGGGTAATTGGTTGTACCTTACGACGCCGATTCGTCCGTGGTTTCCCGCGTGGTTGTATTTGTCGTTGAGTTATGTCCTTGCGGTTGGATTGTGTTTGTCGATGATTGGGTTAAGGCGCTTTTCAAAGCGTTGGCGTCCCCGACAGGAATCGAACCTGTATTAGTCACTTAGGAGGCGACTGTTCTATCCATTAAACTACGGGGACGCGAAGCGTCGGAGCAAGTTCTTGGCGTAGCCAAGGTTCTTACGGGGACGCACCACTTTATCGTATCACAAGTTTGGCCTGAAATCTACACTTTTTGTGCCGGTGAATGCGGTGGTCCAAATTTCGCGGGTTGCAAGGTATTCTTTGGGTTTAAGGCTGAATGCGTGCATGAATAACGAGTGCACGGCGTTCCACCAATAACCTGTTTGCCACATCACATTAAAGGCAATTAATTCGGCGTGTTGTTCGTATTGGTATTTGTCTTTGACGGGTTCGTAAAGGTTGTACTTTAATTGGGCGGCGTGGGCGAATTCGTGGAAGATTGTTTGAACGGTAATTGGACGGAAGATTGATTTTTGTATCGTGATTATGTGAACTCCGTCGTCTTCGTGTTCCCACTTTCCGGTGACTTCGTCGCCCGAAGCGTTCAACACTTTGCCCGAGACCATGACGACTTCGTACTCGTGCGGTTCAAAGCCATACATGCGCGCAACATCGGCGATAACGTCGTGGTCGCATTTACCCCAACTTATAAAAGGCGATAATACAATCGCAAGCAGTGTAACCGTAATTACCAACCACTTAATCATTGGGTGGATTATACACCGGCGCGTGGGAAAAGTCAAGATGCAAGAAAAAAACCCCCGCCGCGGGGCAGGGGTTTTGATTAAACTTGTGTGGTGAATTATTCGGTGCTTGTGCCGTTAAGTGCGTTGTCAATCATAACGCCCAAAACTGCGGTGACGATAACGTTAATAAGCACAACCGCAATGATACCGATGAATGTATAGATAAGTTGCGTTTTTGCTTGCTTGCGCTTTCCGTCGTCTTCGGCTTTCATAAGTTGCCAACCAACCCAAACCGCGAATACTGTTGCCACGGTAGCAATGATTTGTAGTACCGTGTTGACCAAACTTTGTGCCGCCGCGTATGTTCCCATGACAACGGTGTTCAATTCGCCCGACGTTTCCGCAATTTGTTCTTCAAGTTGGTTGATGTCTGTGCCCAAAACTCCGTTTCCGCCGACAATGGTATTGAATATGATAATAACCATAATAATACCCACCGCACCAACTATCGAATAGATAAGTTGTTGCTTGGCTTGTTGACGTTGACCGTCGTCGGTTGCTTTTGCGAATTTGTAGCCGATGTAAACCGCGAATATTGTTACCAACAATCCGCAAATTGCCAAAAACACCGTTGAAGCGATGCGGACATACAATTCGATCTCGGTCGTGATTCTTGTGACCGCGTCAAAGCCTTCAAAATCGTCGCTTCCAAGTAGACTTGAAATTCCTCGCATATTTTCCTCCTTTGTTAATTTTCAACAGTTCGCCAAAGAGTTCTTGTGCGAAGAGTCAAAGCCAAAAAACGTTGAAAAACATGCGAAAATCGTTTGACAATTTTTTGAATAGAGAATAATTTTATTGCAGATACTTTAAAAAGTATCGAAAAATCAATCAACATTTCACAAAAGAACTCTTTTGCGATTTGTTAGAAAAACAAAGGAGGAAAATATGCGAGGAGTTTCTAGTTTACTTGGAAGCGGAGACATGGACGAAGGTCTTGGAACATTAAAAACAATTACCGACGACGTAAGCAACTATGTCACCATTGCCTGTACGGTTTTCTTGGCAATCTGCGGATTATTGGTTACATTGTTCGCGGTATACGTAGGTTACAAGTTCGCGAAGGCAACCGACGACGGTCAACGTCAACAAGCCAAGCAACAGTTGATTTATTCGATTATCGGTGCGGTTGGTATCGTATTGATTATTGTTATATTCAACGTGATTCTTGGTTCGGGTGGTGTGTTAAGCCCTGCCGACTTGAAAGACAAGATTGATGGCAGCGACAGCGAAACATTGGATACAGTTATTCTTGGTGTTTACGGTGCGGCACAAAACCTTGTTACCGTTGTGCTTCAAATCATTTGTACAGTTGCAACAGTATTCGCGGTTTGGGTTGGTTGGCAACTTATGAAAGCCGAAGACGACGGAAAGCGCAAGCAAGCCAAGACACAATTGTTGTACACCGTTATTGGTCTTGTTGCTGTCGTTTTGATTAACGTCATTGTGTCTGTTGTACTTGAAGTCATGATTGACAGCGCAATCGCCGGTGGCGCAATCGATTAATCATCATTACTTAACTACGTAAAAACCCCGCAGAGATGTGGGGTTTTTTTGTGCAAAATCGTTTGACAAAGTGCGGGGCGGGGAACTAATATTAATATATGTTTACAAGTCTTTTGGGGAATCCTGTTACCGATGTAATGACCGAGGTCGCAACATATGCGGATGTTGTCTCGACGTTCATTATTGCGTTGTGCGGGCTTTGTGTAATTTTGTTCGCGATATATGTTGGTGTGCGTTTCGCGCGCGCAACCGACGACGGCAAACGCAACGAAGCCAAGCAACAACTTGTGTATTCCATTGTTGCGGCGATTGCTATGATTATGCTTGTTGGGTTGTTTGTGATGGTTTTAAAAACTCCTGCGCTTACCCATACTTTTGGTACAGACCCCGTTGGTGTGATTATGAACGAAACGTTAAGAAACGTGCACGCCATTGTTGGTACGATTATTTCGATTTGTCAAACCCTTGCCGTTGTGTTGGCGGTTTGGATTGGTTGGCAACTTATGAAAGCCGAAGACGAAGGCAAACGCAAAAACGCAAAGATGCAATTGTTTTATGCGGTCATTGGTGTTGTCGCCGTTGTATTATTGGAAATCATTGTCACCGCCGCATTTGACGCAATGTAAAAATTTATACAAAAAATCTTAAAATTGCCCTTGACAAAGTTTTTTGGGTAGGGTATCTTTGGAGTTCACGCTGTACGCGCGGGTGCGTGTAAGTGTGGGAAGAGGAGAAACATGGCAAAAAACAAAATCAGAGTAAAATTAAGCGGTTACGACCATTCGCTTGTGGAAAGCGCGTGTGCGCGTATCATGAGTGTCGCAAGTTCAAACGGCGCAAAGATTTCCGGACCTGTGCCTTTGCCAACCAATCGCGAAATCGTTTGCGTTATCCGAAGCCCACACAAGTACAAAGACAGCCGCGAACAATTTGAAATAAGAACACACAAAAGGTTGATTGATATCTACAATCCAAATTCACGCTTGGTCGACATGTTGACGAAATTGGAAATGCCTGCGGGCGTAGATATTCAAATCAAGTTGTAAAGGTAGGTGGAGAAAATGAAACAATTCATCATCGGTCGAAAATTGGGCATGACGCAAATATTTGGGGAAAAGGGCATTGTGGTACCTGTTACCGTGGTACAAGCAGGCCCTTGCGTCGTTGTTCAATTAAAGACCAAGGAAAAAGAGGGCTATGACGCAATCGTCATCGGTTTTGAAGACATCAAGAAAAACCGCGCCAACAAACCTATGGCGGGGGCTTTCAAAAAAGCAAACGTCACACCAAAGCGTGTTCTTCGCGAATTTCACGTCGAAGACATCAACGCTTTCAAAGTCGGCGACACCATTACGTGTGAAACCTTTAACGTCGGCGACATGATTGATGTGACATCGCGCACAAAGGGTCGTGGCTTTACCGGTACAATCAAGCGTTGGAATTTCCACCGCCAAAAAGAAACCCATGGTAACAGCCGTTCCGTTCGTGTTCCCGGTTCTTTGGGCGCGAACAGTGACCCGTCACGCGTTTTCAAAAACAAAAAAATGCCCGGTCAATATGGTAATGAACAAGTTACAATCTTGAACCTTACAATTGCGGGCGTCGATAAAGACAAAAATTGCCTTCTTGTTAAGGGTGGAATCCCCGGACCGGAAGGCGTTTTAGTATCCGTACGAAATGCCGTCAAGGGAGGTGCTAAATGAAAATTGAAGTTTTAGACCAAAAGGGTAAAGTCGCGGAACAAATCACGATTTCAAAAGAAGTGTTTGAAGCCGATGTAAATACGTACCTTATTCACGCGGTCGCAACTGCGCAAGCCAACAACGCGCGCCAAGGAACCAAGTCGACGCTGACACGTTCCGAAGTTCGCGGTCATGCGAAGAAGCCTTACCGCCAAAAAGGTACGGGTAACGCGCGCCAAGGCTCGACCAAGGCTCCGCAACACGACGGCGGTGGTGTAGCGTTTGCGCCTAAACCACGCGACTTCACAACCAAAATCAACAAGAAACAACGCGCCGCCGCATTTGTGTCGGCAATCTCCGGCAAATTCGCGGACAAGGAAGTCATCGTTATCAAGGATACAAAACTTGACAAGGTCAAAACCAAGTCGGTTGCCAAGATTACCAAGGCTTTGAAATTGAAAGGCAAGGCGTTGTTTGTTACGGCGGAAACCGATGCGGATTTTGTGCGTTGTGCGTCCAATATCCAAGGCATTGAAGTTACAACGGCGGGGCAACTTTGCGTCCTTGACATTGTTACTTACAAGACCGTTATCGCAAGCGTCGGCGCAATCCGCGCAATCGAAACAGCATACGCAGGAGGTGCAAAGTGAACCTTTACGACATTATTCAAAAACCTATTTTAAGCGAACGCACGTTTGACGGCATCAAAAACAAGTGCTATGTGTTCCGTGTTGTGAAGTCTGCTACCAAGGACCAAATCAAACTTGCGATTGAAAACGCTTTTAAAGGTGTCAAGGTCGAAGCCGTGCGCACCGCGAATTACATGGGCAAAACAAAACGCCAAGGAAGACACGAAGGTAAATGCGCCGATTGGAAAAAAGCATTTGTGCAATTGACCGCCGACAGCAAACCTATCGAGTTCTTCGAAGGGTTACAGTGAGGTAAAGAGATATGGGTATTAAACGTTACAATCCAAGAACACCGGGTCAACGCTTCAAAACGACAAGCACGTTTGAAGAAATTACCGACAAGAAAAAGAAACCCGAAAAGAGTTTGCTTTGCGAAAAGCAAAAATCGGGCGGGCGCAACAACGCGGGTCGCATTACTACGCGTCACATTGGTGGTGGAAATCGCCAAAAGTATCGTATTATCGATTTTAAACGCGACAAGAAAAACGTGCCTGCAAACGTCGCATTTATCGAATACGACCCAAATCGTTCGGCAAACATCGCATTGCTTCATTATGTTGACGGCGCGAAGGCTTACATTTTGGCACCTCATGGTTTGAAACAAGGCGACAAAGTTATCTCGGGCGAAAACGTAGAAATCAAAGTCGGCAACGCAATGCCATTAAAAGCAATGCCTTTGGGTTCGACAGTGCACAACGTGGAACTTCAACCCGGCAAGGGCGGTCAAATTGCAAGGTCTGCGTCTTCATATGTAACATTGCAAGGGCGCGACGGTGGATACGCAATCTTGAAGATGCCGTCCGGCGAAGTTCGCAAAGTTCCGGAAGAATGCTTTGCCACAATTGGTCGTATCGGAAATTTGGACCACGAATTGATTTCGCAAGGTAAAGCCGGTCGTAATCGCCACCGTGGGATTAGACCAACCGTTCGCGGTGTCGTTATGAACCCATGCGACCACCCACACGGCGGTGGTGAAGGTAAGTCACCTGTTGGTCACGATGCGCCACGAAGCCCTTGGGGCAAGCGTACGCTTGGTGTTAAAACACGTCGCGACAAGAGGTCAAGCACACGCTTTATTGTAAAAAGGAGGACCGCGAAATGAGTCGTTCAATAAAAAAAGGACCATATGTCAACGAAAAACTTAATGCCAAAATCGAAGCCATGAACAAGAAGAACGAAAAGAAACAAATCAAGACTTGGGATCGCGCATGCACAATTTTGCCTGCGTTTGTCGAGCACACAATCCAAGTCTATAACGGCAAGAAGTTCATCCCCGTATACGTCAAATCCGAAATGGTCGGGCACAAACTTGGCGAGTTCGCACCTACACGCACTTTCCCCGGTCACGGCGGTATCAAAGCCATCAAGGCAAAAGGGAAGAAGGGGTAACATATGGCAACAAGACAAAGAGAAAAAGCAGCGAAAATCGAAGCGACGCGCGACAAGCGTCCAACGGCTATTGCCTATAACATCCGTATTACTGCGGACAAAGTTGGTATTGTGCTTGATTTGGTTCGTGGGAAAGACCTTGACAAGGCAATCGCGATTTTGAACTATACCAACAAATCTGCAAGCCCCGTTATTTTGAAACTTGTAAACAGTGCGGCGGCAAATGCGGAAAACAACCTTAACATTGCAAAGGACAATTTGTTCGTTGCCGAATGTTGGGCGGGTCCGGGTCCAACCATGAAGCGCATGATGCCACGCGCCCGTGGTCGTGCGGACAGAATCTTGAAGCACACATGCAACATTACGGTTATTCTTGACGAGAAGAAAGTCGAAGTAAAGAAGCCCGCGAAAAAGGAGCCAACAGTGAAAAAAGAACAAGCACCAAAGGTCAAAACGCCAGCGGAAAGTCCTGTCGCAAAGACGCCTAATGCGAAGAAACCTTTGGGTGAGAAAAAAGCACCTGCGGTAAAGACCGCGCCGGTTAAAACTTCCAAACCCGTTGCAAAGGTTTCAACCAAAGCAACGCAAGTTAAAAAAGGAGGCAAGTAATGGGTCAAAAAGTTAATCCAAACGGCTTTCGTATCGGTATCAACAAGGATTGGAACTCGACTTGGGTTTCGGACAAGAAAAATATCGGCGCGTTTTTGAAAGAAGACAACGACATCCGCAAGTACATCATGGAAAACTATTGTTCGTCTGCGAACAACTGTTCAATTTCCAAAATCACAATTGAACGCACGCCGACGCGTCTTGTTGTAAACATTTACACCGGTCGCATGGGCATGCTTGTTGGACAAAAAGGCGCCAACATAGACAAGTTGAAAAAAGAACTTCAAAAAATCATCGCGGGCAAGAGCATCGAATTGAACGCGCGCGAAGTCAAAAACATCGACTGTGACGCAACCTTGGTCGCGCAAAGCATCGCCGCGCAACTTGAAAAACGTATTGCTTGGCGTCGTGCAATGAAAATGGCAATCCAAAAGGCTATGAAATCCGGCGTCAAAGGCATCAAAGTTATGGTTGGCGGTAGGTTGGACGGCGCGGACATCGCACGTAGCGAACATTACCAACAAGGTATTTTACCACTTCACACAATCCGTTCCGACATTGAATTTGGTTTCGCGGAAGCAAAAACAACATTTGGTATCATCGGTGTCAAAGTCTGGGTTTGCTATGGCGAAATCAAGGGCAAAGCACGTCGCAGTGGTGAAGTCACCCGCGCGTCTCGCCCAGAAAGGGCAGAACGTCCAAATCGTCCATTCGGCGACCGTAAACCTTTTGACCCAAACCGCCCACGAACTCCACGTCCCGATGGCGAACGTCGTCCGTTTGACCCAAACCGTCCAAGACCAGAGGGTGGAAAACCATTTACACCAAGACCAGAAGGCGAAAGACGCCCATTTGACCCAAATCGTCCAAAACCTGCGGGTTACACTGTTGGGCAAGGAATTAAGAAACCCGAAGGCGGTCACCGCCCACAACAAGGAGGTAAAGCATAATGTTAATGCCTAAACGCGTAAAACGCAGAAAACTCCACCGTGGTCGCATGACGGGTAAAGCCACACGCGGTAACAAGTTGACCTATGGCGACTATGGACTTGTTGCGACCGAACCATGTTGGATTACATCGAACCAAATCGAAGCCGCCCGTATTGCTATCACGCGATACACAAAGCGCGGTGGTAAGGTTTGGATTAACATCTTCCCACACAAATCGGTTACCAAAAAGCCTGCCGAAACTCGTATGGGTTCCGGTAAAGGTTCGCCCGATAAATGGGTCGCGGTTGTAAAACCCGGACGCTTGCTTTATGAACTTGCAGGCGTTACCGAAGAGGTCGCAATGGAAGCGTTGCGCCTTGGGATGCACAAACTTCCATGTCAATGCAAGTTTGTCAAGCGCGAAGAAATCCGTGAAAAACGCTATGTAAAAGGTAAAGTAATTTATCTTGACGAGCAAAAGAAAGAGGAGGCAGCAAGTGAATAAAGCACAACAATTCCATGATATGACGGACGAAGAGTTGACCGCAAAGGTCGGTTCGATGAAGAACGAACTTTTCAACTTGCGTTTCCAACAAACGACGGGGCAATTGAAAAACCCGCTTGCAATCCGCACAATCAAAAAAGACATCGCAAGGGTTTTAACAATCTTGAACGAACGCGGGAGGGCAAAGAAATGAGAAAAGTATTGGAAGGTATCGTCGTATCCAACAAAATGCAAAAGACCATCGTGGTCAACGTTGAAGACAGTGTTATGCATCCTTTGTACAAAAAGGTCGTTAAAAAGTCCAAGAAGTACAAGGCTCATGACGAAAACAACGAAGCAAAAATCGGCGACAAGGTCGAAATCTCGGAAACCCGTCCTTTATCAAAGGACAAGTACTTTCGATTGGTTCGCATTATAGAGAGGGCTAAATAATGGTACAAATGCAAACTTATTTAAAAGTCGCGGACAACACAGGTGCAAAACAACTTGGCGTTATTCGCGTCCTTGGCGGGTCGACCCGCAAATTCGGTGGAGTAGGTGACATCGTGATTTGCAGCGTGAAAGGCTGTGCACCCGACGGAACCGTAAAAGACCACGCGGTTGTAAAGGCTGTTATCGTGCGTACCCGCAACACAATTAAACGTGCGGACGGTACACACATTCGCTTTGACGACAACGCAGGCGTCATCATCGACAAAGAAAAGAACCCCGTGGGCAGTCGCATCTTTGGACCTGTCGCACGCGAGTTACGTGAAAAGGGCTTTATGAAAATCGTTTCATTGGCTCCGGAGGTGTTATAATGATTAAAAGAGGCGACCAAGTAGTAGTAATCAGTGGCAAGGACAGCGGTAAAAAAGGCAAGGTTATCGAAGTGGTTCAAAAAGAAGAACGCACGCTTGTCGTTGTTGAAGGCGTCAACATTGTTGTCAAGCACAAAAAAGCGCGCAACGCAAAGCAAAAGTCTACGCGCGAAAAACGTCCCGCCGCGATTGACATTTCAAACGTTATGATTCTTTGCAAATGTGGCAAGGCAACCCGCATCGGTCACAAGGTTGATGAAAAAGGTAACAAGTCTCGTGTTTGCACAAAGTGCGGCGAAATCCTTGACAAGAAATTCGTAAAGGTTAAGGAGAAAGCGAAAGAAGCCGAAGAAGTCAAAGAAGACGAAAAGAAAGACGAGCCCAAGAAACTTGTCCGACGTGAAGTAAAACACGTTGCGGAAAGTAAAATCAAAAAGCCACAAGCGACAGGTGGGGCAAAGACGACTCACCGTCAAATAGGAGGTGCTTAAGATGAAAAAAGAAAAGAACAGACTTCAAGTAAAATACGAAAAAGAAGTCATTAAAACCATGATGAAAAACTTTGGTTTTAAAAACGTTATGTCGGTTCCTAAAATCGACAAGGTTGTTATCAACATGGGCTTGGGCGACGTTAAAGACGACACCAAGAAATTCGAAGGCGCCGTCGCCGAACTTGCCGCAATCACCGGTCAAAAACCGCTTGTGACCAAGGCGAAGAAAAGCATCTCGAACTTCAAGTTGCGCGAAAACCAAAAGATTGGCGCAAAGGTCACCTTGCGTGGTCGCAAAATGTACGAGTTTTTGGACAAACTTATTTCAATCGCATTGCCACGTGTTCGTGACTTTCGCGGAATTTCGCCAACTTCGTTTGACGCAAAAGGCAATTACGCATTTGGTATCAAAGAACAACTTGTTTTTCCGGAAATCAGTTACGAAAAAATCGACAAGGTTCGTGGCTTTGATGTTTGCATCGTGACAACCGCAAAAACAAGCACCGATGCATTGATACTTATGAAAGAAATGGGATTTCCATTTAGGGGAGGCAAGTGATGAACGTAAAACCAAAACCAAGTTGGAAAAAAAGACAAGACACGGCAAAACTTCTTTATCGTGATGGTATTATATCTTCGGATGATTTATCTCTTGCTTTAAATCCAAGCAAAAAAAATCAACTTCGCGTCAAAATGAAAAAGGAAAAAGCAATCAACAGGGAAATGGTGGGCGTAATTAAACATTACCGCGACCTTAACAAAAACGGAGTGCCAGATGGCCAAGAAAGGGAGGTAATATAATGGCAAGAGTTGCAATGAAAGAAAAACAAGCACGCGGCGGACGCAGAAACGGAAAGGCATGTCCTGTTCGTGACTATACCCGTTGCAGTATTTGCGGGCGACCAAAAGCGGTGTTGAAAAAATACGGCATTTGTCGTGTGTGCTTCCGTGAAATGGCTTTGCGCGGGGAAATACCCGGCGTTAAAAAGAGCAGTTGGTAAGGAGGAAATATGGCAAAAAGAAGTAATGTAACAACGGACCCAATCGCAGACATGCTTACCCGCATTCGTAATGCAGGTACGGCGCGCCACGATATGGTTCTTATTCCGTTCTCGAAAATCAAAATGGAAATCGCAAAAATCTTGGTTGCGGAAGGCTTTGTCAAAAGCATCAAAGAAATCAAGAACGAAGAAGGTCACCCATTTATCGAGGTTGTCTTCAAGGGCGACCACACAACGCGCGTCATGCAAGGCTTGCGTCGTATATCCAAACCCGGTTTGCGTGTTTACGCGGGTGTAGGTGAATTGCCGAAAGTTTTGAACGGGCTTGGTATCGCGATTATCAGTACAAGCAAGGGCATCATGACGGACAAGCATGCACGCGAACAAAAATTGGGCGGGGAAGTTCTCGCCTATATATGGTGAGGTGAACAATGAGCAGAGTAGGAAAAACAATAATCAAAATACCTGCGGGCGTCAAAGTCGAAGCCGTGGGCAACACGATTTCCGCGACCGGTCCAAAAGGCGTGTTGATTCAAGAAATCAAATCTTGCATTGTTGCGGAAGTCTCCGAGACATCTATCGAATTGAAACGCAATAACGACGAATCGCAAACCAAGGCTTTGCATGGTCTTTACAACCGCTTGATTCAAAACATGGTAAACGGCGTAACAACCGGCTTTACAAAAACGCTTATCTTGAACGGCGTCGGTTACAAAGCCGCAATGAAGGGGCAAGATTTGTCCTTGGCGCTTGGTTACAGCCATCCAATCGAAGTCAAGGCGGAAGAAGGCATCAACTTTAAAATCTGTACTCCCGCCGAAGTTCAAACCATGAACCTTGGCAAAGACGGTATCGGTGTCGTCATTCAAATCATGGGTGCAAGCAAAGAACGCGTTGGCGGTATGGCAAGCAAAATCCGCGACCTGCGTCCCGTTGAACCATACCACATGTACGGTGTGCGTTATTCCGACGAACACGTAGTTCGCAAAGAATCCAAATCAGGTAAGAAAGCAGGAGGCAAAAAGTGATTACAAAAATCGATAAAAACGAAGAAAGAAAGATTCGGGCTCGTCGTCAAAACGACATCAAGGGCAGTAAGGACAAACCACGTTTGGTTGTATACCGCAGTCTTTCAAACGTCTATGCACAACTTGTGAACGACGATAAGGGCGAAACAATCTTGTCGTGCAACACTTTGCAACCCGCAATCGAAAAACTTGTCAAAGGCAAGACCAAAAAAGAAGCCGCATTTATCGTGGGCGAACAACTTGCGAAACTTGCCGTCGCCAAAAAAATCACGAAATGCGTATTCGACCGTAACGGTTACATTTACCACGGTCGCATTCAACAGGTCGCCGAGGGTGCACGAAAAGGGGGATTGGTATTTTAATGGATAACGAAATCATCGAAGACATCACGGAAGAAGTGCAAAAAGGCACGCTTGTGGGCGCCGACGCCGCGCTTAAAAGTTCCGCAAAGGACTTGCGCTCTGACGCCAAAATGACGGCGAAGCAAGCCATGTACAGCAAGGCAAAGCAACAACAAGAACGTGGTAAGCGCGAAGAAGTAGCCGCGGGCGAAATCCAAAGCAAACTTATTTGCGTCAATCGTATTACAAAGGTCGTAAAGGGTGGTCGAACTTTACGCTTCAACGCGGTCGTAATCGTAGGCGATAAAAACGGTCGCGTTGCCGTTGGTAACGGAAAGGCACGCGAAGTCAGCGAAGCAATCAAAAAAGCCGAGCAAGACGGACGCAAGCAATTCAAAACCGTACCAATCGTTAATGCAACTGTACCGCATGAAATCATCGGCAAATTCGGTACAAGTCAAGTCAAAATCATGCCCGCGCGCGAAGGTCACGGTATCATTGCCGGCGGTCCTGTCAAGGCGGTGTTGGAGCTTGCGGGTTATCGCGACGTTACCGCAAAATGTTATGGCTCGACAAACTCGACAAACGTTGTCAAAGCCGTTGTCAATGGTCTTGTTCAATTAAGAACACGCGAACAAGTCCTTGACTTACGTGGGAAGAAGAGTTAATATAACTCTTGCGCATTTAAAAAGGAGAAAATAAAAAATGGCAGAAAAGAAAGAAACCAAAATCACCAAAGTTCCAGAAGGCATGCACATTGTCAAGGAACACACGGTAGCAAAGCATCACGTTGATGACTTCAAACGTGGCGGCACCATCGTCGACGCACACGATGTAAAAAAACACGTCGTCAAAGAACACCTTGCAAAGGACCCTGCGCCTGCAAAAGCCCCTGCGAAAAAAGATGTAGCACCAAAAAAAGTTACACCAGCCGCAAAGCCAGCAGCCGCACCAAAAGCCACCGCGAAGCCTGCCGCCAAACCGGCCGTCGCCGCCAAACCGGCAGTAAAAGCACCTGTTGCTAAACCCGCCGCCGCACCGAAGGCAGCGCCCGCGAAAGCCGCAGCCCCTGCAAAGGCACCTGCAAAGAAAGCCGAACCCGCAAAGAAAGAAGCGCCAAAAGCCGCGGCGAAACCTGTTGCTAAACCCGCCGCCGCACCTGCAAAAAAAGCAGAACCCGCAAAACCCGCCGCAAAGGCACCTGCCGCGAAAGCAGCCGCAGCACCTGCGACCAAGCCAGCCGCAAAACCTGTTGCAGGAAAGCCTGCCGCCAAAACCGCCGCTAAACCTGTTGCTAAAAAAGACGCAGCCCCAAAATCAAAACTTCCATATGTTTCAAGCGGTCAAATGACCGTCACATTGGTAAAGTCCACAAACGGTTGCACACTTCGCCAAATCCGCACCGTTCAAGCATTGGGACTTAAAAAAATCAACGACACACACGTTCACCAAGACAATCCTGCAATCCGCGGTATGTGTGCTGTTGTTGCACATCTTGTTAAAATCGAGAAGTAAAATTAAAACCGAGTACGTTGCATCGTGCGAAAGGAGATTAAAATGCAATTACATGAATTAAGCCCTCACCCAAAAGCCAAACGTCCCGCGAAACGCTTGGGGCGCGGTATTGGCTCGGGTCTTGGAAAGACATCGGGTAAAGGTGTCAAAGGTCAATGGGCACGTAGTGGCGGGGGAGTTCGTCCCGGCTTTGAAGGCGGTCAAATGCCGTTATCAAGGCGCTTGCCAAAGCGTGGCTTTACCAACAATTTCGCGAAAGAGTACTCTATCATTAATGTAGGGGACTTGGCGAAATTCAAAAAGGGCGAAGTTGTCACCGCCGAATTGTTGAAAGAACGTGGCATATTGTCAAAAATTGAAGCGTACGGCTTAAAGGTCTTGGGCGATGGCGAATTGACCGTTGCCCTGACCGTGTGCGCCGCGAAGTTTACAAAACAAGCAAAAGAGAAAATCGAAAAAGCGGGCGGCAGAGCACGCCCTGCTGATGGAGTAGTAAACAGTGTTCAAAACTCTTAAAGAAGCGTTTAAAATGAAAGACGTCCGCACAAAGATTTTGTGGACGGTTCTTTTATTGCTTGTTTATCGCGTTGGTTGTTACATCCCAATCCCCGGTATAAGCCCCGAAGCCTTTACAGGTGTTTGGAACGAAGAAACCGGTCAATACGACGGGGGTTGGCGCGGAAGTAGCGCCGGCGGGTTCCTTGAAATCTTGAACTCCGTCGCGGGTGGTGCTTTGGCAAACGGCGCCATTTTGGCGTTGGGTGTGGGACCTTACATTACAAGTAGTATCGTAATTCAACTTCTTACAATTGCGTTGCCACCTTTGGAACGTTTGTCCAAACAAGGCGACGAAGGTCGACGCAAACTTGCGGTTTACACACGTTACGCCGCGTTGTTTATGTCTTTGGCGCAAGCGATTGCGATTGCCGTGTCGTTCGCGTCTGCGGGCAATCTTAACACAAGCCTTTTCGGTGCCGCCGTGCCTGCCGTCGTTGTTACGTTGGTGGTTATATTGGTGCTTACCGCGGGCTCGATGTTCACGGTTTGGATTGGCGACAAAATTACCGAGCACGGCGTTAGTAACGGCATGAGCATGCTGATTTTCGTGGGTATCATATCTACGGGCGCGCTTGCGTTTTTCCATAGTATTCTTGACGTATTTAACGACATCAACGCAATTACTATACCGATTGTGTTCACCGTTTTGTTGGCGCTTATATTCTTCCTTATCGTTTACGTGGATTTGGGCGAACGTCGCATTCCCGTAAGTTACGCGAAACAGGTCAAGGGCAACAAAATGTACGGAGGGCAGAGCACCCACATACCCTTAAAGATTAACTCGGTCGGGGTTATCCCAATCATTTTTGCGTTTGCGTTGTTGAACTTTCCGCAATTGATTTTTAGTTTCTTCCAAGACACCGGCGCCTATGTTTGGTACATGACCAATATGGGTACGGGGACTTGGCCGAATATCATTTTGACCGCGGGATTGATTTTGGCGTTCAGTTACTTTTATGCGTCAATCAGTTTCAACCCCGAAGACGTATCCAAAAGTTTGCAACAAAACGGGGGCTATATCTTGGGTTATCGACCCGGAGTGCCGACGCGCGACTATTTGAAAAAAGTCCACAATCGCATGACTTTGTTTGGCGCGATATTCTTGGCGTTCATGGCGCTTATTCCGTCGATTATTTTCAAAGCCGTTATGGATGGGCAGGTTAACGTCCTTGCCGACGCGTTCACAAGTATCGGTATGTTGATTTGCGTGTCCGTGGCTTTGGAATTTGACAAGCAACTTCAAGCCGCGATGATGATGAAAACTTACAAAGGATTTTTGAAATAAGAAAATGAAAATTTTAATCGTAGGGGGGCCCGGTGCCGGAAAAGGTAGTCTTGCAACACTTCTTGCAAAAGATTACAACATACCCCACATTTCAAGCGGAGAAATCTTCCGCGAGAACATCAAGAACAAAACCGCGCTTGGCAAAATTGCGGAAGAATACGTAAACAGCGGAAGACTTGTTCCTGACGAGTTGGTTGTCGACATGATGATTAACCGATTGAAGCAAGCCGACGCAGGACCGGGGTTTGTGTTGGACGGCTTTCCCCGCACGATTGAACAAACAAAGATTTTGGACAAGCACTTCAAAATGGATGTGGTTATTCAAATCTTGGCGACCGCGAAAACCGTTATCAAAAGACTTGGCGGGCGTTGGACGTGCAAAGAATGTGCCGCAATTCACAACACCCGATGGGACGATATTTCCAAGTGTCGTGATTGCGGGGCGCAATTATTTCAACGCGACGACGACCACGAAGAGGGCATATTGAAACGCCTTGAAATTTACCGCGTCCAAGTTGCGCCAATCTTGCAATATTACAAAGACAAAGTTATCGACATCAACAGCGAAATCAACGACAATTATCAAGACGTGTACGCTCGTTTGAGGCAAAGGTATGCAAACATATTCAAGTAAGCATTATGATTATTTGCGCCAAAGTGGGAAAATCCTCCGCGAAACTTTTGCGGTGGTTGAGAAAAGTATCAGGGCAGGGGTGACGACTTTGGAACTTGACAAAATCGCGGAAGATTACATCCGTAGTCAAGGCGCCGAGCCTGCGTTCAAAAACTATCAAGGTTACAAGTTCACGATTTGCGCTTCGGTCAACGAGGAAAGTATCCACGGTATGCCACGCAAGAATAAAGTGTTGTGCGACGGCGACATTATTAGTGTCGATTGCGGGGTGCGGTTTCCAAAAAAAGACAACGAAAGTATGTGCACCGATGCCGCGCGAACTTATGCGGTTGGCAAAATTACACCCAAAGCCCAAAAACTTGTTGACGCGTGCAAGCAATGTTTTGATGTCGCGATTGACGGGCTTCGTGCGGGTGACATGGTAAAAGAAATAGGCAAAAAAATTGAACGCTTTGTGGCGGGTCGCTATGGAATTATTGATACTTACTTTGGGCATGGCATTGGGCACAATGTTCACGAAGGTACGCTTGTCCCGAACTTTGACGTGGACAAAATGGCGAAACACAGTCCGCGACTTGTCTCCGCCGTCGAAGTCGAAATCCCCGACGGCGCAATCATGTGTATCGAGCCCATGATAAACTGTGGCACCAAAGATATTAAACTTGCCCGTGACGGTTGGACGGTGGTCACCGCGGACGGGCAACTTGCCGCGCATTATGAGAACACGATAATAGTTCACCATGATAGAGTTGAAATAGTTACCTGATTATTCCGATGTATATAACTTTTGCCAAGTTCGCAAATTGCCCGTTGGGGTAATGGCTTTTTGCTTCTTTTTGAAACGCGTGTCCGCGGCAAGTTGCCAAGGCGAAAACCGACCTTGTTCGATGTTGCCTTGAATTATGAAACTTTTAAGTCCGCGCGCCAAAAATTGGTTTTGTAACGAGGGCAACTTGCGTAAAACCCTTACCGCGTCCGACATTGCTTGCGGGGAAACGCCTTGATATGTTGGCGGTATGTGGGGCGCGCATTGTTCGGGTGTGATGCCCACTTTTTGTAAAACCTGTTCCCATAATGCCACGGATTTTTGGTAATCTTCGTCGCTTATAATGTACGTCCTGTATTTTTCGATGTCACCTATGGCATACAAATCGTTCCAAACCAAAGAATAACGTTCATGAACCGCTCTGCCTTTTGTCAAAAGTTGTCCGCTGAAACCCTTGCCAAGAAGTTCAATGCCCACGGATTTCCCGACGTCGACGGAGATTGAAATACCGCCGTCTTTTTCGTGGTGGTCAGAGGGTGGGGTATTAAGTTTAAACATTGTGATGACGGCGTCGCGATTTTCTTGTTGGATGTCTTGCAAAATATAAACCGTGTTTTGGTTGTTGTACCAT
>Ga0209755_10001911_pt1 | contig 30240 bp, 32 predicted proteins | sample TergutCo191P1_FD_187301 | JGI IMG/M metagenome (GOLD analysis project Ga0209755, IMG submission 187301) | Cornitermes sp. P1 segment gut microbial communities from Petit-Saut dam, French Guiana - Co191P1 (SPAdes) (version 2) | ecosystem: Host-associated > Arthropoda: Insects > Digestive system...
GGGGGGGGGGGGGGGGGGTAGCATTATCATCCTATTCTCCAGCTTCAGTTCCTCTCTTAGAGTACAGGTAATCGCGTCAACATAGCGGGGACTTACCGCCAGCAGAATCGGGTCGCTATACTGTGTTAGTCCGCCGGGCGGTATTACGCCGGTACTGCCGTACGCCTTGCCGGCGTACTGGGGATTGGAATCGACCAGAGCGGTAATATTTTTCAAGATTTTTTTGGTAAGGAACCGCTGTGTGAATGTGCCAAGGCCCCAGACGATAATTGGTGTATCAGCGTAAGGCAGCAGATTAGCGATAATCTCATCCTCATATTTCTGCGAAAACGCGATATAGTCCGTCAGGCACTGTTTGCCTCTGTCGTCTTTTCGGACGGCACCAGGTGATTTTTTGAAGAAGCCCGTAACGGTTCCGCGCTCTTTCTTTTGTAAAACGGCGCTAAATCCGTGTTTGGCCATTAAATTTGAGAGCGATGTCCCAGTAAAATAATTAATATGCTCCCGGCTGAACTCCTGATACGGCAGTTCTCCCGGCGCTGGCGCTGCCGCGTCGGGAACGCAGATGACCAGCATGCCGTTTTCTGCGGTAACAGCATACAGGATATCCAGCGTGCGTTGCAAATCGACTATATGTTCCAATACACACAAAAAGAAGATTACTTCGTATTGTTTTGAGGTATCCATAGTATTCACCGCGGCGTGGATGCCATTGATCCCTTTACTCGCCAGATACTCAACATTTTTCGCTGAAGTATCAACCCCTGTAAGAGCCGTAAACCCCATATTCCGCAGCGTGCGGAGTATCTCGCTTCTGGCACACCCGATATCGGCGATGGACGCCGCTTTATCGATATTGAAGCGTGTAATTTCCTGTACGATGTATTCATACGCCCCGGTTATCGTATCGGGCTGTTCTATATCGAGCTCGTACTTATTTGCGCGTATATAGTACATGTCGAAATCTGCCTGCCCCGGAATATTATCGGCATAGACGAATCCGCACTCCTCGCAGGAAACGACATCGTACCCTTCCAGGAAACTTACCCCCTCTATCATCGCGAACTCCTGCCGAAACATTTTTTGGGTGCCGGCAGTGCCGCAAACGGGGCATATCCTCTTAACAATTTGAGGCGGCCCGATTTTTTCTGCATTTTTTGCAATCATTTTATGATAACCCCTGTCAGTTTAATTTTTATTTGCATACTGCCAGTGTTCTTTTTATGCCGTCTTCAAACGAAACTTCCGGCTTCCACCCAGTATCGCCTGCCAACTCCGAGATATCGGCGTGCAGGTACATCGGCTGGTGGGAATAGTACTCTTTCTTGCCGAATTGCAATACTCCATCCGGCTTGACGATATTCCTCAAAGCTTCAAGGTACTCTGAAAGACGCCGAGCCGAGCCGGAACCGAGCGTATATGTTTTACCGTCAATACCATTGTTCCCAATAGCGAGAAGCGCCCTCGCGGCGTCATCGCAGTAGAGATAATCCCACGTCTGCTCGCACTTTGTCAATTCCGGCGAGCGCCCGGCCAGCAACTCGTTTATAGCATACATAATCAACGTATGCCCTCCGTCAAGCGGACCGAAGACGCTCAGTATCCGCGCCCAGTTGAACTGCATGCCGATTTGAGAACAAAGCAGACGGCTTAGCTGTCCGGCGGCAAGCTTCGCGATCCCGTATCCGCTCGCAGGATTCGCCGGCGTACCGGACCTAAGCGGTTCGGTAACTATGCCGTATTCCGCCTGTGATCCGGCGCCTACAAATTTCTTGCACCCCAACCGCCTTGCAAGATGAACGGCGTCCAGGGTGTATTGAATATTTTTGACCTGCGTGTCAACGTCATCCCGCTGCACGTTGAAAGTCTTGTCCCAGGCGAGATGATAGAACACATCATACCCGTCCGCAGCCAGGTCCAGGCCGTGATACTCATCGATACCGCAGTATGAGACGTTTATCAAACCTGACGCAGGAAGGTTGACAAGCCGGCCTGAATCTTTTCTGACAAGACAAAGAACGCCGATGCCAGCCTCAGCCGCGCACCTTGCCAGCGCTGCGCCAATCATTCCAGTCGCGCCGGTTATCACGATATTAGACATAGTCACCAAGAGCTACCAACCCCCCCCCCCCCCCCCCCCCCCCCCCTAATGCATATGCATACAATATGGTCTCCATAAAACTATACCTGTAATGCCTTATCTTTATTTTATAATCTTTATATAGCTCCTTGACAAACATTGGTATCAGAAACATATCTGTGGCATTATGGTATAAACATATCGCCAGCAGCGGTTTATCTCTTTTTATCACAGATTCGGCCCCGCGAAGCATCTCCAGTTCATAGCTCTCTATATCGGCCTTGATAAAGCTGACGTTCTGCTCTTTGAAGTAGTCGTCGATGGCATAAATCATAACTTCCTCAGCGCCTTCGGTACTGTCGGCCAAAAAAGTGGCTCCTAATCTGGCGGAGGCTGGTGCCAGGCCTGTTAAATCCGGCGGGGCAAAAAATGACTTTTTCTCCGTTCTGGCCCCAACGCCGCCATGCACGAGGGTTAACCTTTCATTGGAGAGCCCCCACTCCCTTCTTAATCTTTCCGACCGGCAACTCAACGCCTGGAAATTCAGCGTATCCGGCTCAAACGCGTATATCTTTCCGAAAACTCCTGATTTATTGCGGAGGTACTCCTCTACCGTATCTCCCACATACGCGCCGATGTCTACAAATATCTCATTTTCAGAACGGCCAAAAAACTGGGGAGGCATGAAGTATTGATTATTACTTACTATTGTTTCGGAAACCGGCGAAATGTTTATTCTGGCCCGAATTAACTCTGCATAGGTATCTTTGGAAGCGTCATCTTCCAGCAAACCGTATACTTTTTTTATCGTCTCTCTGTTTTTATTGAATACAATGGCGTCTGCAATAACATGTGTCAACCCGTATCCGTCTAACTGCGCCCGTATTTCTTCGCATCTATATGGCAGCGCTGAGCATATTAAAATAATAACCGGCTTGCTGAATGTGGACTGCAGTGAGAGAAGTTGTTCAACTGAAATGACCGGAACGCCGTGAAACTCGGTTCCCTGCTTTGCCTTATTATTGTCTATATAATAAACAGGGCGTATCCCTTCGTGTTCGAAACATTTTTGGTACAGCGTAGCCGTATTGCCTGCGCCGAAGACGGTAACCGTATAATCATTGAGATTATAATCAGGCGTTGACAAGAGTGCCTCTTCCATGGCGTCATAATAATTATTCATGTGAGTTTCCTCCTTTATATTGAAAAACGTACAACATTTTCAAAAGCGTTTCCCGCCATACATCAGCGCCTTCAGATAATCGCCAGCAGGAAGTCATGCATCCGCCCCACATCGTCAAAGAGTTCGTCGCTGCACTCCTTCAGTTCTTCTTTTGTTCCAGCACCCCACAAAACCCCGATCGCCGTTATACCGTTCTTTTTGGCCGCGATGCAATCGCCCTTAACGTCCCCTATCCCGACAAATGACGATTTATCCCTGCCGGCCTTGGCGATCAGCTCGGCAAAGAATACCGACTTGGGCTTTCTCTGCTCAACGCGCGGATACTGGGCTATAAGGGCCGCGATTTTTCTGTCCCACTTCAATTTTCTTACGATCCTGTCCGCCGCCGGATTAGGCTTGTTGGTGACGATGTAGTGTGTAAAATTAGTCGAATCGGAGATAATTTCCTCTATCCCCTTAAACGGTACGGTAGTGGGAAAGCCGGAGCTGTCGTAGAGCCGCCTGTAGTTGGTTACGACCTCGGCGATCTTCTTATCCGTCAGCATTCCCGGCGGAAAGGCCTCTTTGAGCATAATGTCTATCGGCGGCCCGATCTGTATCGGCTTTATCTTGGCGGATATATCCACAGACGCTTCCTGCAACGACAATTCAAGATAGGTCAATATATCGCCTGCGGAGTCGGTGAGCGTGCCGTCGAGGTCCCAGATTAAATGTTTCCGTTTCATGGTTTATCCTTTCTCATAAATGGGTATGAGCATATTGGATTCGAACTCTTCATCGCTTAACGGCGGCCTCATGTATTCAAGCGGCAGAGACTCCATCTGCCCATCTTTCCGCTTATAGGAAACCTGTTTTGGCATTACAGGCAAGTCGATTGGCACATTTACAACACAAATAACCGGATCGTCGCCAAAGAGCGCTTCGGCCACTTTCGACTGCAGCTCATCGTTGCCAGAAATTGTCAGAGTGCGCAGTTTATACGCATTGGCTACATCGGTGATATCCGGCATTGTCAGCTTTGAATCTCTTGTACAGGCAACAAAATGGCCGTCAAAGAGATTTGTCTGCGTTCCCTTTATCATAGCATAGCCGCCGTTATCCAGAACGAATACCTTTATCGGCAGGCCTAATCTGCGGATAGTCTCCAGTTCCTGGATATTCATCTGGAATCCGCCGTCGCCGGTTACACACACGGTGCGTTTTCCGCCGGACGCGAGCGCCGCGCCTATCGTTGACGGCAGGCAGTACCCCATTGACGCGAGCCCTTTGGTAGTGAAAGCCCGTTGCCCTTTTTTCACTTTAAACGCCTGCATAGAGATATCAATGCAGGTTCCGGAGCTTCCGGCCACGTATATATCGTTGTGGTCCATCAAGCCGGAGATTGTTTCAAGCAGGAGGTATGTGCTGACCTTCTCTTTTTGGGTACGCATGTCATTAGTTATAAGCGGGTAGGCTTGTTTCACTCTGTCGCAGTAGCCGTACCACGGTTTTCTGTCTTTGTGAAGAATTTTATCCTTTTGGCGGATAATTTCTCTTATAAAGCGACCGGCATCGGCGCATACCGGAATATCCGGGCGTACGTTGATTTTGCGCAACTCATACGGATCGATGTCAACCATTATTTTTTGGGCACAGCGCGCGAATCCGTCGAAATTATACCCGGTTTGCAGCAGGTTTAAGCGCGCCCCTACAGAGATGAAGAAGTCTGAGTTTTGCTGGATGAAATTGGCATACCGGTGCCCGATGCCACCCGGGCGCCCGTAGTAAAGCGGGTGTTCTTCCCAGATCAGGTCGATGCCGTTCCATGTGGTTAAAACGGGTATATCCAACAGTTCAGCCATCTGCCGGAATTCTTCGATAGCACCGCTCAGGCGGATTCCGTTGCCTGCCAAAAGCACAGGACGTTCGGACCTGTTCAGGATATCTATTATTTCCGAGACCGTTCCAGCCATATCTCCGTGGGATTCAGGGGGTGGCTCATAGCCAGCGAGGACAGCTTCATCTATTTGCGCGGCCTGCACATCGAGCGGGATATCGAGCCAGACCGGTCCGGGGCGTCCGTGTTGCGCCTCATACACAGCTCTGTCTAAATGGTACTTGACAGTAGCCGGATCTGTAACCATAGCGGCGTATTTCGTTACCGGCTTTACGATGGAGATAATATCAAGTTCCTGCATGCCCTGCTGGCGGATATTTTGATTCCGTATCTGATCCGCTATTTTTACCTGCCCGGAAATAATGAGCACCGGCGTTGACTCGATATACGCGGCGGCGATACCGGTCAGCGCGTTGGTTCCGCCCGGCCCTGTGGTTACCATGAGCAAACCGATATTGTTGGTAACACGCGCGTAGGCCTCAGCGGCTATCGCGCAGGCCTGCTCGTGCAGACAGCATACGTATTCGATCTTTTTGCTTTTTCCCAGCGAGTCGTTCAGGTGCATGGCCCCGCCGCCAGGCAGCATAAACATGTGCCCGGTGTTCAGCCGCTCCAAATACCCGATAATATAATCGGAAAGTTTAATCATAAGCGAAACCGTATCAACGCGTACGTTACTCAGCCGCGCTGAACTCCCTGTATTTTATCAGCTGCTCAATCAACTTATTCTTGATTAGCGTAGACTCATACCCGCCGTTGACGTTAAGCTTCCTCAACAGATACTCTACAGTAACATTGCCGTCCCGCCATTTGCCGCCGAGCCCCAGATGGGTTACATCCATGTAGTCGGCCCCGTGTTCCATCGCAGTGTCGGCGAGCAGATCGACCGTGCCGTTTTTGTCATGCAGGTGCATACCGCACTTCAACCCTGCATCATGACATATTTTGATGGTATCGATTACGTATTTGGCCGTCATTATGCTCTCGGTATCAGCAAACTCAACCGCCTTCACACCCTTCTTCGCGGCATAGTCGGCGAAGCGCTTGTTCATCTCCATAGTGTTGTAGCCGGCGCTTGTAAAGTTGATGAAGAGTTCGTAGCCCAAAGCGCCCAGTTCCTCAATGTGCCTGTCTAATACGGTAAAGTCGGTTTCGTGAGAGCGTGTCAGTATCCGAATGGTATCAATAACCGTATCTTTACGCGGCAGCACGTTCGTAAGCGGCCTCTGCACGTCACGCATAACCGATATTTTCGTAACATTTTTTGTCTGCTTGAAGACCTCAGACACCTTGTCATTCCTGGCGCTGCAGTAACGGAAGTCGCCTCTGCCTGGGTCGGCCTCCTCGCTGTGGAAAAATCCCAATTCCACATAGTCGATGCCCTTACCCTGGGCAAAACGGTAGAGGTCTCTCACAAAATCCACATCGAAATACCAGCCTGTTTGGTACCCCACTTCTCTCAGCGTACAGTCAAATACCGTGCAACCGTTTATCATATACCGGCTCCTTGTCCCAACATTTCCTGAATTGTGAAAAAACGACATAAAACATAGCAATAAAATACATTAATCACATATCCGAACGCAAGTTTTTATGATTTTATTTCAAAAACCGTATCGCCTCCGCCATCCTGTCTACCATCTCATCCGTCATCCCCGGGTACACACCAACCCAGAAAGTATCGTTCATAATACGGTCGGTTTCGTTTAACGTACCTACGATACGGTAGCCGCTGCCGGACGCACGCAACTCATCAAAGCACGGGTGCCTAACGAGGTTGCCGGCGAAGAGCGTGCGGGTTTGGATGTTTTTGCCCTCGATATGGCGGACCAGCGCGTTACGGCCGACACCTGACTGACACGTTATAAGGAACCCAAACCAGCTCGGGTCTGAATTCGGCGCGGGTTCGGGGAGGATCAGCTTGTCCTGACGATCCTTTAATCCATCATAGAGCCGCTTCCAGTTATGCTTGCGTTTTTCCACGAACGCCGGAAACTTCTCAAGCTGGGCGCAGCCGATAGCGGCCTGCATGTCGGTCGCTTTCAGGTTATATCCGAAATGGCTGTAGACGTATTTGTGATCGTACCCTGCCGGAAGTTCACCGAACTGTTTATTGAATCTATGCCCGCAAAGATTATCAACGCCTGAAGGGCAGACGCAGTCCCTCCCCCAGTCCCTCATCGACCGGATGATCTTGTGGAGCAGCGGGTCGGAGGTGTAGACGGCCCCGCCCTCGCCCATCGTCATGTGGTGCGGGGGGTAGAAGCTGGATGTGCCGATGTCGCCGATAGTCCCCGTAAATTTTTTCGTTCCGTCGATTGTATATGTGGATCCGAGAGCGTCGCAATTATCCTCAATAAGCCACAATTTATTGGCATCGCAAAATGTTTTGACGGCTTGCAGATCGAACGGGTTTCCAAGCGTGTGCGCGAGCATTACGGCTTTTGTTCTTGGGGATAATGATTTTTCTAACATCAATACATCTATATTATACTGTGGGATGGTAACATCAACAAATACCGGCACAGCGCCGAATTGCAGGATGGGAGTGACAGTCGTAGGAAATCCGGCAGCGACGGTAATCACCTCATCACCGCGCTTTATCGCCCTGTCCCCCAAAAGCGGCGACGTCAACGCCATAAACGCTAAAAGGTTTGCGGATGACCCAGAATTGACAAGCGAGCAAAACGGTGTCTTGAGATAATCCGCCAGCTGTTTTTCAAACTGATCCGTATACCGCCCGGACGTCAGCCAAAATTCCAATGAGCTGTCAACAAGATTGATCATTTCCCTGTCGTCAAACACGCGCGAGGCATACGGAATACGGTCGCCGTCCCTGTAGGGCGGTTTTTGCATGAATGTTTTGTGATATTCCCTGACGCTGTCAAGGATATGCTCTGCGGCCTGTTCTTTTGTCATCGATTCAAACATTAAATCCTCCAAAATACTCCGATATCTGCCGGTCAACACAGGCAACCCGCTCCTCGTCCGTACCGGCCTTCGCGAACTCCACGACCTTTTCAACCGCCGTCTTTATATCCCAGCGAGGCTTCCACCCTAATACGGATTTTGCCTTCGAGCAATCGAGTTTCAGAAAATTCGCCTCGTGCGGGCCGCCGTCGCCCTGAACGCGCCACGCGGCACCATCACCCCACGCGTCACAGAATAATTTAACGAGCGATTCGTTGGTAACGCAGCTTTCATCATCCGGCCCGAAGTTGTACGCGCCCTCAAGCGATTTATCACTATACTGTTTTTCAGCGAGCAATAAATATCCGTACAGGCACTCCAATACATGCTGATAGGGCCGCGTAGAGTGCGGGTTCCTTATCACCGCCTCTTCCCCCGCCTCCATCGCCCTTACGCAATCGGGAATGATCCTGTCTTCCGCGTAATCGCCGCCGCCTATAACATTGCCCGAACGCGCCGTAGATATTGCCGCGGACCCGTCATCGGAAAAGAAAGATTTGCGGTAGCTGTACGTCACAAGCTCGCTGCAAGACTTGCTGCTCGAGTACGGGTCGTACCCGCAAAGATTCTCATCTTCCCTGTACCCCTCCTGCCGCTCCGTGTTCTCGTACACCTTATCGGTCGTTACGTTGACAAACGACCTTACCGAACTGTTCTCCAGCACCGCTTCGAGCGTGTTCACCGTCCCCATGACGTTGGTCTCGTAGGTCTGGCGCGGTTCCCTGTACGACTGGCGGACAAGGGGCTGGGCGGCCATGTGGAATATGATCTCCGGTTCGGCCTCCAACACCGCGTTGAATATCCTGCTTCCGTTCCGGATGTCGCAGCAGTGCCACACGACGCCGCAGCTTGCCCCCCCCATCATCTCAAACAGCGACGGGACGGTGGGCGGCCTCAGGGAAAACCCCGTTACCTTCGCCCCCGCCCGCAGCAGTACCCGGCCCAGCCACGCGCCTTTGAAGCCGGTGTGGCCGGTGATGAGCACTTTTTTGCCTTTGTAGAAGTCAAGCATCATTTTTCCCAAAGCGCCCAGGGCGCCGTGCCGCCGGTCCACATGGCCGTCAGCTGGTTTTTGTCTAACAGCGAGTCCATCGCCCGCCAGAAGCCGCGGTGCCTGTACGCGTTGAACTGGCCGTTCTCCGCCAGAGCCTCGAAAGGCTTGCGCTCGAGCACCGTGGCATCGCCGTCGTCTAAATAGTCGAATACCCCCGGCTCCATCACGAAGAACCCGCCGCTGACCCACGCGCCGTCGCCGCCTTCGTCGTCGGGCTTCTCGCGGAAAGTCTCAACCGCGTCGCCGTCGCCGATCCTCATCACGCCGAACCGCCCGGCCGGCCGCACCGCCGTCACCGTCACGAGCTTCCCGGACGCCTCGTGGCAGGCAACGAGCTCGGGGACGTTGACGTCGGCCACCCCGTCGCCGTAGGTCAGCAAGAAGCGCTCGCCGCCCAAAAACTCCTCCGCACGCAAAAGCCGCCCGCCCGTCATGGAATCAGGCCCCGTGTAGAGCATCGTCACCCGCCAGGGCTCGGCGCGCACGTTGTGGTACTCCACCGAGTTATTGACCATGTCAACCGTCAGGTCGGAGTAGTGCGCGTAATAATTGATGAAAAACTCCTTGATCACGTGCGACTTGTAGCCCGTCAGGATCACGAAATCGTTGAACCCCCAGTACGAGTATATCTTCATGATATGCCACAGGATAGGCTTGCCGCCGATCTCCACCATGGGCTTGGGGCGCAGCTCCGTCTCCTCGGAAAGGCGGGTACCGAGCCCGCCGGCCAGAATCACTACCTTCATTGGACAACCTCCCAATATAAAATATTATATGTTGACGGGATTTTGCAAGAGGTGCGCCCTTTTTTGTATTTTTACCTTATGACGCGCTTCATCTTAGACAAATCCAGGCCCGCCGATTTCAACATGGCCGCCGACCTGTACCTGCTTGAGCGGGGGACGGGCGTGGCCGTGCGGTTCTATTCGTGGGCGCGGCCGTCCATCACCCTGGGGTACATGCAGGCGGCCGGCAGGGAGCTGAATTTGGAAGCCGTGCGGGCGGGCGGGGCCGGCTGGGTCAGGCGGCCCACCGGCGGGCGGGCGATACTCCACGACGGCGACCTCACCTACTCCTGCGCGTTCCACCGGAGCTTAAAGGAAATGGGCGGGTCAATTGCCGAAACGTACCGGCTTATATCAAAATGTTTGATGGACGGGCTTGACAGGGCATCGATCAAATGCATAGCGCATGATTCGGACGGCGGCCTGAAAGGTATCGGGCGGGAGGTCAAACTGCCATGCTTTCTGGCCCCGAACCGGGACGAAATAATGGTCAGCGGAAAGAAATTGGTCGGGTCGGCGCAGAAGAGGACGGCGGGCGCGGTCCTGCAGCACGGGTCAATACCAATCACAAACGCTTTCCGCCAGCTTCCGAGATACCTGAGGATTGACGATGCGGAGAGGGACAGGCAAATCAATCTGTTAATCGAAAAAAGCTGCTGCGTTGATGAGCTGGTACCCGGCGCAACATTTGAATCTCTGGCCGCGTGTCTGATGGAGGGATTCTCGGCCGTCCTGCCGTTTGAATTTGAGGTAATGCCGTGGACGGAGCGGGAGGAGGAGGATATCAATAACATCGTACAGAGCGATGAATTTATCACCCGGTATAAATCAGATGCCTCTATGGTTATTTTACCTGCCCCTTGATTACCTCCAGCACCCTGTCCGCCGCCTTGGACGATTCCGCCTTGCTCATCGCATCGATGTACTCATTCCGCTGATCATAAAATTGACGCACGGCATCGGCAAGGATAGCCCCGGTAATGCCTTCCTGCAAAAGTATCTTCGCGTACCCCTGCTTCTCGAACGACTGCGCGTTGAGTATCTGGTCCCCACGGCTCGCGGCGGTCCCAAGGGGGATTAGCAATGCCGGTTTACGAAGAGCAAGAAGCTCGAAAAGCGTAGTAGCGCCCGACCGCGATATCACCATATCCGCCATGGCAAAAACGTCCGGCAGTTCCTCATTAATATATTCGAACTGACAGTACCCCGGCCTGCTCCCCGGCGCTTTTCCGCCGGAACCGCAGATGTGGCAGACGTTAAAATCCTCAAGCAGTTTGTCAAGCCCGCCGCGCACCGCTTCGTTAATCGCCAAAGCGCCGAGGCTGCCGCCTATCACCACGATTACGGGCTTATCGTCATTAAACCCGCAAAGCTCTTTCCCCCGCCGGGCATCCCCCTTAAACAGTTCATCACGCACGGGCAAGCCCGTACCCTCGCGCTTGGCGGAGGGCAGGTGCGAGGATGTTTCCGGGAAGCTGTAGCAGATTTTTTTCGCGAACCGCATAGACAACCTGTTCGCGAGCCCTGGCGTAATGTCGGACTCGTGGATGACCGCCGGAACACGGAAGAACCACGCCGCCCAGACCACCGGGCAGGAGACGAAGCCGCCCTTGCTGAAGATTATTGACGGACGGAGTTTGAGCATAAGCATTAAAGATTGGAAAAAACCGAATGCTATCCTGAACAGGTCCGTAAAGTTCTTAAAGGAAAAATAACGGCGGAGTTTTCCGGCGCTGATGCAGTGGTAGGGCAGGCCTGTTTTCTCGATGAGGCCGCGCTCCATGCCATTGCGCGTGCCCGCGTAGTGGATTTCGAACCCATGGGCTTTGAGGCCGGGGATAAGAGCTATGTTCGGGGTGACATGGCCTGCGGTACCGCCGCCTGTCAGTAATATTTTTTTTGTTTTCATGGTATTTATCCGCCTTGTTTAAAAAACATCAAAGAATGCCTTTGTAGGGGCGACCGCCCTCGGTTGCCCGTAACCTTAAATCAAATTCAAAATCAAATTCAAATTCTGTTTACGGGCGGGGGCTCCGCCCCCGCTTGACAGGGGGGCACAGCCCCCCCGCAACGCCCCCCTCGCGCACAATCGCGCTATATCTTCTTAAAGACGATCGAGGCGTTTTGCCCGCCGAAACCAAAACTGTTCGTCATTGCGGCGTTGATATTTTTTTCTACTGCCTTACCTAATGTCAAGTCAACACGGACATCTAAGGCTGGGTCTATGTTGACGGTGTTGATTGTGGGCGGGATCATCCCATTGTGTATTGACAAGATAGTAATCGCCGACTCCAGCGCCCCGGTCCCTCCCAATAAATGCCCTGTCATGGATTTGGTCCCGCTTACGTGCAGCTTGTCTAGTGAATTTTTGAAGAGACGCTGGACTGCGCCTATCTCAGGGCCATCACCTGCCGGGGTTGATGTGGCGTGGAGGTTGATGTAGCCTATGTCTTCGGGGTTGACTTCGGCGTCGTCCATCGCTAAGGCCATTGCCTTTTCCACCGATGTCCCGTCGGGGTGGGGCAAGGTTGAGTGGAAAGCGTCGGCGGTCATCCCCCCGCCGCAAAGTTCCGCGTAGATGCGCGCGCCTCTTGACTGCGCGTGGTCTAAAGACTCTATTATGAGCGCGGCGGCGCCCTCGCCGAGGACGAATCCGTCGCGGTCTTTGTCGAACGGGCGGGAGGCCGTGGCGGGGTCGTCGTTTCGCTCCGAGAGGGCCCGCAGCGCCCCGAAGCCGCCTACGCCGGTTACGTTTATGGGCGCTTCCGACCCGCCGGCTATGATCACGTCGGCCTTACCGAGGCGGATCAGGTTCATCGCGTCTATGAGCGCGTGGGAGGAGGAGGCGCAGGCCGAGACCGTCCCGTAATTCATGCCGCGCATATCATACTTTACCGCTATAACTCCGGCGGCGATGTTGCCGATCATCTTGGGGACCATAAAGGGCGAGAAGCGCGGTTTGCCGGTGCCGGACTGGGCGTACTTGAAGAGCTCTTCCTGCAGGGTGTTGATCCCGCCTATCCCCGAGGCGAAGATGACGCCCCAGCGGTAGGGGTCGCGGGAGCAGCCGCACCAGCCGAGCCCCGCGTCGTCGTAGGCCTGCGCGGCGGCGGCGACGGCGTACTGGGTGTAGAGGTCCATGGATCTGGCCTCTTTGGCGTCGAAATAAGCGGCCGGGTCGAACCCCTTTACCTCGCAGGCGAAGCGCGTCCGGAACTCGGAGCAATCGAACCGCGTGATCGGCGCGGCGGCGCTCTTACCCGCCAAAATGGCCTCCCAGGCCTCTTTTTGGGTGTTTCCGACGGGGGATATCATACCCATTCCGGTGACTACGGCCCTGTTTTGGTCTGTCATGGCGCTCCTTACTGCGTTATTTGACGATCAACCGCGGGGGGCGGGCGGCAAAAGCCCGCAAACCGGAATTCCGTTGTCGATCACTATTCACTATCAATAAGTAAAAATAATTCACATATTAATAATAAAAATAATTTCCGTATACGGCATAATGTATATTATTTGTTCTATGAACAAAGATATTAACCCCAATACCGGCCTGCCGCAGGACGAATCAGAGCGGCAGCTCTACATTCACCAGAAGCTGGACATCATCGGCCAGCTTGCCGGCGGTATTTCCCATAATTTCAATAACCAGCTGACCGGCATCATGGGGTTCGCCAACCTCATAAACATGCGCTCGGAAGACACGAACATCAAGCGGTTCGCCGAGGAAATTCTGGGAATCTGCCGCCACGCCGGTGACATGGTGCGGGAACTTCTGATGTTCGCACGCTACAGGCCCACGGCCACGACCGGCACCGACGTGCACAACGTCATCCTGACGATCGTAAGCCTGCTGTCAAACAGCCTCGACAAGCGGATCGTCATCAAATACAACCTGAACTCGGAACACCACGTAGTTTTGGCCGACGCAATGCAGCTCCAGAGCATACTTCTCAACCTCGCGCTGAACTCGAAAGACGCTATGCCCAAGGGCGGCGATATGCTCTTCTCGACCGAATTCGTAGATGCCTCGCGAATCGGCACCGGCGACGACACTAAGTACCTCGACCCCGCCACCGCGCAGAACGGCGCGATACGGATAGAGGTATCTGATACCGGCAGCGGCTTCGGCCCCGACGTGACGGCACGCCTCTTCGAACCCTTCTTCACCACCAAAGAGCGCGGGCACGTAGGGCTCGGACTGGCGGCAGCCTACAAGTTCGTCAAGCTGATGCACGGGTCGATCAACATCAACAGCGTTTTGGGCGAGGGGACATCCGTGGTCGTAATGCTCCCCATCCACATCGCCTCGGCAGACGCCGCCCCGGCCGAGGAAGCACATAGCGAAAACGTACAGAGCGCCCCCGCCAAGAAAATGAAGAAAAGCGGAGGGACGATACTCCTGGTCGATGACGACAAAGGCATCCGCGACAGCCTCTCCGCGTTCCTGCGGAGCACCGGCTACAGCGTGTTCACCGCTGAAGACGGGCAAGACGCCGTGGAGAAATACAAAAACACGCACGCGAGCATAGACATGGTGATAATGGACATGGTAATGCCGCGGATGGGCGGCAAGGACGCCTTCGTCAAAATGAAAGAGATCAACCCCGAAATAAGGGCGATCGGGATCACCGGGTTCACAAACCACAGCATCACGGAGATGACGGCGTTGGGGATGAAATTGGTGCTGCACAAGCCGTTCGCGTTTGAGGAATTGTCGAATGTCGTCGCAGAGTATATTTAAGGATTGGGCTTAAACCCTACTATCCCCTTCACTTCCGATATAAACTCGCCGATGTCCTTGAACTTTTTGTAGACCGACGCGAATCTGATGTAAGCTACTTCATCGAGCTCGTACAGTTCGGCCATTACCATCTTACCTATTTCGGAACTCGGCACCTCGGTCTTGCCCATCGCCTCTATGCGGTTCTCGATTTTGTCTACGATGCTCTCTATCTTTTTTGTGCTGACAGGCCGCTTCTTACAAGCAGACATAAGGCCCTGCATGAGCTTTTGGCGGTCGTAAGGCTCGCGGCGCAAGTCGCTCTTTATGATCGTCATCGAGACGTTCTCGATGTACTCGTATGTGGTAAAACGGCGCGAGCAGTCGAGGCACTCGCGGCGGCGGCGCACTGCGCGGCCCTCCTTGCTGGTCCGCGAATCTACTACCCGGTCTTCCTGATGCCCGCAATGTGGACAACGCATCGCAATAACACCTCCGTAAAAATTAACCCACACATCATCAACATAAAATCCGCGCGGCACAAACTTAAAATTCGGCCCGCAGCAACATAGACGCTGAACTCATATCCGGCGCAAACGCCGGTTCAAACCGCACACCTGAAGACAAGCCCTTGCGGTGGAATACCCGCAGGTCAACCGCCGATATAATCCTGTTCGCTACCAGCGCCCCAACAAAGAACGACGACACCACCCGCATATTGCGCGCCTTTTGGCGTATATCGTTGTACTTGTCCTGCTGACTCTCATCACCCCAGCGCCACCAGCTCAAAGGATCCAAAACTTGACCGGCAACTACGTTGTTTCGCGACAGCTCAATAATATCGTTGTACTCAGCTGCGTCCATGTACACCCCAACGTGCCGCCAGTATGCCTCGCCCGGCACCGGTTTTTCAATCCCTGCGTACATGGCCGCGTACGAGCGCGCATCGCTCTCCCGCTGGTTCGCAAGGCCGAAAAATACAATAGACCCGAAGATCGACGCCAAATCTATAGACAGATACGTCCACGCGCTCACCGGCTTATCAACGTAGTAGTGCCCCATTCCCGGCAGCACAACCGAAAGCCCCATAGCCAGTGCAATGCTGCGCTGGTTCCCGCCGGCCTTCACATCAAACAGATTAACATCGCCGGTTACTATCTCATCCTCCACCGCCAACTGCGCGGCAGCAGGAAACAACGCGGAGGCAATAAAAATCACCGCAGCAAAGAGAATTGCGACAGTTGCGCCCCGCACGGTCAAAACCTCACCCTAAGCATAAGCCCCGGCGATACTTCCGTGCCGGAGAACACATACTGCTGCGAAACGGAAAGCCTGTTCCACACGCTTCTTTCGTCACCGAGGAGCCTGGCATTGTAGGCCCGCGCGGTGAAACCCGCGTCTATAGCGCTCGCGATGTGGTTGAGCACGAGCGCGTAGAGCGTATAGTTTACGGCATCGTGGTACGAGTTGGCCTCCTCGACCATCGAATTATACTTGGCCTGATTGCCCGAGTAGCCGAGCAGCGGCCCGTCGAACACCCTGTTGCCGGCGTTGTCGAACACACGCACTACTAAGTAAAAAAAGTCGGGCATCTCGGTATTGTGTGCAGTGTTGTAGAGCACATACTTGCTCTTATCGGCACCTATAAGAGTGTCGGCAGCATCCGCAGAGAGTATCCGGTCTAAACTCAGCTCGTTATCGCTCCATCCGGGCGCGAAGTAGGAGCCGCGGATGCTTTCGTAGTAGTACGGCTGCTTCTTGCCGGCCGCATTGTAAAACGATGTGTCGTAGGGCGGGAAGAAGGTCCAGTCAGAAATCTCCTCGCGGTCTATGCGCTCCTCAAACTCTCTCTGCAGCTGCACGTCGTAAGCTTTCAGCCTGTCAACGTCAAAATTATCATCTGCAAACTTGTGCGCGTCGCGCTTTTTGGAATTGCCGACAGAGTTTAGGTACGCCGCGACACCGATGATAGCGGCCTCAGCCGCTCCAAACGCTCCGGCCTTAACGTAGCTGCGCGAGTAGGCCTGGCCCAAGCCCGGCACCAAAAGCGATAGGAGCATCGCAAGACGCGGCGAACGGTACTCCTTGAGATTCTGCGCGAAGTTGATAGTCCGGCCCTCCTCAATCACCACAGGGCCTGTCTCAACGGGAGCGGCTGCACTGACAGGCGCACCGCGCCGTCCGCCCGGTGTCGCAGAATGTACAGGGGCGGACTGATCCGCATGAACAGCCGCATCAGCGCCATCAACCGCGCCTTCACCGCCGGCGGCCTGCCCATCCGTACCTGTTGACAACTGCGACGGCAAATCAGCCGGTACTGTGTCCTTGGCGTGAACGGCGGGCTTGTAGCCGGCGAGAAGATCCTCTCCCTCGTCGTCGGCAAGAAGCGCATCGATGTCGCGGCCCCTCTGCGCGGGCTCGGCAGCTTTTTGGTCAACCGCAACAGATTCATGCTTAGCCGCAGCCGCACTCTGGGCAAATACCGCGGAAGACATGGCTGCGGCCCACAGCAGGCACGCCATCAACACAATACGACAATAATCCATAACACCCTCCGTCATCCGATATCCTACAATCCCAATACGTCTTTCATGGTATACTGCCCCGCCGGCCGCCCAGCAATCCATTTGGCCGCTACCACCGACCCGCGCGCGAAGATGCCGCGGTTGTGAGCCATGTGCCGCAGCTCAAGGCGCTCGCCGAGCCCCGCAAACATCACGGTGTGGTCACCGGTAATGTCGCCGCCGCGCACCGCGTGCATGCCGATCTCAAGCGGCGGACGCACCGTGCCGGTAATCATACCGCTGCGCCCGTTTACGACAGCTTTGTCGTAAGTCCGCCCCAGCGCGCCGGCCGCGATCTCGCCGAGCGTGCGGGCGGTACCGCTGGGCGAATCCTTCTTGAAGCGGTGGTGCGCCTCGATTATCTCGATGTCAAACATCCCGCCCAGTTTTTGGGCAACCATCTCCGTAAGCGAAAAAAGCAGGTTCACGCCAAGGCTCATGTTAGAGCTGACAATAATCGGGACCGACGAAGCGGCTTTTGCCGCGAGATCGTAGTCGTCCTTCTCAAGACCGGTCGTGCAGACAACCATCGGCATCTTCAGGCTGGCGGCCTTCAGCAGGTTCGAGCGGGTAGACTGGACAGACGAGAAATCAATCACCGCCGCGTTCTTCACGCCGGTCTCCTCTATCGACGGGCTTACCTTTACGCCGCCGAAATCCATACCCACGCACACGCCGTAGTCCTGGCCCATGTTAAAGTGTTCGGGATACTCGACACAGCCGGCAAGGCGGACATCCTTGTCCTCCGCAATCACCCGGGCGATCTCGATTCCCATCCTGCCAAGCGCGCCTACCAGAATAATGTCTGTTGACATATAGCATCCTGTCTGTTTATTTGTACGTCTTCCAAACCGCCATCAATTTCTGCATCGTAGCGTCTGATAACGGCGCGAGCGGGAGGCGGACGGGGCCGGCTGCAAGGCCCATCTCGTTCATACATGCCTTGACCGGTACAGGATTTGTATCGATAAAGACTATCTGCGATAACGGCAAAAGTTCTTCGTGCAGCTTCAAGGCACCGGCGTGATCGCCATTGAGGTACAGATCGACCATCTTGCTCATCCTGGCCGGGACTAAGTTGCCGATGACCGACACGATTCCGGCGCCGCCGCAGGCCAAAACCGGCAGCGTCATCCCGTCATCGCCCGATAATACAGTGATCCTTCCGGCGACGCGGCGGTGGATGTCGGAAATCTGGGTTATGTTGCCGCTGGCCTCCTTGACCGCGGCGACCTGCGGGATCTCGCAGAGCCGCTCCACCGTCTCCGGCAGCATGTTGACCCCCGTCCGCCCGGGAACATTGTAAACGAGCATGGGGATATCGACCTCGGATATCGCCTTGAAATGCCGGTACAGCCCCTCCTGCGAGGGTTTATTATAGTATGGAGTGATGGTCATAATGGCATCAGCGCCGGCCTTCTTCGCGAACTTGGACGCCTCAATGGCCTCAGTCGTATTGTTCGACCCCGCCCCGGCAACCACCTGGATGCGCCCGGCCGCCTGCTCAATGGAGATCTCGACCACCCGCTTGTGCTCGTCCCACGACAAGGTCGCGCTCTCCCCGGTAGTGCCGCAAGGCACGATCCCGGCGACCCCGTTGGCCGCCAAAAAGTCTATATTGGCCCTAAGCCCCGCCTCGTCCAAGCTCCCATCGGCCTTAAACGGGGTAACGATAGCCACATAGCACCCGCGAAACTCAATTTTCCCGCCCATCCACAAGCCCCTCTTCCCAAGAATGTCGATAATTCAGATACAATCACATAATTTATATAATATAATAAAATGGGATGATGTTGCGGAAATTTATTCAAAAAAAGGGGCGCGATAAACAATCGCGCCCCTCACAACCATCAATCAGCACCTGTCAGTACCGATTAGCTCTCTTCTTTAACTACCCAAACCTTCAGCTTGGCATCAACGCCTTTGTGCAGCTCAATGTCAACCGTGTAGACCCCCAGCTGCTTGATGGCCTCCTCCAGTTTGACCTGCCGCTTCTCGATGTTATGCCCTTCTTTCTTGAGGAACTCGGCGATATCGAGCGCGGAGACCGACCCGTAGATCTGCTCCTCCTCGCCGACCTTGACCGCGATCGTGCAGGGCAGCTGCTCGATCTTGCCAAGGAGCGCGCGCGCTTCCTCGACCAGCTTCGCCTCGCGCTTTTCGTTGGCACGCTTGGAGTCGGCCACGAGTTTCTTGTTCCCCTCGGTCGCGACGACCGCCACGCCGTTGGGGATCAGGTAGTTACGCGCGTAGCCGTCCTTCACGGAGACGATCTCCATCGCCTTGCCGAGCTTTCCGAAATCTTTCTTGAGTACTACTTCCATTTTATATCTCCTCCATCACTTTTGTCTGTTATTATTTCATGTTCTCGGCAACAAACGCGAGCAGGCCCAAATGCCTTGCGCGCTTGACCGCGGTGGCCAAAAGCCTCTGATTTTTCGCGCTGACACCCGACAGCCGCCTGGGCACGATCTTGCCGCGCTCCGTAACGAACTTGCCGATGATTTTGATGTCCTTGTAGTCAGGCGCCACCTTGTTCTGCTCGAACCAGCAGACTTTCCTTGTCCTTCTTTTGGTAAATGCCATATTTTATCTCCGTTTTATTCGGTTTTTGTTATGATGCCCGAATGAAATCATACGTTTTTTTCATCCGGCACCCTGCGGGCGGTTAAAATCCGCCCCTGCAATGCCTATTTAGCGCCGGCCGTTGCCAGAAACGGCAATTAACGCTCGTCCCTGTCGTCGCGGTCGTCCCGGTCCATATCGTCGCCGTCGTCCGCGCCCTCGGCCCTTTCGAGCTCGACCTTCTCCTTGCGGACGGCAAACGCCGCGCGCGCTTCCTCATTCTTGAGGTCGCGGACGACAGTCAGGTGGCGCAGGACGTTTTCGTTCAGCTTGACGTGCTTCTCGAACGCCGCCGGGACGCCGCCCTCGGACTTATAGTTGAAGATCACGTAGTAGCCGATCTTCTTCTTTTTGATGGTGTAGGCGAGCGGACGCTTGCCCCACACATCCGCGTTTTCAAACTCAGCGTTGGCTTTGAAGAAATCTTCAAGCTGCTGCTGCTCCCTCTGGATCGCGTCGTCGGCAAGGGTGCCGTCGATCACGACCGCAGTCTCGTAGGGTCGAATCACTTTTACTACCTCCTGTGGACGTTTGGCCCCGAAATCAAACGCCTTTTTGCAGACGTTACGTCCCGGAGCAGGTTTATATCAATTATACTTGTTCATCGCGGTATCGATACCGTTCTCTATCATAAAATCGACGGCGTCCGCCGCGACCTTGATGACCTTATCGACCTCTTCGCGCCCGCTGTCTTCAAAGCGCCCGAGGACGAAGTCTATAATGCTGATCCCTGCCGGTAATGGCCCGATACCTACGCGCAATCGAGGATAGTCCGATCCTATTGCCGCTGATATGGACTTGAGGCCGTTGTGCCCGCCGGGCGATCCGTCCTTGCGGAAGCGGAGTTTGCCTAAGGGGATGTTGAAATCGTCAACGACTACAAGGCAGTCAGCCGCGGTCAGTCCGTATCTGCGGACAAGCGCGCCAACTGCATCACCGGATAAATTCATATACGTGAGCGGCTTGACGAAAAGGACCGGTTTTTTGCCCGGGCCGCACATCATCAGGCGGCAGACGGCCTCGCAGATCTCCTTTGAGGGGGATACTAAGGTATCGACGGCGCAGAGGCGGTCGATTACCTCGAAACCTATGTTGTGGCGGGTCCCCGCGTACTTGCCGCCGGGGTTGCCGAGGCCGAATACTAATAATTCGGGCCTGGCCTCCGGCTCACGTTTTCCAAAGAGCCAATCTAAAATTCCCAAGCGTCCCTACCGCCTTCCGTATACCTGCCTGCGGGCGGCCGCGCAGGGCCGCCCATACATCGGTCTAACAGATTATTTCTTGCCGGCCGCCGGTTTCGCCGCTGCCGCCGCAGGCTTGGCAGCGCCCGCTGCCGGGGCCGCCGCTGCCGCCGCCGTGGCTTCCTCTTCCGGCGTCTTCGCCGCAGCCTCGCGCGTCGGGTGCGTTACCACCGCGAGCACGTCGTCCGGCGAGTGCTTGAGCACTATATTAGGAATAGAGATGTCGCGCACGTGGACCGAGTCGCCGATGCGGAGCGCCGACACGTCTATCGTCACCTTCTCGGGGATGTCCGCCGGGAGGCACTCGATCTTGACCGCCTTGAGCGGGTGGCCCAGCACGCCGTTGTCGTCCTTGACGCCTATGGGGATGCCGGCGAATTCGAGGTGCACATCGACGGTCACCTTCTCCTTCATGTTTACGTGCATAAAGTCGAGGTTGAGATAGACGTCGTCTTTGAGGACCTTGCGCTGAATCTGGCGGATAACCGCGATGGAATCGCCCCCCAGGCCGAGGTCAAAGAGGTGGGAAGTCTTCTTGCCCCGCACCACCGTCGCGAAATCCCTGTGGGGGACCTCTATGCTCTTAGCCTCGATGCCGTGCCCGTAGTACACGGCTGGGATCCACCCCTGCGCACGCGCCTTGCGGGTGTAGGACTTGCCGGACCCGGTCCGCTCACGTGCCTGTAACTTAATGATTTCCACTTCACTGCCTCCTATACAACAAACGCGTTTTGTATTAATACATTATATATAATTTCCAAAAACTCCGCACTCCGAACTAAAAACTCCAAACTCATCAAGTGGCAGGGGCGGAAGGATTCGAACCTCCGAATGTCAGAACCAAAATCTGATGTCTTAGCCGCTTGACGACGCCCCCGCGAACTTTAAGTTTTAGGGATAATCTGTATAATATACCTTATGACATCAAAAAAAGCAAATTTTTTTGGGAAAATGTTTCCGCCCGCAACCGCGGGGGGTGCAGCCATCCCCTACCGCCTTATATAAAACTCGCTCGCCGCCCCCACCGCCACCATCGGGCTGATCCCAACATCTGTCACCCGCGAAAGCGGAGGCCCCTCTCTCAGCTTCTCCACTAACCGGTCCACGTCCTCCTGCGCCCCCTCGACCTCCAATTCCACATCCCCGCCACGCAGGTTCCGCACCCACCCGCTAAGCCCGAGCGACTGGGCGACATCCCGTGCGAAGTACCTGTACCCTACCCCTTGAACCCGGCCCGCAACAGTTATGTGATATCGCTTACTCTCCATGCGGCTCCCCTACTTGCGGGTGAAGAAGTTTATGATTATCGTCAGCGCGAGGCTCAAAAGGACCGACGTCGCCACAGGGATGTAGACCTTAAAGCGGCCGCTGCCGATCTGGACATCGCCGGGGAGGCGGCCCAGAGGGATCTTGTCGGACAGCACAAAAAGGAAACCGACTATGATTATCACCGTGCCGGCGATTATCAGGAACTTACCCGGTTCTACCCAGTTCATAATCTCTAATCTCCATTGTCGAAAAGGTCCGCCGCTGCAGACGTGTGCTGCTGCGGGGGGACCTTGTTAAAGTATTTGTACGTTTTCATAGTTACCTCGCGCCCGCGCTGCGTGCGCTTCAAAAATCCCGACTGTATCAGGAACGGCTCGTACACCTCCTCAATAGTATCCGGCTCCTCCCCCACCACCACCGCGACCGTGCCAAGCCCAACCGGGCCGCCGTTGTAGTGCTCGATGATCGACAGGAGGATGTTCCTGTCCATCTCGTCGAGCCCGGACGCATCGACCCCAAGCAGTTTCAGCGTCTTATCGACGATTTCGACCGTAACCGTACCGTCCCCCCGCACCTCCGCGACATCCCGGCACCGCCTCAGGAGCCGGTTCGCGATGCGGGGCGTACCCCGCGCCCTCTTCCCCAAAGCCAGCGCCGCAGCCGGGTCGCAGTCAACATCCAAGAGCGACGCCGAGCGGATTATCACCTTCTGCAACTCCTCCGGCGTGTAATACGCCAGACGGCACACATACCCAAACCGCGCGTGCATGGGCGACGTCAGCATCCCGGCCCTCGTAGTCGCGCCAACCAGCGTAAACGGCTTCAGGTTCAGCCGGATCGACCGCGCCGCCGGGCCGTCGCCTATCGTTATGTCAAAAACAAAATCCTCCATCGCCGGGTAGAGCGACTCCTCGACGACCCGGTTCAGCCGGTGAATCTCATCAATAAACAGTATCTCCCGCTCCGACAAATTCGTCAGGTTCCCGGCAAGGTCGCCCTTCTTCTCGAGAACCGGGCCGGACGTAGTGTGGATGCCAACGCCCAGCTCGCCGGCCAGGATCCGGGAGAGCGTCGTCTTGCCTAACCCCGGCGGGCCGCAGAAGAGCACGTGGTCGAGCGCCTGCCCGCGCTTCCGGGCCGCCTCCACAAATATCCGCAGGTTCTCCTTTATCGCCTCCTGCCCCACGAAGTCGGAGAAGCGTTCCGGGCGCAGGGCGTTGTCGAACTGCTCCTCGTCGGCGCCGGATTGGCCGGCGGATACGATCCTGTCTTCGTCACGGTCCATCTATGTTTTTCCTGAACAGCGTTATCTCTATATCAAACAAGGGAGGGCACACAGGCCCGCCCCTACAGTAATCAATACATTATATTACCTGCAACGCCATGCGGATCCACTCCTCGACCGGGGCGCCGGCGCCTATCTCCTGCTCCACCCTCGCTATCGCCTTGGCCACCTGCTTGTCGTTATACCCGAGCGTCATCATCGCCGCGAACGCCTCGTCCCTGTGCTTGGGGGGCTTGCCGGATTTTTTGGACGGGGAGGACTGGATGTGCTCGACGCTTGTCGCGTATGCCTTGAATTTATCCCTCAATTCCAGCACCATCCGCTCGGCGGTCTTGGGGCCCACGCCGGGGATCTTCCTAAGCCCCGCCACGTTGCCGGTGTTGACGTACGCCACCAGATTATCCACCGACACCCCCGACAATATCCCCATCGCCACGGAGGGGCCTATCGAGTTGACGGTGATGAGATGGCGGAAAATCTCCCGCTCCGTTGAGGATGAAAATCCGTACAGAGTTACGCTATTGTCATGCCCGCTGACGTTGTAATGGATCAACACCTTGACCTCTTTACCCGGCTCCGGCAGTTTCTCGTAGGTGGATATGGGGATAGTAACCGCGTACCCCACTCCAGACGCCTCAACGGTAACGTGCGTGATCTCCTTGTCCGTAAGGATGCCGCGGATGTGGTCTATCATTCTGCTATTGTCCGTTAATTATTATCGCGATAATTTAAAGTTATACGTTATTAAATTATTAATAAGCCGATTTACCGGCCACCATCCCCCCAACAACTATTTTTTTACAGCCGGCAGCATAGCCGCCCGCCCTATATTGTGAAAATCGCACATCGCCACAGCCAGCGCGTCATACGCATCCTGCCGCAACTTCTCCGCAGGCGGCTTTAAAAGCATCTTCACCATATACTCCACCTGATCCTTCTGAGCGTTCCCGTTGCCCGTAACCGACTTCTTGATCTCCCGCGGGCTGTACTCCGCGACCTCGCACCCGCGCTGCGCCGCCGCCAGCATCGCCACCCCGCGTGCGTGCCCTAACACAAGCGTCGTGTGCACGTTCTTGCCGTAAAACGCCTCCTCTATGGCCACCCGCCCCGGCGAATGCTCCTCAATCTTCGCGCTCACGCCGTCATATATGATCTTCAAACGCTTGTGCAACGGCTGCGACGTATCGGTAACTATCACCCCGCAATCGGCCCACGCCACAGTGTTGCCGGCAACTTTGATCACACCGTACCCCGTCGCCGCGGTCCCGGGGTCGATTCCTAAAATCACCACCGACAACCCCCTTGCACCCCTGCTAACTTAAGTCAAATCCGGCGTAGACGTGCTGCGCGTCGTCGAGGTCGTCGAGCGCGTCAACCAACTTCATCACCTTCGAGCCGCTCTCCTCGGTCAGCATCACCGGATTGTCAACCACCTTCGTAATCTCCGCCGACGACGGCTCGAGCTTGGCGTTGACCAGCGCCTCGCGGACCGCGTCGAACGTGTCAACCGTCGTTGTGATCTCGTACTCCTCGCCCTCCGACGACATATCGTCGGCGCCGGCCTCAAGCACAAGCTCCATGATCTCGTCCTCGCCAATCGCGTCCTTGGGCACGGTGATTATGCCCTTGGTGTTGAACATCCTGGCCACGCAGTTCGTCTGGCCGAGGTTCCCGCCGTACTTGGTGAGCAGGTGGCGCACCTCCGCAACAATCCGGTTGCGGTTGTCGGTCACGACCTCTATGAGGATCGCCACGCCGCCGGGCCCGTACCCCTCGAACGTGATCTCCTCGTAGTTGACGCCGTCGAGCTGGCCCGTCCCCTTCTGGATAGCCGACTCGATGTTCTTGTTGGGCATGTTGGCCCCGCGCGCCGCCGAGATCGCAGTGCGCAGGCGCGGGTTGGAGTTGGGGTCGCCGCCGCCCATGCGGGCAGCGATCGTGATCTCACGGATGAAGCGATTGAAGAGCTTGCCGCGGGCGGCGTCGGCCTTGCCCTTCGCCCTCTTAATTGTCGCCCATTTAGAGTGTCCTGACATAGATAATACCTCTATTTTATTTGGATAGTGATGTTTATAATAAAAGTTATTAAAATCAAAATCAATGTCAAAATCAACACCACAATATAATATCCGCGCACCGGTTTATGGTTGTTTTCCCTCTAATTCTTCTACCGGGACTTTTTCTATCCCGGGCAGAGGGGTCCCTAAGAGCGTTTCGGCTACGGTTTCGAAGTTTGGGGTGATGTCGGAGACGAGGAATTTGCTTGCTTGCAGGCCGGCTGCGTCTTCCCCCGCGGACATGCCCATCGCCTGAAGGATGTTTTGGGCCTCCTTCGCCGTCCAGAGGGCGCTGTCTACCAGCTGTATGCGGTTGCCCACGGTGCTCTGGATTACTTCCATCAGTATGGGGTAGTGGGTACAGCCGAGGATCAGGCAGTCTACCCCGAGGTCTACCATCTCGTAAAGGTAGTGCTGGACGGCCATCCTCGTGATATCGCTGTCGATCAGCCCCTCCTCCACTAACGGGACGAACAGGGGGCAGGGCTTGCCGTAGACTTTTATGCCGGGGTCTATGTTGTTGATTGCCCTGGCGTAGGAGCCGGAGCGGATCGTCGCGGCGGTGCCTATCACCCCCACCCGCTTTTCGGCGCTGCGCAGGGCCGCCGCACGGGCACCCGGCAGAACCACGCCTATCACCGGTATGTCCTTGATGTGCTCCTGCAGGTAGTCCATAGCCACCGACGAGACCGTGTTGCAGGCCGCTATCAGCAACTTAACGTCCATATCCTTCAATACCCTGGCGTCTTGCAGCCCAAAGCGGCGGATCGTCTCCTCCGACTTGCTGCCGTAGGGCACGCGCGCGGTGTCGCCGAGGTAGATGATGCGCTCGTTGGGCATCAGCCTGAAAATCTCTTTGGCGACCGTAAGCCCGCCCAACCCCGAATCAAAAACGCCTATCGGCCTTGAATCTATCATTATATTGCCCCGTCCCCCCCTTTAAATGATACATCTTCATCCTGCCGTACCCCCACCCAGGGCTAAAGCCCTGGGCTACAGAGCTTTACACCCCTATGGGGTGTAATAGATTGTAATTCTACGTATACCGCAATCCGTCACAGGCCTTCCACCTGCTTCTTAAACTGTATGATGGCCGCGTTCAGCGCCGCCGCCTGCTGGTACTGGGTGCGCTTGTCGGAGAGAAGCGTCTCCTCGGCGGTGTTCGAGATGAAACCCACCTCCACCAGCACCGACGGCATCAGCGCGCCGTTCAGCACGAAAAAATTCGCCTGGCCAACACCGAGCTGCAACCGCGGGATCGTCTTGACATTCGACCCCAGCGACTGCTCTATGATAATGCTAAGGTCCTGGCTCTCCCGCAGATACTCGGCCCCGGCGATGCTGTTCAGCACGTCCTGCAGCGCCGTGTAGTTCTGTATGCTCTCCTTGCCCTCAAGCTCGATGACGGCGTTCTCGCGCATAGCCACCATCTTGTCCTCCTCGTTCTTGGCGTGCGACAGGAAGTACACCTTGTACCCTTTCACAGCGTCGCGTTTCTTCTTGTCGCCGTCGATCGCGTCGGCGTGTATGCTCACGAAGATGTCGGCACGCTTGTCGTTGGCAAACTTTGTCCGGTCGCGCAGAGGGATGAATACGTCCTTCGAGCGCGTCATGTGTACCTTAAGCCCCGCCTTCTCAAGCATTTTCTTGAGCTCCAGCCCAATGCCCAGCACCACGTCCTTCTCCATAACGCCGGTGGGGCCTATCGCCCCGGGGTCCTTCCCGCCGTGGCCGGGGTCGATCACGACCGTGCGGATCCCCGAAATGTCGTGCGGAACCTGCGCCGGCGGCGCGGAGGGCTTTTTCTGCTCAATCTTCGGCCGCAGCGCCACCATCAGCGTGCGCTTTGCCGCGTCATAGTCTACGTGCGGGGTCTCTATGGCGTGATTCAGGATGAACGATACCTGCGCCGACCCCTCGTACTGCACCGTAAACGCCGAATCGATAACCCCGGCGCGCAGCTTGCGGCGGATAGCCTTGGGATCAATACTGCCGCCGCTGAAATTTATCGCCAGATTGGGGTGAAAATAGGTAACCTCGTAAGGGAGCGAATCCGCCAGAACTACGGAAGCGACCGTGCCGTTCTGCTTGGCCTCGGTAGATATCGATAAAACCGTATGCGTCAAAGGGTTAAATGTGATCGCCGCCGCATTGGCGTCCCACGAGACCCTGCCGGGGTACTTAACGCTCAGTATCCGGGCCAGATCGGGGACAGGCAGATACAGGAGCGAATCCCTCTGCACCGGCGGGAACGAGAGGATGGCGACGGAAGTATCAGCCGCGTAAAAATAGTTGTCCCGTATGAACAATATCCTGCCGCGCTCGTTGGCAAGGATCAGCCTTCCGGAGGATAAATTGTACAACTGGCTGAACCCGGCCTGCTGCGCGACCCCCGCCGCCGGCACCCAAACCACACCGCCCCGCTCGAAAGAGGGCACGGCAACCGTCTTGCCGCCGGAACGAACCGAGACGCCGGCGCCCGCCGGGACCGCGGCGATAACAAGCAGCACCAGCGCGAAGCACAAACCGCGCGCCGGCCGAACACATGCGCCCGGAGATATTTTTATCGTACCATCAACCATAATCACCCCCGCCATACAAAAACCTACCTCTTTTTTACAAGTTGAGCGATCCTCTTCTTCGCTTCCTGCTCGGCAATCTTCTGCCGCTTGTCGTAGTTCTTCCGCCCCCGGCACAGCCCAAGCTCTACCTTCACCCACTGCTCCTTGAAGTATATCGCCAGCGGGACAAGCGCCAGGTGCTTGCGCTCCACCTCGTTGCTGAAAAACGCTATCTGCCTCTTGTGCATCAACAGCTTACGCCGGCGCATAGGCTCAGGCGTGTAGGCCCCGCCGCGCTCGTAGCCGCTTATGTGCAGGTGGTGCACGTACATCTCGCCCTGAATGCAGGTGGCGTAGCTGTCGGCTAAGTTTATGCGCCCGGCGCGGATAGACTTCACCTCGGCGCCTGTGAGCATTATCCCGGCCTCGACCTTGTCTAAGACCTCGTAGTCGTGGTAGGCCTTGTTGTTTTTGGCTGAGATCTTCATAATTATATAAAGATAATAAATCGCGGGGGGCTGTGGGGCAGTTTTTTAAAACAATAAGGAGTGTTCACTAATAAGAGTACCCGCCGCCCGGCTTCGGGGACATCCGCTTCAACGGTACGCGGGTAAGTCAAAACCCCATGTAAACGGGCTTTTGATTTACCCCAACAAATCCATAGTAGCGCCGATAACGCTATTCTGAACCCGTACAGCCTGGGCGTTGGCGGTGTAGGTGTTGCGCTGGTTGGCCATGTCGGTCATGTCGCGGGCCAGGTCGGGCCGTTCGGTGCCGGCGGCGTGGACCTCGGTGCCGGTACCCACTGTGCGGGTCTCGGCGGCCATGGCGGAAGCGCCGGTAGTGGACTCGAACGTGTCCCGCGGCGCGGCGGCAGTCCGGGCAGGGGCGGTTTCGGCCTGCTGGAGGCGGCGGGCCTCAAAACCCTGTGTATTGACGTTCGCCACGTTGTGGGCGACGTTGTCCATCCGCAGCTGGGCGGCGTTCATGCCCGATACAGAGGCTGAAATGTTCATTTTTGACTCCTTTGAACCAGGGTCGGGATAAATACCGGCCCTATACTATAAATATAGTACATTTTCAGCCGAAAATCAAGCCCCCCGGAAAAAATAGCCGGACGGCCTGAAACGCGAATTGCATCAAATTAAACCTGACCGAAGGAAATTCACCCCGAAGAGGTCTTTTAGTTCCGGGACCGCCCGTAATTATCCGCTGTATGGATCTACCATTGCAAATTATTGGCTCAACACCCGATTTAGTGGAAAATACGGTTAATAGCGGTCGGTAAATTGGGGTTTAGCGGTGTGATGATGTTGCCGTTGGTTGTCTGCACCATGATTTACCTGATTAAAGGATTAACATGATTAAACGTCAAAAGATAACGTCAAAATCACCGATAATCCGGGTTTTGACGTTGATTTTTAATCAAGGAAATCCTTTAATCATGTAAATCAAGGTTCAGACAATGGCGCCGGAATGTGCGTCAAATGAAAATTTCCAACGATAATACCCGTAGGGGCGACCGTCCCCGGTCGCCCGCCAACGCATGGATTACAATATCCCGCAAAATACCCCAACAATCCCACGTAGGGGCGGGCCTGTGTGCCCGCCTGCGATGCCGGGATTGCGGTATACGTCAAATCAAACGCAATATCGCAATTCCGGCACGGGCGACCGGGGACGATCGCCCCTACAAATTCGTTTTGTTTCCGGTGGACGTGTCGGATAAATTTCCTTTTATCGCACATCCAACCGTAGGGGCGTTGCGCGCAACGCCCCTGCTATGATGCGAACGCAAGCGTTTTTTTAAAAAAAATGTAAAAAAGTTTCCTTACAGCTCCTTTTTGGGCAAGAAGCACCCATTATAGGTTAAAACATCCGAAAAAGAGTTATTCAACAACCTGCTATTCGAGCTTTAAGCTCAAGATATTGTCCGGAGAATAGGGACAGAGTGTCTACAATCTACA
>Ga0209755_10001912_pt1 | contig 30238 bp, 32 predicted proteins | sample TergutCo191P1_FD_187301 | JGI IMG/M metagenome (GOLD analysis project Ga0209755, IMG submission 187301) | Cornitermes sp. P1 segment gut microbial communities from Petit-Saut dam, French Guiana - Co191P1 (SPAdes) (version 2) | ecosystem: Host-associated > Arthropoda: Insects > Digestive system...
TAGTATCAATCCCGCAAGTAACGCGAAACCGCTAACCAAATATAACCCTAACCTTTTCCTTTGTTTTAAAACCAAGCAATACTCCCAAGGTAGTATATTTCTTTCATGCGAATTTATCAAACAATTTCACAAACAATTTCGGGGCACTTTGCGTACATTGACATATGAGTAAATTGCAAATACGTGGTGGCGCACCGCTTTTTGGTTCAATTGAAGTCGATAGTTCCAAAAATGCCCTGCTTCCAATCATCGCCGCCACAATCCTTACCAACGGAGTAACAACATTAAAACGCGTCCCACGTATAAGCGACATTGACAACCTTTTGAAAATCCTAATCTCGCTTGGCATAAAGGCGCATTTTAAAAACGGCGACCTTATCGTAGACACGCGCGACATTACATACACCGAAGTCACGGGCGACACCGCGTCCAAAATCCGCGGGAGTATTTTCGTGCTTGGCGCAATTTTGGGACGCTTTGGTATGGCAAGCATCCCTTACCCCGGCGGTTGTGCAATCGGTTCGCGCCCAATAGATTTACACCTACAAGGTCTGCGCGACCTTGGCATAACGGTGCGCGAGAAAAACGAAACAATCTATTGCACCCGCACGACAAAGCCAATGCCCAAGACCACCGACATTTATCTTGATTTCCCAAGCGTCGGCGCAACCGAGAATTTTATCTTGGCGTCGGTAATTGGTAAGAAACGCGTGCGAATCTTTGGCGCCGCCCGCGAACCCGAAGTCGAAGACCTTTGCAATTTCCTTATCTCATGCGGTGCAACGATCTGCGGAGCGGGCACTTCGACGGTCACAATCCAAGGCGTACGCGCATTACACGGCACAACCTACACCGCAATCCCCGACCGCATTAACACGGGGTCGTACCTAATCGCGACGGCGGTGTGCGGTGGCGAAGTAACATTAAAAAACACCAATCCAACCCACAATTTGAACTTGATTTCCAAACTTCGAAAAGCCGGTTGCGACATAGCCACCGACGCAACAACAATCACAATAAAATCCACCAAGCGTCCCCGCGCAATCGGCACGGTTCAAACCGCGGCATTCCCGGGCTTCCCAACCGACCTGCAAAGTCAACTCTCCGTCCTTATGTCAATCGGGCGTGGCACATCCGCAATCACGGAAAACCTTTTTGAAAACCGCTTTCAACACATCGCGGAATTACAAAAACTTGGTGGTAAATACTGCATCCGCGGGCGCACTGTAACAATCACGGGCGTCAAAGAACTTTGCGCGTCACTTGACGAAGCCAACCCCACCAACTTGACCGCCAGCGACTTGCGCGGAGGCGTAGCCTTGACAATCGCCGCTTTGGCGTCACAAGGCACAACAATCGTCCACAACGCACAATACATTTACCGCGGGCACGCCAACATAGAGCGCGACCTCGTGGCACTTGGCGCGAACGTCATTCGCCTTGATTTCTAACACTTGGTTCTTTATCAAACCCAATAAATTTGGTTTTAATCTTTTCAATGTCGCCGCTGTACGCAGCAAGTTTTGCATTATCCACCCTACACATAGCATTATATTGTTCGTTCTTACTGTCGAATTCACCAAATGTTGCATCTTTCAGAGCCTGAACATCGTGCTCAAATTTTTCACACAAGAGCCTTCTCTTTTGTTCAAATTTTTCAATCTTCGCTTTTAAAGCCTCATGCTTATTGTGAAATTTAAGCGCAAGCCTTTTACCCAATACATCATACTTAATAATTTTTTCCATTTTCATAATGGATTATTATATCACATCGCATATACATTGTCAATGTTGAAAGTATCGGATGCACCCCAACGTAACGCTGGACCCCAAAAAAAGAAGTCGCATACTGCACGTGCAAAACGTCCCGTGCGCAAGTTAAATCCCGAGAGACTTATCAACCTTTACGAACGCGTCCGCCCAAAGTACATGAACCTTAAATTGCTTTTGCCTGTCCTTGGAATTGTCGCATTCGGGCTTGCAATGGTGTATGCTGCTAGTTGGTACAATTCGACGATTTACCACGGCACGCGATTTTACTATTTCAACAATCAAGCCATCGGGTTCCTTTTGGGCGCGATTTTGTTGGCTACCGCGTACATGGTGGATTATCGAACCTATAAAAAATTCTACATCCCCATTTACGTCATTGGCATAATTTTGCTTGTCGCCGTGTTCATTCCGGGCATAGGCATAAACCGCCTTGGTTCAAGCCGTTGGATTGGCGTCGGCGGTTTCACGATGCAACCGTCCGAGATTGCCAAGTTCGCGTTCGTAATTTTTGCGGCGGCGGTGGCGACCAAAATCGGTGGAGAAAAACATGAAATCTTAACACTTAAAAAGTCGTTGCTTATTTTGGGCGCGGGTCTTGGATATTGCGGACTTGTGTTGTTGGAACCAAACCTTTCGATAACTCTTGTCTTGGGCGCGACGACGTTTGCCATGTTGTTTTTGTGCGGAGTCAAAATCAAATATCTTGGCGCGACCGCCGCCCCCGCATTGGTCGCTTTGCCCATAATGTTGATTGCCGAGCCCTATCGTGTGCGTCGTTTACTTGCCTTCATCGACCCATGGGCGCGCCCCAAGGACGAAGGCTTCCAACTTATCCAATCGTTGTTCGGGCTTGGCAACGGTGGTTTTTTCGGCGTAGGCTATGGCAACAGTACCCAAAAGCACATGTTCTTGCCGTTCAGCGAAAGCGACTTTATCTTTTCAATCATTGGCGAAGAATTCGGGTTTCTTGGGTGCATGACCTTTATCGCAGTGTTCGTGTTCATCATCGCCCAAATCTTCCGTACGGGCATGCGATGCAAAGACAACTTCGGCAAATACGTATGCTTTGGCATTGGCACGGTAATCTTTGTGCAAAGCGTCGTAAATCTTGCCGTCGTTACCGGAACAATCCCACCGACCGGCGTTCCATTGCCGTTCATAAGTTTCGGCGGAACATCACTTGCCGTGTGTATGGCGGCAATCGGCATAGTTCTTAATATCGAAAAGCACAACCGGCGCAATACTTAACGTTGGTCTGCCAAACTTATAAGGTCATTAATATCGGCGTCGTCTTGTTGCTGTTGTTGTTTTGGAGCAAGCATCGATGAAGAATTAAGGGCACGACGTAACGGAGGGTTGGCAATCGTTTCAATAGGGTTTTTGCGCAAGTAATCCGCGACCAAGTCCATGTACCTTATCACCCGCTCGGTTTCGTCTTCGATGTCGTCAATTCCACTTGTTTCAACAATCACTTTGAATTCGGGTTCGCGCAATCTTTCGTGAACCTTTATGTTGTAAGCCTTGTTCGCGGCTTCCGCTTCTTCACGTATTCTTTCAAGTTCTTCGGGTGCAATGTTCACTGTGGTGTCAAAGAAATCCATTTGCCCAACGCGCTTAAATGTTTCGTCGCTAATTTCCATACAACAAGTATGCGCCGGTTATTGATTGATGTCAATGATGTAATCAATAACCGAACATCTCGTCCCATTTTCTTTGACGAGACCGCACAAAACCAAAATAAAAAATTCCCGGCAAAACATACAACCAAATCCCAAGTATCAAAAGTATAACACTTATCCTTGGACGAGGCGGTGCAGTTACTTGCCTTTGTTGTGTTCCATAGTAGTTATGAATTACGGTACCTTGATTGTTTGTCGTTGTATTATACGTGTTTTGTATCGCGGCTACGGCGCGCTCGGTCACAAACTGTGCACCACAATATGTACAAAAACCCGTCGACCTTTCATTGTCTATACTTAACGTCGACCCACAACTTGTACACTTTGCTTGAACAAAAGACATTTAATTCTCCTCCTATGTATTCACACAAATATACAATGTCAGTTATTTCAAGTCAAGTACAATCCGTTTGAACTCGTCACCGCGGTGCGCATAGTTGCGGAACATATCGAAACTTGCACACGCGGGCGACAACAACACAACGCGCGCACCGACGCCCACATTCGCGGCGTTATCCACGGCTTCGTTCAAGGTTTCGCACTTCAAAGCCCGACCGTTCGAACATTCGATAATGTCGGGCGCGGCTTCCCCAATCGCAAAGATGTTTTCGACATTGGCGGGCAAATCACGGAACAGCACCGAAAAGTCCTGCCCTTTTGGAACCCCGCCAAGTATCAAATTAATTGGCATATCGCCAAAGGAACGACACGCAGCCAAGGTCGCCGCAACGTTGGTCGCCTTGCTGTCGTTATAAAAAACCGCGTTGCCAATCGTCGCCACATATTCAATGCGGTGCGGGCTTTTCGCCGTACGACAACCCATAACAATGCGTTTGCGCGAAACCCGCATAACACAACCCGCCAAAACCACAGCCAAGATATTTGCGATGTCGTGCTCCGCCAAAGTTGCACCAAAGTCGCTTAACTTAAATGTTTTGCGTAGTTTGCCAAAGTTCACAGTAACCGTATCGCCGTCAAGGTAAGCGCCATTGACGCGCTCTTTTGTCGAAAACCATAAGGTATTTGCATCACCGTTCGCGCGACAAATCGCATCGTCGTAATTCAAAATCGACACTGCGCCCCGAATCCGCATTTTGCACGCCGTGTATTCTTCCATTGTGCCGTGGCGTTCCAAATGGTCTTGCGTCACGTTCAACACAATCGAGACATCGGGGCGGAAATATTTTGGTGGCACTTCCAATTGGAAACTGCTTACTTCGACAACTGCCGTTTTTTTGCGGATGTCGACCGCAGTCACCGGCACACCAACGTTACCGCAAAGCACACTTCCGCGAAACACCCGATGTAACATGCCTACGACCGTGGTTTTGCCGTTGGTGCCCGTGACGCCTATAACTTTTCCGTGCTTTTCGCAAAAGCCCAAATCAAGTTCCGAAATCAAAACATCGCGATACTTTTGCGCCAAAGGATGATTTATCGAAATTCCGGGGCTTATGACGCAAAGGTCAAACTTGCCGTCAACTTCCCCGCCGATTTTGTCTTCATAGACCACGACACTTGCACCGCGCGCCGTCAAAAATTCTTTTGCACTATCCCCTGAAATACCCGCGCCCAAAACAAGGGCACGCTTACCTTTAAATTCCATTAATAATTTATATGCATCAAATCAAAGTTAGCACACAAATTACGCCCACCACGATTGTCACGGTACAATACAACGCCACAATGCGGGCTTCTTGCCAGCCCTTTTTTTCAAGGTGGTGGTGGAACGGAGCCATCAAGAATATACGTTTTCCCGTGCCTGTGCGACGTTTGGTGAACTTGAAGTATGCGACCTGTATTACGTCGGTGGCTGCTGACAAAACAAACATGACGCCAAGTAATGGGATGAAGAACCCGTTAAGCGAGAACATCGATAACGTCGCGACAAGCCCGCCCAAAAACAAACTGCCGGTGTCGCCCATGAAGATTTTCGCCTTGTTGGTGTTAAAGAGCAAGTAACAAAGCAACGCTCCGCACGCAATCGCGCAAATGGTGATAAGGGTGCCTGATTCTTCCGCGGGCGCCAACCCGATGATAAACCCAAGAAATGCAAGGAAGCAAAGTGACACGCTTCCCGCAAGACCGTCTACCCCGTCCGTCAAATTGACCGCGTTGGTTGTAGCGACAAGCACGAACACGGTAAGCGGCAAAATCCAAAAACCGATGTCCCACGTTATGTTGAAGAACGGAACAAAAATCCGACCGTCGGGGTTCGCAAGATAATAGAACACGCCAACCAAAATCGCGATACCGCCTTGACCGATGATTTTTTGATACGCCCGAAGTCCAAGATTGTCTTCTTTGCGGATTTTCAAGTAATCGTCCAAAAAGCCAAGTATCCCGTAACACAAACTTGCAATAACCGCGATATTGACAAGCGGGGTCTTTGCGGATAACACAAACGGGGCAAGCACGGCAATCGGCAAGATGAATATCCAACCGCCCATTGTTGGGGTACCGGATTTGGATTTGTGCCACTCGACGTAATGAAGTATCTCTTGTTTGGCGCGGAATTTTTTAAGCGTCCAAAACACGATTGGCGTGGCTATAAGCGCCACACCGAACGCGATTAAGAAATATCCCAAAGTCCACTTCATTTGTTCAATTCACCTTTGCAATATAGTCTTTCACAATTTCGGCGTCGATATACGGGGTGAACACGCCGGCGATTTCTTGCGTGGTCTCGGCGCCTTTGCCGGCAAGTACAACTACGTCGCCCGCGGTCGCCATGTCAAGCGCGAAGTAGGTGGCTTCCATGCGGTCTTCGACAAGTTGGTAGTTCACATTGTCGCTGGATTTGATGCCGGCTTCGATTTGATACATGATTGCAAGCGGGGCTTCGTCGCGCGGGTTGTCGCTTGTGACGACCGTGAAGTCCGCCAATTTGCCGGAGATTGCGCCCATGATTTCGCGCTTGCCTTTGTCGCGGTTGCCGCCGCATCCAAACACGGAAATCAGTTTGTTGCCACCGCAAATTTCGCGGGCGGTGGACAAAACTTTTTCCAAGCCGTCGGGTGTGTGCGCATAATCAATCACAATGTTGAAGCCGCGCGGGTGTTGCAAGATGTTGAAGCGACCTTCAACGGGTTGCACGGTGGCAAGGCGCTTTTTGATTTTGCGCCAACTTATGCCTATGGCGCGCGCCGCGGTGACGCAAGCAAGCGCATTGGACACATTGAACCGACCCGCAAGTTGCAAATCAAATCGGTGGCGACCCAAGTGGAACGAACTTCCGTTTTGCCCGATTTCAAGGTAAGACGTATCATTAATGCTGTACGCGACTGCGTCTTTTCGTGCGGTCAGGATTTCTTGACCGTATTTGTCGTCCGCGTTTACCACGGCGCTTTGCACGCGGTCACCCAACATGTAATCGACTTTGGTTTTGGCGTAATCTTCCATTGTGCCAAAAAAGTCCAAGTGGTCTTGCGTCAAGTTTGTGAACATCCCGACGCGGAAGTTGATGCCCGCGACCTTACGATAATGTATCGCGTGGGCGGAGACTTCCATTGCGACGGTTCGCACACCCATGTTGTACATCTTGTAAAAGATTTCGTGCAATTGGATCGGGTCGGGGGTTGTCAGGTTACATTCAAGTTTTTGGTCGCCTACGTAAGCCCCCAATGTGCCGACGACGCCGACACGTTTGCCGACAAGGTGGCGCATGATGTAGGTGCAGGTGGTCTTGCCGTTGGTGCCCGTGACGCCGATGATGTCCATTTTGTCGACTACGTTTTTGTAGAAGCGTTTTGCGGACAGCGCCATTGCTTCGCGCACGTCGTCCACAAACAGAACGGGCACGGGGATGTCGGGAATTTCGGCGCCGCGGTTGGTGACGATTATCACTGCTCCGTTGCTTACCGCTTGCATGACGTACATCGCGCCACTTGTGGTCCCGCCTTTTAAGGCAAAGAAGCAACTGCCTTTTTGTACGCTTCGGCTGTCATGTGTAAGGTGCGTTACTTCAACGCCTCCGATTTTGAAAGATGAGTTTGACATGCCAATGCGTATGCGGGTGCAAATTTTGTGTTGTCAGTTTCGACAAAAGATGTTACAAACACAAACCAATTTCGCTTTGTGTTTGGGGTTTGTAACATACACAAATTAACGCCGTAAGTTTAACACATTGGTGTGGGATTTTGACGGGGTACTGACAACAACATCCCCCGTCATTGCTTCGCAATGCCACCCCCTTACATTAAGGGGGTGTTTACAATTTTAGTTCGCTTTCTAAATAAAGCAATACACCATCCATGTTGTGTTTAACGTCTGCGGTAGAAACACGAAGCACGCGAAAACCCAAGTCGGTTAGAAATGCGTCACGCGATGCGTCGGCTTCTTGTTTGTCGTTGTGCGATGCACCATCGACTTCAATTATGACTTTCTTGGCTTCGCAACAAAAGTCAACAATATAATTCCCGATAGTTTTTTGTTTATTAAACAATAAACCATGGAACTTTCTATTTTTAAGTTGTTTCCACATTATTATTTCGGGCAAGTTTGGTGTCAAACGTAATTCCCGTGCGGCAGGTTTCAAATGTGGATTGTATTGGAAACTTATCCCCATGTTATTCTACCGAGATTAGGTAGTAGTATACGGGTTGACCGCCCATGACGGTGTTGATTTCGCAGTTGGGGTATTTTGCGGAGAGTTTGTCTTGTAGGGCGAACGCGTCTTTTTCGCGGACGTCGGCGCCGTAGAACAAGGTTACATTGACCATATTATCGTCCATCATTTTTTCGACGAGTTTGGTTGCGACTTCGGATGGAGTTTTGCCTTTTGCCATGATTGTGTCGGCGGACAGACCGATGATTTCGCCTTCGCGGATTTCAAAGCGGTTCATTTTTGTGTTTCGTACGGCGTAGGTTACCGCGCCGCTTTTGACGCATTGTGTTGCCGCAAGGAATTGTTCGGTATTTTCTTCGATTGTGGTTTCGGGGTTGAACACGATGCAGGCGGAGATGCCTTCATTGATGCTTTTTGTGGGGATAACAATGATGTTTTTATTGACAAGTGCGCCCGCGTGTTTCGCGGCAAGTATGATATTTTTGTTATTTGGGAACACGAAGATGTTTTTTGCGTGCACGCGACGACATGCTTCCGCGATGTCTTCCGCGCTTGGGTTCATGGTTTGACCGCCACGGATGACGTAATCGCAACCAAGGTCTTTGAATACGTTGACGATGCCATCGCCCGCGCCGATTGCGACCATGCCTTGGTCTTTTTCGGGGACGTTATTTTTTGCGCGCAATTCGCGGTTTTGTTCAAGCATGTTGTCGACCTTTAAGTTTATCATTTCGCCAAGGTGCAGTGCCGCGGTGATTGCTTCGCCGGGGGTGTTTGTGTGAACGTGGACTTTTACAAGGTTCAAATCGCCGACGCAAACTACCGAGTCACCCATGCGCATTAATCGGTTGCGCAGGCTGTCAATTGTTGCCATTGTTGTGGTTTTGTACATATTTGTGACCATGAATTCGGTGCAATACGCGAATTCGATGTCGCCCAAACTGTCCATGCTGACACTTGATTCACCTTCGGATTGTTTGTCTTTTTCAAAGTCAATCTCGACTTCGACGTCGCCTTTTAATACGCCCAAGAACGCCGCAAACATAATCAAAACGCCGCGTCCGCCCGCATCGACCACGCCCGCTTTTTTAAGCACGGGCAACATTTCGGGGGTTTGGGCAAGGATTTCTTCGCCTTTGACAAGGATTTTTTCAAAGAAGTCTTCGAATTCGTTTTCAGCGCGGGCGATTTTTTTGGCTTCTTCCGCCATGACACGGATGACCGTTAGAATTGTGCCTTCTTTGGGGACAGTGACCGCTTTGTATGCGGTTTGCGAGCCCTTTTCCATTGCGCCCGCGAAAGCCCGAACGCTTACGCCCGCGACGCCGTCGGAACCCGGCTTGATTGTCGCAAGTTCCGTCATCATGCCTTTTAAAATTTGGGACAGGATGACGCCGCTGTTACCACGGGCGCCTTTTAGGGCTCCGCGCGATACAGATTCGCACACGCTTGCAAGTTCGTTTGATGTTGCGATGTCAAGTTCTTTTACAACGCTTTTTAATGTTAATGACATGTTGATGCCTGTGTCGCCGTCGGGTACGGGGAAAACGTTTAATGCGTCGACCGCGGCTTTGTTTTTGTCAAGGAGCCCATAAGCCCCGATGAACATCTTTCGTAAATTAAACCCACTTAAATTTTTCATTTTCTTTTAATTTTTAATTCCTAGAACGTCAATATTGACGCTGTCTACCGTCATTCCGGTAAAGTTTTCGACATTGTATTTTATGGCCCGGCGGATACTGTCAATCACGGGGTCAATCGTTACCCCGAACTTCAAGAAAACGGCGACCGTTGCTTCGATTCGGTTGTCTTCGCATGCCACACGGGCACGACCAACCTGAGCCACCCCGTAACATTCCACTGCTGTTGCGAGGACGACCTGTTTTATTGCGCTTTTCGAGATTATGATTTTTCCGTATAAATTGCTTGTCTTTGGAACCACAAAAGCAATATAACAAAAAATATCTTGACATGCAAGAACTTTTATTGTAAGTTGTCGATATGTCAAGAGTATGCGACCTTTGTGGTAAAGGAAAGATGCGCGGGAACACGGTTTCACACAGTAACCGCAAGGCTCCGCGCCATTACAAACCAAATTTGCAAAAAGAGACCATCGATATTGAAGGTCAAAAAGTCACCTGTAATCTTTGCACGAAATGTAAGAAAACGATTAAGTAATAATCTCTATTTCGGTTTTCAAATTTATGCCATACGCGTCACGCACGCGTTTTTTTATTGTGCGGATTAACTTGATGATGTCCCCCGCCGTTGCTGTGCCGTCGTTGATTATAAAGTTCGCATGTTTGTCGCTTACGACCGCGCCACCTATGCGGAGGTTTTTAAGTCCAAGTCCGTCGATAAGTTGTCCTGCGGATTTGTCGGGCGGGTTGCGGAACACCGAGCCCGCAGAAAAGCCACCGGGTTGCGACATTTTGCGCGCGGCAAGGTATTGTTCTTGGTTTTGTTTGATGATGTCTGTGTCGCGCTTTACAAGTGAAAAGTACGCGCCCAAAATGATGTAGTGGCGGTTGTTTTGGAAGAAACTTGTGCGGTAGGCGAACTTGCATTGAAACGCATCCATGGATTTAATCTCGCCGTTTACAAGTACGTCAACCATTGGAACGACACTTGCCATGTTGGAACCGAACGCGCCGGCGTTGCCAAAGATTGCTCCGCCGACTGTGCCTGGCAAACCATATGCAAATTCAAGACCGCCAAGTCCAAGTTCCATGGCTTTGTTTACGACGGCATGCAACGGGGCGCCTGCGTCGGCGTAAATGAAGTGCCCATTTTCAACTATGTCGCGGTAATCCAACTTTATTATTACGCCGTCAAAGCCTTTGTCGGAAACAAGAAGATTACTTCCGCCACCTATGACGCGGTATTTGTATTCGATGAAATTTAGGGCGCTTATAAGACGGAGCAACATTTTCTTGCTTGTGACTTTTACAAAAAATCGGGCGGGACCGCCGACGTGAAAGGTTGTGTAATTTTTCATGCTTACATTTTCGCGAACGTTGTTTTGCCCGCAAATGTATTCAAGGTAAGATTTTAAAACCTGTTCAAGCACCACAATGTATATGCGGGTTAAAGGCTGTTCAATTCTTCGGTTCGGTCGTTATTTAGGGCAAGTTTGCGAAGTCCGAATTTGTGCGCGCCCGATTTTGCCCAAAAGATGTCGTTGCCGGGGCATGGGAATACGTTGCAGCCGAGTTTTTTGTAGAACTTGTGCAATTCGCCCGGTGCGTTGTAAACGACTTCGCCGGTGAGTTTTTCAAAGCCGGCTTGGTGGACCGAACGCGCAAAATCCCGAAACAACATTGTGCCAAGGTCGTGGTTGCGGAAGTCTTCGCGCACGAACATCGAGCGCAAGAATCCGTGGTCGCTGTAAGCGCATCCGTCCAAGGTTGCGACGACGTAATCTTTGTACTGTTTCAAAATCCCGCCACAAAACATGTCGCCGTCTTGTCCGCCTTCAAACCAACGGTCGGTTTTTACAAGGTCTTTGACGCGGTCGAATCGTTCGCGCAATACCACGACGTTTTGGCATTCGATGCTGTTTTCCAAAATCGGGAACGTCATTGTCATGTCTACAAAGTAAATGTCGGGGCGCGGTTTGAAATCGTATACGGCATATTGCCTTGTTTTGTCTATCATCTTTCGGTAATTCCCATGGGCATCGAGTGTCTTTGTATGACGCGCCCTTGTTCATCATAAAAAGTCGAGCCTTGGGCGCGGGTGCGGATATTTAAATTTGGATAAAGAGATTTAAGGTGTGATTGCAGGCATTCATAGTGTACGTTGCAGGTTTGCAGTTTTTCCAAGTACAAAATCATGTCGGGAGTCATTCTTTCTACTTCGGCGGCTGTGTAAAAGGTGCGCATACGGACGCGCCCTTGTTGCATGTGGGCTTCGGCGTGGTTTTGAAGGCAGTTTGCTTCGTGTTGGTCAATTGCGCGTTGAACCGTAGCGCGGTCTTGCGCAAACGCGAAAGGCGCAATGGTAAGTAAAAGAAGTCCGATGAAATTTCTTAACTTGCCCATGTTAATCCTCCAAGAAGTCCTTTAAGCGTTTTTGGCGTGTGGGGTTGCGCAATTTGCGGATGGCTTTGGCTTCGATTTGGCGGATACGTTCGCGGGTGACTTTGAACTCGCGCCCGACTTCTTCCAAAGTTCGTGCGCGCCCGTCGTCGATACCATAGCGCAGGCGGATGACCTTTTGTTCGCGCGGGGTAAGTCCGCCGATGACGGCAAGCAGTTGCTCTTTTAACATAACTCCGTACGCGTTTTGCATTGGTTCTTCGATTGAAGTGTCCGCGATTGTGTCCGCGACTACGCCGTCGCCGTCGTCGCCAAGCGGGCTGTCGATACTTGTGGTGTCTTGGGAAATGCGACGGATTTCTTCGATGCGTTCGGGTGCCATGTTAAGTTCTTTTGCCAATTCTTGCGTTGTGGGTTCGCGCCCCAAATCTTGTTGCAGTAAACGTGTGACCTTTAAAAGGCGGTTGATTGTTTCCACCATGTGCACGGGGATGCGGATTATGCGACTTTGGTCCGCCATTGCGCGCGTGATTGATTGGCGTATCCACCACGTCGCGTAGGTCGAGAAACGGAAGCCTTTTGTATAGTCGAATTTTTCGACGGCCTTCATAAGACCGATGTTGCCTTCTTGGATAAGGTCCAAAAATTGTAGACTTGTGCGTCCGACATAACGTTTCGCGATGTGCACAACAAGGCGCAGGTTGGATTGGTTCAACTTCATGCGGGCGTCGCGACGTTCGTCTTCTTCGCCTTCCGCCATGCGTTTTGCGATTTCCAATTCTTCGACGCTTGACAACAAGGCGTGGCGCCCGATGTCGCGCAGATAGATTTTTACAGGGTCGTCGATGCTTGCGTCGGACATGATTTTTTCGATGACGTCTTCACGTTCGCGGTCGTCTTCGGTGGTTTTTTTAATGAACACGCCTTCTTTTTTCAAGAGGTACATTGCTTTTTGCACGTCGCGGGCGGTGGCGCCGCCTTCGACGAACGACATCACAAGGTTGTCTTCGTTGATGTAGGTGTGGGCTTTGCCGAGGTCGCAGAAGCGTTTAAGCAGGTGTTCGAATTCGCCTTTCGACCATTCCAATTTGTCAAGTTCGCCTTCGTCCAACATGTCGTCGGAGATTTGGCTGTGCATTTTTTCGATTACTTCTTTTTTCGCGGCAAGGTTTTTTGGCAACTTGACGGTGCCTTTTTTCTTGGGCGCGGGTTTTGCCACGGGCTTTGGTGCGACGGGTTTCGACGCAGGTTTTTTAGGCGCGGACGCGGGCTTCTTTTCCACAGGTTTGGGCGCGGGCTTTTTTGCGGGTTCCACCTTTTTTACCGGCACGGGTTTCTTTGCCACGGGGGTGGGCTTTTTTTCTTCTTTCTTTTCTTCTTTTACTTTCTTCTTGATTATTGGCATTTTATTCTCCTTGTAAGTTCTGCTTTTTCGTTCAGGTCTGTGGTCTCGTCGCGCTTTTTTTTCAGGTGTTCTTTTAACAGGTAGCGGACGCAGTCTTGATAGTATTTTGCTTCGTTGTCGATATTAAAATCATAGCCGACGTAGATTCCGTATTTTTCAAAGTCCTCGTCCGTGAAGTCCGCGATTTTTTTGTCGGGGATTTCTATTTCGAATTCAAGCGGTTTGTCGGCATAGTCCTTTCGGTGCAACTTGGCGGCGGTGACGAAGTTCAGGGCGCGGGTGTATGCGGTGTCGGGTTCGCGCGGAGGTTTAGGTGGTGTGGGCGTTTCGGGCGCGGGGGTTGGTTTGTGACCTGTGGTGGCTTGGATTTTTTCTTCCCACATGCCTGCTTCGCGGAGTGCGGTCGTTCGATATTCGGTCAAAGGTTTCGCGTCCGCCATTAGGTCTTTGAAGGCTTGGCGACCGTTTTTGCGGATGAAACTGTCGGGGTCGGTGTCGGTGGGCAACGAGATTACGCGGACGAATAGTTGTTCGCGTTCCAATATATCAAGAGCGCGCAGGGTTGCGGCTCGCCCCGCTTTGTCGCCGTCGAAGCACATGTAGATTTGGTCGCAGAAGCGTTTTAGGGCTTTGGCGTGGAATTCGGTAAACGCGGTGCCCATGCACGCAAGCGTGTTGTCAAAGCCCGCCGCCACCATCGAGATTACGTCGACGTTGCCTTCGACGACGATTAGATTTTCGACTTTATTATGGCGCAGGTACAGTTTTAAAACGTCCGCGCCGTACACGATTTCGCCTTTGTTGAATATCCAAGTTTCCGCGGTGTTGCGGTATTTGGCGACTTCGCCGTTGTCTTTTTCGGGCAGGATTCGCCCCGTGAAGCCAATACACCGCCCCATGAGGTCGAAGATTGAAAACACGATGCGCTCTCCCATCGCGTCGTATACGCGACCTTTTTGGCTTTTGGCAAGGACGCCGGCTTCGATACCTTCGGCTTCGGTGTAACCCTTGTTTTTAAGGTATTTGACGATTGTGTCCCAATCGGGGCTTTGTCCGATGTTGAATTTTTCGATAAGTTCGTCGTTGACGCCGCGACCGTGCAGGTACTTTTTGGCGGTGTCATTTATGCTTTCGACGTAAAAGCCACGGGCGGCTTCCACAATTTCGTACATGCGGGTGCGCTTGCGTTGGCGTTCGATTTGTTCCGGTGTTGATTGCAATTCGGGCATTTTCAAGTTGGCGTTCTTTGCCAAGATTTCAATCGCGCCGACAAAATCTACGTTTTCAAGATGTTGAACCAAAGATATGACATTGCCGCTTACACCGCAACCGAAGCAGTGGTAGAATTGATTTTGTTCGTTAAGTGAGAAACTTGGGGTTTTTTCATGGTGAAAGGGACAGCACGCCCAATGACCTCTGCCCTTTTGTTTGACAGGGAGATATTTTGCCGCGACCGCCACAATATTGTTGGATTCTTTTACCTTTTGGATAAAATCGTTGGGTATCATCATGATGAACTTATATACGAAGAAACCGACAAAATTCCTAGAAATTCGATAGAGTAATAATTGTGCTTGTTTCGGCGGAATTGTGGAAACTTTCAAATTCGTGCACATGGTACTCGGGGTTTTGCCTTACAATACTGCCGTAATAATGGTCGTGAAAGTTCTTTGTATGCGCGTAATGTGTTTGCACGACACCACCTTTGTTAAGCATCGCCCGCAAGCCGTGTTTTGTGAATTCTAAATATGGAAGCGTGTCTACCCAAGAGCAAATATTTGATGTAAATATTGCGTCGAATTTCCGGTCGTAAACTTTTGGCGCATCAAATACATTAAGGCACTTGAAATCAAACTTCACATTGCAAAGTTTTCGTTTAAGTTCGTTGAAATTATGCTCGTTATAAAGATAGGTGTTTGCCTTTTGATACCTTGGTGCCTCTTGTTCCCAAAAGCCTTGGGTCGCCGTAAAAGTTAATTGCAAACCGTTGTCCAAAATACCACCGCGCAAAAATTCCTTTTTGAAGCCCGCAAAACCAAGGGACAAAATACCTTTGCGTTTTAATTCAAACCAATCGTTCGTGGCGGGATTTTTGTCAAAACACGACACCGTTTTCGCCCCATGCAGTGCCATATTTAATGGATGGTCGCCCGAACCAACCACCGTTAAAACGTCTTTGCCTTGCAAATCAAACAACGGCAAATACGCATGCAAATTTTCATTGGTAAACGGATAAATTGGGGCGTTCATTCAATGTATGATAGCACAAAATTACGCGATAGTCAATACAGCGATGTTATACAAGTTGCTTGGCTTGTTCGCGGGCGGCGTCGGCGCGGGGTTGGAGCGTTGCCACGGCTTCGTTGTACTTTTTGATTTTCTTTTTCAAAGCGGGGATAAGCAACAAGAAAATTATCCCAAGACCAAAAAGCGGGATGCAACAAATCGATTGGAAGATGTACGCGCCCAATGGGGTGGGTTTGCGTGGAACCATGTTAAGTGTCGAGAAGTATGTGTCTTGTAACTCCGCCAATTTCGCGTAGTTTCTGTGCTCCTTGTCGCGACGCAGTTGGATGTACGTAGATGTCGAGTAATGTTTTGTGCCTTGACTGTCGGTGTGCGTGAACACTTGCCTTGTGTCCATGCCTGTCACTTCCCACCCAAAGTCGTTCCAAAGTTGTTGTTCCGCGTTTCGTGCCGCGTCGCTTGGGTAGCATTTTGTTTCCTTGAATTCGTAGTTTGCCATTGTTTTTCTCCTTTTTGTTTTTAAAGGAGAGGTTTTTAAAATAAAAAACGTCCCCTTGAATTGGAACGTCCCCTTGGAATATTATACAACGGACCTTATTCTTTTGTCAAGAAATAAATCACGGCGCGCCCGTATTTTTTTTTGCGCACGTCAAAGCCCGCAAATTCCAATGTGTCGCATTCGGTTTCGCAGACGATTACTGCGTCGCGTTCAAGCATGTCGTTTTTCAAAAGTTGTTGGCTTGCGTTTATTGGCGCGGCAAGGTCGGCAAACGGCGGGTCAAGGAAAATTAGGTTGAACTTTTGCGACTTTAATTTGTCTATACATGCAAGGTAATCAAGCGCGACAATTTGTGGGGCAAGACCCATGGCAAGACAGTTGCGTTTGATTAGTTTTTGCGCGGTTGCGTCGGTGTCGTTGAAGATAATTATTTGGGCTCCGCGGCTGTGACATTCCAAGCCCATTTGCCCCGAACCCGCGAACGGGACAAGCACCTTTGCGTTGTTAAAGTCTACGCCCATGCTTGTAAGAACGTTGAAAATATTTTCCTTGACGCGGTCCGTTGTTGGGCGCGTCGTTGCGTCGGACACCCAATCAAGTTTCTTTCCGCGGAACCGTCCCGCAATTATTCTCATATTGAATAATACCATGGTTTATTGCAATGTGAACAGCAAAATCATAGTCCAAAACATTAAAACCGCGCGCCAAAAAATCGGAAGCGCCAAGTTTTGCGCCGTTGTAAAAGCCAACGCCTATGGCATGGGCGATGTGCGTGTGGCGAACGAGATTCAAAAGCATGTGGACATGTTTGCGGTGGCACGGATGCACGAGGCGATACGACTTCGCATGAACGGGATTTCAAAGCCTATTTTATTGTTTGGTGTGTGCGAGGATTTCAAGTCAGCAATGTCACACGACATCACGGTGACAATCGGCAGCACGCACGAAATGCAGTTGGCGTGTCGGGCTTCGATTGATGGCAAGTTGGACGCACACATCAAAGTCAACACCGGCATGAACCGATTTGGCATGTGTATGCCTTGGCATTTGAGAAACGCTTTACATCTTGCCGCCAAATATCGAAATTTGAATATTTGCGGGCTTTATACGCATTTCAGTCACGAAAATACTTCCCCGCAAGGTCGCGCCGAGATTGACAAGCAGTTGGCGCGCTTTGCCCCGTACCGCGCGATGATGCGACGCGCCATACCCCGCGCGATTATTCATGCGGCGTGTTCGGGGTCGATTGATTATCCTCCCGCGCAATTCGATATGGTGCGGGTGGGCAAAATTATGTACGGGGGGTATGAAGGCTATCGCACTGCGGTAACGATTAGTGCGAAGATTATCGCGGTTCAACAACTTTTGAAAGGTCAAGCCGTGGGATACGGTGGGCGGTTTAGGGCTCCGCACAACATGACGGTGGGCATAGTTTCGTGCGGCTATGCGATTGCGGGGTTTTTGATGTTTGGGCATACTTCGCACGTCTGTGTCGACAAGAAGATGTGCAAAATCTTGGGCAGTGTGTGTATGGATACAGTTGCGATTGATGTAAGCGATGTTTGTTCGCCGATTGGTAAGACCGTCACAATCACGGGCGACATGCCGGGTGCGCGTATAGTTGACTTTATCAATCAAAGCGGTTTAAGCGGGGCGACGTATTTGTGCAGTTTGAAGTTTCCAATATTAAATTGAGCGTGCAACGATGTTGCCACTGCGGTTTACAAAGGTTTCCCAATTTGAACTTCCGATGTGGTCTTTGACAAATTTTTCCGTGATTTTAACACGAACAGTCCTTATGAACGGTGCGCCAAAATAGTAACTGTCCCAATCGTTTGCGCCGGTGCGTGTTCCGCGTTGGAAGCGCCAACCTGTGGAGTCCTCGAAGCGCGACAAAATCATGGTGTCGCCGAAGCGGTACGATGTAGGTTCGCTCCACACCCATTTGCCGTCTGCGGGCGTGACAAGGAAGTTGTCAAGCGGTGGGGGCAATGGGTTGGGAACGATTGTTTGGATGTTTGGGATTGCGCGGGCACTAAACACAGCGACAAGTTTTTGTTCCTTGTTGGTCAATTTAAATCCGTTCCATTCCGGCGTGTTTGGTGCGTACAAGACGTTGCCCAATTGGTCGTTCCAACCTACAAAGTCATATCCCCAACGTGTCAAGGTTGGCAGGCGCTTTGTATCGCCGGGTATGCCGAAGAAATTTTCCGTCTTGATGTTGCCGGTGCCGCCGTTTGTGTCAAAACTTGCCAAGCGACGCATGTCACTCCATTCCGCGACGAACGACAAGGTGATGCGGTTGTTTATGTTGTTCATACCGCGCGGAATATTGTATTCCAAACCTGCGGGGTACAAATTATCGGTGGGCTTGCCGTTAAGGTACATTCTCCAACCGTCGAAAATTCTTCCACCCACCGCGTAGTTTTCCACTGTCGGCAAAATAAGTTTTGCGTTTGAAGAAACCGTACGGCGGATTGTAGTATAGCCTGTGCCGAACGTGTCGTATGTACCGCCCGCCAAAAGCGATGTAGCGTTTCGCAATTTGTTGCCGTATGCGCCTTCAAAGTTGAACTCGATTTGTCGTTGGTCCATTTCGGTGCGCGTGGTAAGGTCGGTGATTTGGATTGGCTCGGACGAAGCAGGAACGTTGGTACGTTCGATTCTCACAATTCCGTCGTCGTCAATGTATTTTTGGTACGTGCGCGACGAGACGTTGGCGGGAACTTGACCTTGGGGGTTGGTTGGGGTCGCAATCGCGGTCATGACAAGTTCGTCGTTTTTGATGAACTTTGCAAGCGTTGGGTCAAGGAAAAATTGGGCGGCGTATGCTGTGCCCGCGGTATAGGTGAAGCCTTTAAAGATGTCGCTGTCGTCTTCAAGTTTCCAACCAATCAAGTAATGCCCTGTGATTGCAGTGCGGTTATAGTTGTTGGCGACGTTGCCCGGGAAAGTCATAGTTCGACCGAAGCGAACGTTGACGGGGTCGGGTTGATTGTTGCCCGCGAAGAAATATGCGTTGTCACCGCTTGTGTATCTTATGCGTATCGTGCGCCCGAAGTGGTAATCCGCAACGGTTTGGTGATTGTATGCAAAGTTGGCTTTTTGGGCGCTTGTTGCGGTGTTGAATATCGCGTTCAAGGCTACGTCATTTTTCAATTCGAACGGGTGGTCCGTTGTGATTTGGTTCGCGGTTTGGCTTGTTGGACCTATTTTGTAAATACGCCATGGGACCGAGCCCCCGTCGTGAAAGTATCGCAATTCTACGCGGTGGTTGTTTTCGTCGTTATAGTACCAGCCGAAAAATTGGGTGTCGGAGGGGCTTGTTTGAAAGTTGTTGTTTGCCATATACGCGCCAAGGATTTCGCGATTCCACTCAAGTTGTGGGATGAAAGGGTCTTGGTCTTCGCCGGGTTTGCCGTTGCCAAGTCCGCTTCCGCCTGTGCCACGCCACGATGTAAATTCGGCGTCACGCAAGTATTGCCCGTCGACGTACAAAGACGCCGTTGGGACGAACGGAGCCCATTGCGCGTAAAGGTTCATTTTGCGTTTTGTTGCGCGTGTGACGATTTTTCCGCCTTGGGATTTTTCCGACCAACCAAGGAAGCGATATTGTGGGCGCACGGGCGCGGGAAGTTCCAAACTGCCACTGCCCGCCGAGCGAATTGGCTTGACCGTTTCGCCAACGTAGTTTTCTTCGTAGTATTGTGTATCTATTGGATTGACGTTAAAGGTGATATTGATTGGGCTTGACACCATGATAAAACCACCCAAAAGAAAAACACTGCCCAAACCTATCAGGCAACAAAGCGTCCTTACTTTTTTTTGGCGCTTGGTTCTAAACTTTGCGACCGTTTTTTTCTTTGGCATATTCCCCCAACTACATATTAGTTTTATCATATGCGGTTATAAATATCAAACAATTTTACGGCATCTTGCGCCATGATTTCTTTGCTTTCGCAAATTATGGTAGGTTCAAGTTTTTTCGCCTTTATAGCAGCCGCAAGTGGTTCAAACGGGAACGCCCATTTTGCGTCGTCAAGTGTCGTGTGGCAATGCTCGCCCGCTTTGGTGTACACAATTGCGGAATAATGGATATGCACGTGTTTCATCTTGTCGCCAAGTGTTTTGCAACAGTAATCTATAATCTCTCCAATACGGTTTGGATTGGTTTGTAAACTGCCCTGTTCCCATGCGTTGATATGCCCGAAATCCAAGGTCGGGATTACGCAAGGGTCAACGGCGCAAAGGTCGCAGATTTCTTCGACATTGCCGATTGTTTTGTATCGCCCCATTGTTTCGATGCACAACATGAAATTGTCAAGCCCGTCCTCTCGCAACTTGTTTACAACCCATGTAAGATTTTTATTGGTGTTACGTAATGCGGTCGGACGGTCAAGTTTGCATTGGCTCCCGATGTGAACCACAAGCCTATTGGGTCCGTCAGAGGCGTTTATTTGCCCCAGAACCGTTATGGCGTCTTTTATATACTTATAACTTGATTGGGTGCGCTCCTTGTCATTGGTTGCAAGGTTTACAAAGTACGGGGCGTGCGCGGATACACTTATATTGTGTTTGCGTGCCTGTTCGCCCAATTCGTTGGCGGTTTTGGGGCTCATTTTCACGCCACGCCCGAAGTTTACTTCGAACGCGGTCAAGCCCAAATCGTGCAACCATGCCGGCGCTTGGATGCTGGATTTAAAGCCCTGTTCGTAAAATGATATGTCGTTACCGCTTGGACCGAAACGTGTCATGGTTTAGTATCCTTCGTTGTGAAGATTTCTATCGCTTTTTTTGATTTTGTGTGGCGCGGGACGTCCCAAATGTTTTTCATAACCTATTTTATCCCTTTTCGCATAATGAATTCCCACGCACCTTTCACCTTACCCATTCGCTGTGTGAACTTATTTTCAAGATGTAAGAATTCAAAGCCCGCGAAATAATCATCGACATCTTTACGGTCAAAAAATCGAATATGTTTTACTATACCAGCGTCAAAAAGTTCATGATAAAAGTTGGGCTCTACTTCCTTGAACTTTAATTTGTGTTTGACAACCTCATACTCATCGGTAGACACAACCGATCCTATTAATAACCCCGACGATTTCAACACGCGTTTGATTTCGCAAATTGCGTTTCTTGTATCTTTATGATTAAAGTAATGCAAGGAAAGATTTGCAATCACAATATCAAAACTTGTGTTACTAAATGGTAATGGCTTTGTCATATCGTGCGCAAGCGCTTTAATATTGGGTGAATAAGATTTCAAAATCGCAAGCGCATTTTCTGAAAAATCCGACGACGTCACATCAAAACCAAGTTTTTCAAAATAACAACTTAATTGTCCAAGTCCGCACCCAAGATCAAGCACCTTGCACCCCACGGTCGCAATAATTTTTTCAAAATCCTTAACATCTTTAATCCATAGTTTATCGGTTAAAATCTTGGCTATTTCAACTTGACCACCTTGGCTAATGATTTTTTTGTCGTCTTTAAAACGTGCATCCCACCAATCCTTTTGATTCATACTTTTATTATATCATCGATTGTCACGTTGTCAAAGTCTTTGGCGGTCGCAATGTCAAATTGCCCGACGCGTGTGCGGATGATTGTGGACGCAATTGCAACTGTGCCAAGTTTTTGTGCCATAAGTTTCGCAAGGCTTCGAATGTATGTGCCGGTTTGGCATTCGATTTCGAACCAGCGTGACGCCGAACCCGATTGTTTCGCGATTATTTCAAAGCGTTGGACGGCGACTACGCGTGTGGGTGGAGTGAAGTCGATGCCCTTGCGTGCCAAATCGTAGGCGCGATTGCCGTCGATGTGCACGGCGGAAAACTTTGGGACTTCGATTTCGATTTCGCCGACAAGAGATGGCAAGACCGTGCGGATTTGTTTTTCGGTGGGTATCACGTCGGATTGGGCGGTCACCGCCCCTTCGTTGTCAAGTGTTGTGGTTTCAATGCCGAACGTGAATTCGGATTGATAAACCTTGGTGCTTTCGTGCAGTTTGTCGGCAAGTTTTGTTGCGCGCCCGCACAACAGCACAAGCACACCGCTTGCCAATGGGTCGAGGGTGCCAAGAAACCCGACTTTTTTAAGCCCAAGTTTGCGACGAACAATGCTTAAACATTTGAACGACGACATGCCCGCGGGCTTATGTATGTTGAGAAATCCGTCCATCTTCCAATGTTTTTTCCACTTCGGCAAGAACTTGGTGCATGACTTTTTGATAAGTGCCTACAACCGTAAAGCCCGCCGCGTTTTTGTGACCGCCGCCGCCAAGTGCACGTGCCGCGCGCGAGACGTCCAATTCGCCGTGGCTTCGCAACGAGCCGTAATAGGTGCGCTTGTCGTCTTCGCGCATAAGGAACACGCCAATGCGAACTCCGCGGATGTCCGAGATATATTGTTTGAATTTGTCGCGCTCTTCCCCGTCGAAACTGCCTTTTTTCAAAACCGAGAACGCGATTTGCCCGCCTTGACGGAACTTCAGATTGCGCAGGACTTGGCGCAGTCCGTGGTTAAGTTTGCGGTCATACACGCGGAAGCAATGATAGTTGATAAGTTCGATGTATGCGCCTTGTTCCATCAATGCGGCGGCAACGCGGTGTGTGTGCGCTGTGGTGCTTGGGTAAAGGAAGCAACCCGTATCGGTGCTTAACGCGGTGTAAAGTGCGTTTGCGATTTGGGGTGTGATTTCGATTTTGTTTTGGATAAAGAAGTCATAGACAATTTCACCGCACGAAGCGCATTCGGGCTCGGCAAACACGATATCCGCGGTGGTCGTGGTGTTGATGTGGTGGTCAAAACAAATTGTGCTTTTGCTTACATCGCGCAAGGCTTCGAAAATACCCATGCGGTCGTCGGAACTCATGTCCACGATGATAAGCAAATCGTATTCCGTGTTTTCTTTTGGCAAGGTTGTTTGGATGACTTCGATGTCTTGAAGAAACGAAAGTTGTTTTGGGATTTCGCCGTCCGCGAAAATGCTTACGGTTTTGCCCATAGTCGTCAACGCCGCACGAAACGCAAGCGCACTTCCAATACAGTCGCCGTCGGGGCGAACGTGACCAACAATTGCGATGTTGTTGGCGCTTTTAATTACTTGGTATGCTTGATTTGTTTTAATAACTCCTCCACGCGGGCGGTGTTTTTTTCACCGTCATCCAAAATGAAGCGCAAAGCAGGCACCTTGCGGATTTTGATGTTTTTGGCGATTTCAGTTTTGTAATATCCTTCTGCCCCTGCAAATTCTTTTGCTCCTCCGTTGACATATACGCGACAAGTGCCCAAATCCGCGGCGGTTTCGACGCGCAGGATGTGGTGCTGGGTTTTATTCGCGTAACTTAACACGCGAAAGATGTCTGCATTTGTGCGCGCCATGAAGTTGTCTTTGACGCTATTGTTTGTTGTTTTCGATTTTTCCATAGCGATATGGTATCACAAGTCAAACGATTCCGCAACAATTAAATTTTAGTTTGCCAGCGCTTTAATGTCGCAAGAAACGATTTAATAAGTGGCAAAGCCTCTTCCCTTGTGTACGATGTTCCGTTTGCTTCGTTCCATTCTTTCAACCAATTCAGGTTATGTTCCGCCACTTGGTCAAGTGTTTTGTCTTCGATAAATTTGCCGTCCGCAAAACAGTAGGTGCAATATTCCATGTTCGCGCCTTTGTCGATGTTGGTACCAAGGTCGTCAAGGTTCATAAGTGGCATCCCGCAACTTTGGCAAAATTGTTGATTGGTGCCAAGTAAAGCGTTCGCATCAACTTTGAATCTTTCCGCAATCAGTTTTAATGTGTCAATCGACGGCGTTGTTTCGCCCGTTTCCCAACGCGAAACGGCTTGTCGCGTGACGTGCACTTTGTCGGCGAATTCTTCTTGCGTCAATCCGTGTTTCGTTCTTATGTCCAAAATCGTTTTGTTCATGTAAGCATTTTAACTTAATGGCGCGCCAACATCAAGCAACAGTTTGTTGCGTCAAAATTCATACTTGCGACCGTTGTAAATGATTGGTTGTTGCTCTTTGCCGATACATTGGATGATGTCGCCAACCGCAAGTTCCACGTTGCCGTCAAGTTTGATACCGCATTCAAAGCCTTTCGCGACTTCTTTGGCGTCGTCTTTGACGATTTTCAAAGAGCCAAGCACATATTCCCCGACAAGTTTGTCGGCGCGCATAAGTTTGACTTTTTCGCCACGGATGACTTTGCCGTCTTTGACCATACAGCCCGCGATTTGCCCGATTGCCGACGATTTGAACATTTGGCGAACTTCCGCAGAGCCGTGATAGACTTCGTTGTATTTTGGTGTGAACTGCCTTACCATTTGCTCGGTCACAAAATCAAAGATTTGATAGATGACTTTGAATTCGTGGATTTTGACTTTGGTCTTTTTGACAAGGCTTTTGACATGGAACGCGATAAGCAATGCGTTTGAGACTTCGGCAAGGTTTACGTCGTTTTCGTTGACCGCGCCGACCCCACTTGAAATTATGTTGATGTTGACTTCGTCGCTTGTGATTGTTTTGATGGTTTGAATTATCGCTTCCAAAGACCCCGACACGTCGCCTTTGATGATAAGGTTGAGTTGTTTTTTCGCGCGCACGTCAAGACGTGCAATTGCGTCAATGTCGCTTGCAATTTTGGTGCTTGATTTGGTTTGTTCGCGTTTGGCTTTGTCTTTGCGTTCCGACACGACTTCTTTGGTCAACTTTTCGTCAACTACATAGCACGCGTCGCCCGCCTTTGGTATGTCGGTAAAGCCAAGAACTTGCACGGGGGTGCTTGGACCGGCGGATTTGATTGCTTTGCCTTTGTCGTCGGTGATTTTGCGGACTTTGCCGTGACATGTGCCCGCAAGCAATGTATCGCCGACACGCAATGTACCGCTTTGGATAAGCAAGTTGACGATGCCCCCAATTGTTGCGTCTTTGCGCCCGTCGATAATGACACCTTGCGCGGATTTTTGTGGGTTGGCTTTGTAACCGTTGACGTCGGCGACAAGGATAATCATTTCAAGCAACTTGTCGATGCCCATGCCCGTCATTGCGGACACGGGAACCATAATTGCGTCGCCGCCCCAATCTTCCGACAAAACGTCGTGGGTTGCAAGTTGTTCTTTGACGCGGTCCATGTTGGATTCTTTTTTGTCCATTTTATTGACCGCAACAATCATGGGGAGTTTGTGTTTTTTGATGTGTTTGATTGCTTCGATTGTTTGAGGCATGACGCCGTCGTCGCCCGCGACAAGCAAAATCGCAATGTCGGTGAACGAAGCACCACGCGCGCGCATTTTTTCAAACGCCGCGTGACCCGGAGTATCGATAAAGGTAATCTTTTTGTCTTTGCATTTGACTTGGTACGCGCCGATGTGTTGCGTAATTCCGCCGTGTTCTTTGGCTTGGACATTGCTTTGGCGGATTTTGTCCAAGAGCGACGTTTTGCCGTGGTCGACGTGACCCAACACAGTAACAACGGGCGGACGGACTTCAAGTTTGCCTTCGTCTTCGTCGCCAACGCGGTGTTGGCTTTTAAGTTTTTCTTCGCCGGTTTGCGCGACGTCAAGTTGCAACACAAAGCCAAATTCCCCCGCCACCAATGACGCGGTGTCAAAGTCGATGTTGCTGTTGATATTGCACATGCTTCCCAAAACCATAAGTTGTTTGATGATTTCGGTGACGGGCTTGCCGATTTTTTCCGACAAGGTTTTGACCGACACAAGATGCGTATTGATGATAACAACGTTGGATTGTTCTTTTTGCGTTTCGTTGCCGTCTTTTGATTTTTTTGTGCGGAAGATGCGCGTCAACATGCGTTCTTCGATTTCTTGCTCTTCAATCATGCCGCGACGCATAAGCGTGCGTTTGTCCATGCCCGTTTTTTCGGAATTGTCGAAACTTTTGACGCGTTTTTTACCGCTGAACGTGTCGACCTTTGGTACGAATTTTTCGGTGGGTTTAACGCCGCCAAGCGGTGAACGTGGTGCGCCACCTGCGGGGCGTGGAGTTTGTGGGCGCGGTGTAAAGCCTTGTCCTTGCGGGCGATTACCGAATGCAGGGCGCGGACCTTGGAAAGTGCCTTGCGGACGATTGCCTTGATAGCCTTGTCCTTGTGGGCGCGTTCCTTGACCGAAAGTGCCGGATGGGCGTTGACCTTGTTGAAATGTGCCTTGTGGGCGGTTGCCTTGATAGCCCTGCCCTTGCGGACGGTTACCGTACGAGTTTTGTTCGCGCGGTGGGAATGTGCGACCGCTTGACCATGCTTGCGGTGCGGGGCGTGCGGTTTGGGTTTGGCTTGGGTATTGCACCCTGTTTGGCGAAATCACCGGCGTTGGGTTTGTGATTGTGGGCTCCTTGGGCTTGGTTTCGCGGAGACGGGTTTGGGTACGCTCGTCAACCTTGCGTTCCGCTTCTTCGCGTTCGGTTTGGCGTTGCTTGATAAGGTCGGCATATTCTTTTTGCTTTTGTTCGCGTAAAATTTCGCTTTCACGTGATTGCGCGATTGAAGATGCGTGGCGTGTCAATTTGCCAAGCAGTTCTTCCAATTGCGCACGGGCACCACCACACTGTTTTAATTGCGCGTCGATGCTTGGCAACAATTCGCCAATACTTTTAATACTATCAAGTTTTCCTTGCATATCTTAACATTATACACAGTTGGGTATTGCAATGCAACGCTTTATGTGATATAATTTCCCATATGATTTATTTGCCCGACCGCGAAGATATTATCACAGACGCACAAAACTATTTATTAAACGTGCTTGAAGCGATTAAAGCGGGTCGTGTAAGTCTTGATGATGCCAACTTTGCAAGCCAAGTTCCAAATCCCGTGCTTGGAAAAAGACTTGAACTTCATTTGCCGTTTTACCCATATATTTATTTTGATTACAAGAGGACCGACGACCCATACACGGTTATTCCAACCATCGACATTGTGAATTGTGGCAAAGATGACATGTACGCATCCAACGTTAAAAATGCGGTTGATGTTTTTTATCCTATCGCAAAGTCGGAGGAATACAATCCGAAACGCTTTAAATTCGTTGATGCAATGGGTAAATTAAAACTTACGGAAGAGAAACTTGCGTTGAAATTAAACGACCCCGTTGATTTTTGGGCGAACGAGTGTTTTGCACTTATCGATTGGACCGAAGCGGCAAACGGCGGCGCGACGTATTTGACGCCTGCGGACAAAGGCAAAGTTCCAAGCGACAAGTGCCCAAACCGTTTACACAGATACGAACAAATCGCGAACACTTTTGAAGTTATCGCGGCGGAAGAAATAAAACAAACTTTTGAAGAGCAAGGAATTATCCTTTAAGAAGTGTGTCATAAATTTCTTGGGGTACGTTGGTTTTGAAACTGCGGTTAAGCGCACGAGTTTTGACACACTTTTCGATGCAAGAAATACACACATGGCAACCGCGCCCGTTTTTTACGCCGATACTGTATTCACCATTTTCACGCGACACACGAACCAAAAAATCAATCGGCTTGCGCGTTCTGCACACGCAACACATTTTCTCGCGCGCGGGGTTAATTTCCGAACTTGTATTCTTCTGCATAGCCTGCGTCTTCTTCTTCGGCCTTTTCTTTGGACTTGACATCGATGCGCCAACCGGTAAGTTTCGCGGCAAGGCGTACGTTCATACCTTGTTTGCCTATTGCAAGGCTTAATTTATCGTTTGGTACGATTACGCGCGCAACACGGTCGGTGTCGTTGATTTCGACTTGCAACACGGGCGATGGAGACAAAGACGCCGCGATAAAGTCAATCACGTCGTCGGACCAAGGGATAATGTCGATTTTTTCATTTTGGATTTCCGCCAATATGTTATTGATGCGGCTTCCTTTTGCGCCAACGCAAGCCCCGATTGGGTCGATGTTTGCGATTTCGCTGTGCACGCAGATTTTGGTGCGATAGCCCGCTTCACGTGCGATGCCTTTGATAACGACTTCGCCCGATGCGATTTCGGGGACTTCCAAGTCAAACAAGGCGCGGATAAATTGTGGGCTTGAACGCGTGACGTAAATTTCGCCGCGGTTTTCTTCGCCGGAAACGCGTGGGATATAGACCTTTACAAAGTCCCCCATTTTGAATGTTTGCCCCGGAATACCGTTGCGTTCGTTCAATACGCCTTCCAATGTCGAGCCGGGAATTTCCAAATGAGTGACGCTTCCGTCGGTGCGTGTGACTTTTGCCGTGACGATTTGGTCTTGGCGCGCGGTGATTTCTTCCATAGCCGTAGCACGCGCACGTTCGCGATTTTTTTGGCTTAATACTTGTTTAATAGTAATTGCGGCAACACGACCAAAGTCTTTCAAGTTTTCTTTGGTTTCGATGACGTCACCGACTTTGTATTTTTTGCCAAGTTCCAATGCTTCGGACAAACGGATTTCTTTGTCCCAATCGAATTCCTTTAATGGGTCTTCGTCTTCATCGGGAACCACGGTCACGAACGAGAATGCTTCGATGGACTTTTTGTCAAAGTTCAATTCAACGCGGGCGTTTTTTGCCTCGCCGTACATTTTGCGAAAAGCGATAGACAATGCGTCTTCGATGTCTTTTACGATGACGCTGCGGTCGATGTTGCGCTCCGCCGCCATCATGTCAAGTGCCGCAAAAAATTCTTTTGATATCATTTTGATACCTCCTAAAATAAACAAAACGGACTTTGACAGCCCGCTCCACGTCAATATTATTGCACACTTTTATTTGTTTGACAAGTGTTTTACAAAATTAGTACCAAGAAATTTTCGCCTTGCAATCTTTCTTCCATTTTTTGTTCCACTTTTTTGCCCGCTTTTTATTGACCATAATTTTTTGTTGTTTCGTCCAACCCGCGAAAGCCTGCGCCCCGACGTTGATTACGCTTTCGGGTATTCTTAACGGGTTTTTGTATGCCGTGCAATTTTCAAAAGAGTTATTACCGATGCCCGTGACGGAAGACGGAATATTTACGCACGTCAAGTTTTTACAGTTGGCGAACGAATAAGATTCAATCTCAACAACTGTGTCGGGGATTTCGACGGTCACGACGCGACGATTGCCGTGAAACGCACCACCGATTGCGACGACATTGTCGGGAATCGTTAAAAAGATTTCATTGCCGATGTAACGTGTCAATACTCCGCGCTTTATAACAAAGCATTGCCTGCGGATAAGTTCTTGTTCGGTTTGATTTGCGACTTTCATGGATTTGTTGATGTAATCCCCAAGGCCCAAGTCCCGCACAAGACCGCCTTCGACATATTCAAAGCGCGTAAAGCCAATCGTCATCGCTTCGACAAGCCCCATATACCCGCGATAATTTGCGGGGTCGGCGTTAATTGCTTTGTCGTACAATGGGATAGCCTTTGCGTAATCCCCAACCCTTACAAAGGTGTCGGCTTTTTGGATGAACTCCGCCGCGGCTTGTACATCTTCCTTTTGCAAAATCACGTTGTTGACGGTGTTGTGCACGTGGAAGACGTCTTGTTTTACCAAACTTTCCGCCCTGCAAGACGGGCAAATCAAAATTCTTCCGTCCGCAGTTACTTTCATGTTATCGCCACAATGCTCACATCTCATATTGACAAGTTTAATACACGTGTTATCATTTGTCTATGGAAATGAACACATATCAAAAAGAGGCGATGATGACGTTGAAGCCTTACGAGAACTTGAAAGACGCGCAAGTCAACGGATTGTTGGGGCTTGCGGGTGAAACGGGCGAAGTTTGCGACCTATTGAAAAAGCATTGGCGCGGAGACGGACCGTTGGACAAGGAGAAGTTTATGAAAGAACTTGGCGACGTTATGTGGTATATCGCCGAGTTATGCGAAATATTCGGCTTTACATTGGAAGAAGTCGCACAAAAGAACATCGAAAAATTACGCGCCCGCCATGGCACAAGTTTCAGTGGCGTCGGCAACCGAACCGGCAAAGGTAAATGATTAAATCGCAAGGCTTGTTAAAACTTGCTTTAATTTCGAAATAAAGTTATCCACTTCCGCAATCGTGTTGTCGGCGGAAAACTTACG
>Ga0209755_10001913_pt1 | contig 30227 bp, 26 predicted proteins | sample TergutCo191P1_FD_187301 | JGI IMG/M metagenome (GOLD analysis project Ga0209755, IMG submission 187301) | Cornitermes sp. P1 segment gut microbial communities from Petit-Saut dam, French Guiana - Co191P1 (SPAdes) (version 2) | ecosystem: Host-associated > Arthropoda: Insects > Digestive system...
TATTTTTTCCTGCTCATCGTTAATTTTTTCATGGCTCTTATACCGAGCCCAGAGTTGTTCAGGAGAAGGAAATGCCGACAATGGGATTTCTGTTTCTTTACCTGTTGTCCTGTCATGTTCCAAAAATGCATCGCCATTAGAACTATATACAAATGGAATATCAAGAATCTCAGCGTACTCCAAAGCCTGTTGCATGCCATGACCTACTGTAAGATTTTTATTTTTTGCCTCAATAATCGCCAGTGGAAAATTGCGTTGGTAATAAAGAATATAATCAGCTTTTTTCCTTATCCCTCTGGATGTCATATTTCCCCTGACAATAACACGACCGTCTGTAAAAGGGTATTCCATCCTGATTTGATTCTTATCCCAACCTGCTTGCTCAATTGCGGGAGAAATATATCGTAGTTTAATATCTTCTTCGGACAACTCGTTGTACATAGTGTAATTTTACTATAAAAAATACTATTTTTGCAATTATAAGTTAATTATCTTTGTATCCTTTAAACAACAATCTCCGCCGCGCCTGTCTGACGTATTCTTAACGGTGTTACTGAGCCTGCGCCAAAAATTTTTTCCATGAATTCGCGGTATTTATCCATTGCATCAATTGGGATATAAGCTTGAATTGTGCCTGCAAAACCTCCGCCGTGAACCCTGTAAGCTCCGTTATGTGAACATTGATGATTTATAAAATCGCGCGTTAACGCTAGGGCTGTTGTTATTCCTTGATCCGCCGGGTTGTTAGGTGAATATACATTCTGCAGAATTTCCCACGAAGAATCTCCGGATTCATTTATTAAATTAAGATAAACTTTAAAAGCGTCATTTTTTTTTTCTATTCTGTCCGCCTTTTCTATAGCCTGTAAAAAAATAGTCATTGCGTCTACCCGTTCATTCTCATTAAAAAAATGAAGAGAGCGCAGCAATGCTCTGTCGCCAAGCTCTTGCCGGATTTTTCGGGCTGAGTTTAACAAAGTTTCTTTATCAATTTCCCTTAAAACGGATTTGCCAAAAAAAGCGGCGGCCGCTTTCATCTCTGACGGAATCGACGCGTAATCGGCTGTTAAATCCGCGTGGTTTCCGCCTGTGTTTACAACACATAAAGAGTAACCTGCGGCTTCCGGATTAAAATTTATTTTTTTTACAACGGGGTTTTCTGTTTTCTCAAAGTCGATTGCGGCTGCTCCTCCTGACGCGCACGCGGTTTGATCCATTAGCCCGCACGGTTTTCCAAAAAAAATGTTCTCCGCAATTTGTCCGATCTTGGCAATCTCTAACGGACTGCGTCTGCCTTCACCGTATAATGAATCGAAAATTTTGCCGATAAGCACTTCAAGCGCCGCGGATGATGATAAGCCTGATCCCGGCAGCACTGTCGACTCTGCGTTAGCTGAAAATCCTCCGGCAGGACAGCCCCGCTTGTGAAACTCCGCGGCTATTCCTCTTATAAGAGCTTCGGTTGTTCCTGTTTCTTCAGGCTTTGGCTGAAAGTTAAAATTTCCGTTTTTATCTGTTAATTTTACTTTTACATCGGGGAATCCGGCGGATCTAAAAAATATTATATTATCGTTTCTTTTGCGTACTATCGCGGCGTTATCCAGCTGAATAGACGCCGCCAGCACCTTTCCCCGGTTATGATCTGTATGATTGCCTGCAAGCTCGGTTCTTCCGGGAGATGAAAATATCCGCAGTTCACCGCATGTATTTTTCAATTCTGATTCAGGAAATTCGTTTTGCATTTTTATCGCTAATTGCGAATAACGCTGCCGCTGTTTTTCCGTTTCATTTTTGCCGTATAATCCGCTTAAAATTTTTGCCGCTTCCTGTGAATTTAATTTTTTTATTATATCATTATCTGTCATTGCATTAATCCTTTTGCTTTGTTTTTTCCGTTTTTAAATAAATCATCATATAATCAATAAATGATACAACCGCGATTATTACGGAAATAATAAATATTATCAAAGCGCCTGTTTTAAAAAATTGTAAATGGGTTTCTAGAATCGCAAGACGTTCAAATGTGGCGGCCAGCAGCGCCGCGCCTATAGCTGTTATGTAAGCGACGGTTTTAATTTTTCCGCCGATACGCGCGCCGAGTGTGACGCCTTTTTTCAGCATCAGATTTCGTATAAAAAGTATGCTGAATTCGCGGTAGATGACAAGAAGAAAAAGAACCGCGGGAATTATGCCGGAAGAATAAATTCCATCGATAACAAAACAAAGGAAACATGTTATCTGAACAAGCGTATCCGCGAACGGATCAAAAAGTTTTCCAAAATCGCTTGTAAGATTCAGCTTGCGCGCCGCAAGTCCGTCAAAATAATCTGTAATTTCGGAAACGATAAATATTATCCATAAAACAGGAATTGTCCATCCTGAACCGTTCGCAGATATTGACGGGAAAAATTCCGGTAACAGATAAATAATAAAAAAAACAGGAGCAAGAACTATTCTTAAAAAAGTTAATCTGTCTGCAAGGTTCATTATTTATATTTGCTTTTTAACACGGATGTGTCAAGATGATTTTTTCTCCGAAGAACTTTTCACCTCTACAAGAACCGGAACTAATGAAAAGCCGAGATCTTTTCTGATTTTATTTTTTAAAAAAGAAATATATGAATCGCTGACAGCATGCGTGCGTGAAGAGAAAAGAATAAATTGCACAGGGTTTGCGGATTTCTGCACCGCGTATTTTATTTTAAAGCGCGTTTTTGGCCCTGACGGAGGAGGAGTCTCTGTCATCCATTTTTCAAGAGCCTGATTAAGCTGCGATGTTCCAATTTGCGTATTAAGCTGTTTGTGCATTTTTACAGCGGCGCTAAGGATTTTATCAACGCCGGATCCGTCTTTTGCGCTTACAGGAATTATCGGCGCGTATTCCATTTGGCCGAATTGAAAGTGTATCCTGCTTTCGATTGCTTTAAATGCGGTTGCCTGCTGCGGCATTAAATCCCATTTGTTAAGCGCCATGATGATGCCTCTTCCTTTGTCATGCGCAAGAGCCGCGATTTTTTTATCCTGATCCGATAATCCTTCTTCAGCGTCGATCATCAAAATAACAATATCAGCGTCGTCAATTGTTTTTATCGCGCGGTTAACGGAATAATATTCAATGTTTTCTGTCACCTTGCTTTTGCGTCTGATACCCGCGGTGTCAAGAATAATAAAATTCCGGGACTTCCATGTAAAGTATCCTTCAACAGTGTCGCGGGTTGTTCCCGGAATTTCACTCACAATTGATGATGATGTTCCTGTCAATCTGTTTGACAATGTTGATTTTCCCGTGTTTGGCTTTCCTAATAGAGCGATTTTAATAATTTCTTTTTCGTGTATATCAGATAACGGCGCTTCAATAAATTTTGAAAAATCAATGCGGTTTAATATTTCCTGTTTTAAAACGCCGATATTATCGCCGTGTTCCGCCGAGATCATCAATACATTATCAAATCCGAATTTAAGAACATTCCACGCGTCGGCTTCATTCCTGCCGCCTTCTGTTTTATTTACAGCAACGATTAATTTTTTCCGGTGCGGGCGCAGAATTTTTATAAGTTCCTCGTCTTCGCTTGTTAGTTCGCCGGCTTCAAGCAGCAGAACTATTAAATCGGCGTTTTTTAGTTTTTCCAAAGTTTTTTCTACTACAAGTTTATCAAGATTATCAAGGTCGGCAAGTTTAAAACCGCCTGTATCGATCAGGCGGATGAGTTTATCATTTATAACGCAGTCGGCTTCAACAGGATCGCGCGTAACGCCGGGAGTCGGGTCTGTGATAGCGCGGCGTTTATGAAGCAGACGGTTAAACAACGTTGATTTCCCGGTATTCGGACGTCCCGCAAGCGCAACGGCTGGAATATTTTTTTGGTTTTTTCCCGAACTCATTTTATTTTGCCTTTCTTTTTTATTATATTAATTAGTGTTTTTATATTTTGATCCATTGAAGAGGCGAGAAGCGCGGCTCCTGTTGCAAAGTAAAAAACCGCGTTAATTGCAAAAGGCGCGCCGTATTTTATTATATGAGTTTGCGATCTGAAAACTTCACCTAACAAAGGCGACAGAAAGTAAATTGGAACCGCCGCCGCCGCTGAAAAAATCAGCATTTTCAGAATATACAAAAGCGAAGGACCGACGGCGGTTTTTAAATCGATAGTTGGTTTTTTTCCAAGAAAAATTACTAAAAGAAACGTGTTTACTGCGCTTGCGAATGTCAGAGCGAACGCGATTCCGGCTCCGCGGAAACGGCCGGACAGAACAGCCGCGAGAATTATGTTAACGCCGATTGAAATAATTCCCGCGAGAGTAGGAGATTTTGTATCGCTTTGAGCGTAAAAAGCGGGAGCGATAACTCTGTTAAGCGCAATAAATAAAAGACCCGGCATATGGAATTTAAATGCAGCTAACGTTAATCCGGCTGATTGATCGTCAAATGTGTGTCTTTGAAAAAGCAGACGGATTAAATTTTCGCCTTCTATCATGCAGAAAAACGTAACGGGAATTGTTATCATCGCGATAATATTAATTGATGCGCCGAGCCTTTTGTTGTAAATTTCCCACTGAGAAGTTTTCGCGTACTCAGTAAGATTCGGAAGCAAAACAGTCCCGATAGAAACGGCAAAAACGCCGAGAAACAATTCCTGAAGGCGAACCGAATATTGAAGGCTCGAGACAACGCCCTCTCCGGCTCTTCCCGCAAGAGCAGTCGCTATCAAATCATTTAACTGATAGGCCGCCATTCCGATAATTGTAGGGCCTATAAGGATAAGAACTTTTCGCACCCCGGGATTATTAATTGCGCGTTTTAATCCTGTAAAAAAAAACGCATGTCCTTTTTTTAAAATGAAAGGAAGCTGTATCGCCGCTTCCATAAAACCGCCTGTAAGAATTCCAATCGACATCGCCCGCGCAGGATTCGCGGTAAAAGGGCTTAGCATATAAGTAAAAAGAATTGTAATAATGTTTAATAAAATCGGCGCGAGCCCTGAGGGAGTAAAAATATGAAGACTGTTCAAAACGCCCTGAAATAAAGCGGCAAGAGAAATAAATGCAAGAAACGGAAACATGATTCTGGTTAACAAAATTGTTTCGTTAAATTCTTCCATTCCAAAAACCGGCACAAGCAAAGGAGCCGCGAGAATTCCCAGACAAACCGCAAGCGTTACAAAAAATGTCAGGAATGTAAACATACACGATAAGAATTCGCGTGTCGCTTCTTTATCATTTTTTAATAAAAATTCTTTGAATGTGGGAATGAAAGCGACCGAGATAGAACCTTCGGCAAAAAGCCGCCTGAATAAATTCGGCAGAAGAAAAGCCACGGAAAACGCGTCAGAAAGAGCAGTAGTGCCGAGGAATCTCGCCTTTGTCATTTCACGTAAAAGACCAAGAACCCGCGAAACCAAAGTGAGCAATGAAAGCGCCGACCCATGCCTGACAAGAGTTGCTGCGGTCTGCTGCGGGGGTTCTAAATTCTCATTTGAATTATTTTTTTCAGATGAAGATTTAATAAAAGACGCTTCAGCAGGCTCAGATTTTTCTTCCATAACTTTTTAAGATTATACTTTAGTATGGTTATATTCAACTGTATGTTTTTTATTTGTAATAGTATTTATAGCAATAGTTCATTAGATAATTGTATAGCCGCCTTTACCATGCTGCTGTCTGTCATGAAAAAAAAGACTGCCCGATTTCTCAGGCAGCCTCCAAAATAAAAAACGCTTAGCGGTTTTATTAGTAGTCCATTCCTCCCATGCCGCCCATTCCGCCGCCCGGCATTGCGGGGGCTTCTTTCTTTTCGGGGATGTCTGTGATGGCGCATTCGGTTGTCAGTAATAAGCTTGCGATAGATGCCGCGTTCTGTAAAGCCGAGCGTGTTACCTTCGCCGGGTCTATGATACCTGCTTTCATCATGTCGACCCATTCCATCTTCGCGGCGTCAAAGCCGATGCCTTTCTTTTCGGTTCTGGCTTTTTCGGCGATAACGGCGCCGTCAAGACCTGCGTTTTCGGCGATTTGGCGGATCGGCTCTTCGAGCGCGCGTTTAACAATTTTAAAGCCGACTTTTTCATCATCGGAGAGACCTGCGACATCAGCCTTATCAAGAGCGATTGCAGCTTGAATCAGCGAGATTGCTCCGCCGGGGACGATGCCTTCTTCGATTGCTGCGCGTGTGGCGGAAAGCGCGTCTTCTACGCGGTGCTTTTTCTCTTTAAGCTCGACTTCGGTTGCGGCGCCTACATTGATAACCGCGACTCCGCCCGCGAGTTTTGCGAGTCTTTCCTGTAATTTTTCGCGGTCATAATCGCTTGTGGTATCTTCAATCTGCGCTTTAATCTGGGCGATTCTATCTTGAATTTCTTTCTGCTTGCCCGCGCCGTTTATAATCGTGGTGTTGTCTTTATCAACCTTTACTGTCTTTGCTTTGCCAAGCTGTGAAATATCTGTGTTCTCAAGTTTGAGACCGAGTTCTTCGGAGATTACTTCGCCGCCTGTTAAAATGGCGATATCTTCGAGCATTGCTTTGCGGCGGTCGCCGAAACCGGGCGCTTTTACCGCGCAGGTGCGCAGTGTTCCGCGGAGGCTGTTTACAACCAGCGTCGAGAGCGCTTCGCCATCGCAGTCTTCCGCGATGATTAAAAGCGGTTTGCCGCTTTGGGCGACTTTCTCAAGAAGCGGAAGCATATCTTTCATGCTGGAAACTTTTTTGTCGTGAATAAGAATAAAAACATCTTCGTAAACGCTTGTCATGGTATCGCGGTCTGTTACGAAATACGCTGAGATATAACCGCGGTCAAACTGCATACCTTCGACAAATTCGATGGAAGTATCCATTGTTTTGGACTCTTCTACGGTGATAACTCCGTCTTTACCGACTTTTTCCATCGCGTCGGCGATTGTGTTGCCGATTTCCGTATCGTTGTTGGCGGAAACAGACGCTACATGCGAGATTTCCTCTTTATCCTTAATGTTCTTGGAACTTTTCTTAATCTCATCAACCGCGATTTCTACCGCTTTGTCGATACCGCGTTTCAACTCCAGCGGAGTCATGCCGGCGGCTACGGATTTTAATCCCTCTTTTACAAGCGAATACGCCAGCACTGTGGCGGTTGTTGTTCCGTCTCCGGCGACATCGTTTGTTTTTGTCGCTACTTCTTTAAGCAGCTGAGCGCCCATATTTTCGTACGGGTCTGAAAGTTCAACTTCTTTTGCAACCGAAACGCCGTCTTTTGTTACTGTCGGCGCGCCGAATTTCTTGTCCAAAAGGACATTGCGGCCTTTAGGTCCAAGCGTTACCTTAACGGCCTTTGAGATCTGCTCTACACCGGAAAGCAGTTTGCGCCGGGCTTCTTCGTTGAACATTAGCTGTTTTGCCATAAAAATTCTCTCCTCTCTTGTTTTTACCGGATTCACCGGATTAATTAATTTATTACAGGTACATATATACCCGTTTATAAATTACCAAATTTTTTATTATTTCGCAATAGGGTTTTATCCCTCTTCTTTGGCGAGGGCTGCGATCAACAGTTCCGCCAGGGCTGCCGCTTCTCCTTCGCTTAAAGTTACTCCTTTCCCCATTTTTTCATGTCCCGCTGACCAGTCCCGGATATCGAATTTTGGAGTTCTGCCGCTCCATGAAACAAGATTAAATTCCTTCTGCCAGCCGCCTTTCCCTTCCGAAAGAACCCCGTAATGTTTTTTGATTTCATAACTGAAATTGTCCATAAAAATCGCCCTCCGGTATAATCTTACAAAATTGTATTGCCTTTTCGCTGTTTATGGTATCAAAAATAAAATAAATTTTCTTGTGTTATGTACTTGCTGATGTTATACTGTTAGCCAATAATTCGAAATTCGTGCCCGTGAGCGTAAAACATGCTGTTCGGCGTCGCCGGGTTCGTTGAAAGTTCCCACAAGGAGGGGCTGATGAAAAAAAGCATTCTTTCAATTCTTTTTATATTATTAATTACATTATTTTTAATTATTTCCTGTGCAGGCGAACCTGATGCCGTTGATAATCCCGATTTAGCGCCTGCGCCGTCAGCAGCCGCTCCAGCACCCGCGCCAACTACCGCACCGTCAGCGGCAACTCCGGCGCCTTCTCCGGCTGCAGCAGCCGATCCGGCCGCAAGGACAGCGGCGCAGACCGCCAGGCAGCAGGCTTTGGATTTTAACGGCAGTTCTTATTTTCCAAGCGAATGGGAAGCATTGGAACGCAGGTATAACTCCGCGAATACTACAGCGGAATATAACGCTTTAACTTCGGAATATAACGAAATATTAAGACAATCCGCGAATATGTATGCGCTGGACATGGAGCATCAAATATTATCTGCAAGGCAGGAAATTACCAATACCGGATTGATTCATTACGCTCCTGAATATCTGCGGGATGCGGACAAAACTACTCTGGAAGCGCTCGATCAATATGACGCCGGGGATTATTTCGCGGCGCGGGATACGGCTAATACCGCTTTAACAAAATACGAATCCATTTTATACGCGGCTGAAGTTTACTCCGTTAGGGAGGATATGATAAAAAAAATTGATGACAGCTGGTCTGATAATTTGCTGTATGATTCATGGCCTTATATTTATGATGCCGATGAAACTTTCTTTACCGCTGTTGATCAATATGACGCGGGAAATTATGATCGGGCGAGAGTGACCGCCGAAAAAGCGATGAATCAATATGATACTCTGTCGTCGGGCGTCGATGTATATCTTGCAAGAGAGCGGCTTGTCGCCACCGGATTGGTTCCGGTTGCTCCTAATTATCTTGATGCCGCTGATGTTGCGGCAATTAAAGCGCTTGAGCAGTACGAAGCCGGAGATTATGCTGCCGCAAAGATTTCCGCGGCTCAGGCAATGGATAATTACGACGACCTTTGGTTTGCCGCCGGTGTTTATCTGACAAGACAAAGTATCGTCGATTTGGATTTTGTTAAATTTGATGCCGCTAATTTCACGACAGCGGATGAAATCGCGCTTTCCGCGATTGCCGATTTTGACTCCGGCAATATAGCCGCAGCTAAGGAAAAAGCGCTTGATGCGCAGAACCGGTACATGATGATAATGGATAATGCGTGGCCGGCGTATGCGACGGAAACCAGAAATGAAGCTGTCAGCGAAAGACAGCACGCGATAGAGGAAAGAGCGAATATCGCGGCGCGCAGTACGTTCAATGACGCCGAGGCTTTCCTTGCGGAAGCTCAAAGGCTTTATACATTAAGAGAATACGAACTCGCTTCGCATGCCTTTACTAACGCGCAGGCATTGTTTACAATATCTATAGAAGAAACAATAGAAAGGCGCCGTGTTGCAGAAGATACAATCAGACAGGCGGAAGCGATAATCGAAAGAAGCAGTGGAACAGCCAGGGAGGCTGAAAGAATAATTGAAGGAGGTTCAAGATGAACCGGAGGATTTCCCTTATATTTTTTATTTTGATAGTTGCGGTTGTTTCGCAGGCGGCGGCGCAGTATAATGCCGCGGGGCTGGATATGAAAATCCCTGTTTTTAAATCTGTTACATACTTTGGCGTTGCGGTTCCGGGTGAAGATGAATACGCTATTCCTCATTCCATCGCCAATAATCAATATTACCTTGAAAGCGTACGCCTGACCGTTCTTGCCGATACGTTGTTTCAAACCGGAGATTATGAAAATTCAACGATTACTGCACAAGACGCAATCCGTCAAGCGCTGCTCTCGGATGAATTTGTCGCAGTTGAGCTTATTAATGAAACTGAACGATTAATGAACTGGGCGTATAATAATAATCTTCATACATATTATCCTTATGAGTACGGCCAGATCAGAGAGTATTATGAAGCAAGCCTTGTTGCTCACAGTGAAACAGAATTTAACCAGTCGATCGGTTTTTCAATGACTTCTATCGAGATTTTATCATCGCTTCAAGTCCCGGCAGGCGCGGCTCCTCCGTCAGCCGGAACAAGTACCGGCACAGGTTATCCTGCGGCGATTGTTACGCCTCAACAGCCCGGCGGCATAACTGCGAGCGGTTACGCTCCTCTTCCGAGTCAGTACACGGTAAGACCGTGGGCGACAACGGGAGATTGTTTGTGGAACATCGCGGCTTATCCCTGGGTTTATAACGATCCCTACAGATGGCCTGAACTTTATGAAGCGAACAGATCGCGAATGCCTCAGCCTGACAATCCTGATTTAATTCACCCCGGTTTTATTATTAATATTCCGAGTACCCGCGGCGAGGTAAGACAGGGTATGTGGGATTCCAGCGTAAACTACGGATTATGATTTAATTGATTTTTGATCATTTATCGCCTGATCACTTTTGTGGTCAGGCTTTTTTTATCTTTTCTGATTATAAAGTGAAAGAGCGGTACCCATAAGCGCGTGTACAAACGGCGGCCTTCCCATTCCTTGTATAACTTCTTCTGTATCAATTAATTCAATATCGACATATTCATCTTCATCCAGTTTCTGTCTGCCGCTGCCGGATAAATCCTCGGCAAGAAAAAAATGCGCCTTGTTTGTCATTATCGCAGGGTTAGGACTGAAGTCTCCCATTTTTATTATTCTTCCCGGCGTTAATCCTGTTTCTTCCTTCAGCTCTCTCGCCGCGGCTTCCTCCGGGTTTTCACCCGGTTCAAAAACACCGCCCGGAAATTCCAGGCTTAAACATTTTGAGCCAAACCGCCATTGCCACACCATTACAAATTTTTTCCCCTGCGGCGTATCAATAACGGGAATTACAATTGCCCAGTCTTTTGTGTCAATTAATGTAAAAGTCCTCAGTTTATTTCTGCTGTTCTGTTCAGCAGGCGGCTTACAATTAGATTCCAGCACATTAAAAATATTACAGTCAAGAATTTTTTTGCGGTTTTCTTCTGTCCATGTCAGGTGCGCTTTGTCCATGATGTTAACATACCAGAAATATCGATAATCGTAAATGGTAGCTGCCGCTTAAGTGTCATGTTATACTGTTTTTAATGAAGGCGTACCTTGATATTGTTCAAAAAATTCTGGAAAAAGGTTTTCGTAAAAAAAACCGCACAGGCATGGACGCGCTGTCTATCGCGGGCGCGATGTTTGAGCATGATATGGCGGACGGGTTTCCTCTTCTTACGACTAAAAAAATTCCTTTCCGTCTTGTCGCTTCCGAGCTTGAGTTTTTTATACGCGGCATTACCGATAAACAATGGCTGAAAGACCGGAATAATCATATATGGGATGAATGGTGCAGCCCTGATATCGTTCCTTACGGCGCCGGAGATGAAGTAAAAGCAAAAATGATGGAAGAACGCGAGCTTGGGCCTGTTTACGGCTGGCAGTGGCGCAATTTCGGGGCGGAATATATTTCGTATAACGTTCCGGCGGAAGGGCAGCCTGTTGATCAAATGCAAAAGCTTGTGCAGACCCTTAAAGCGGATCCCGATAACCGCCGCATGATTGTAAGCGCGTGGAATCCGCGCGATCTTCACCGCATGGCGCTTCCCCCGTGTCATTACGCGTTTCAGGTAACGGTCATTGACGGCAGGCTAAACCTGCTGTGGAACCAGCGTTCTGTCGATACCGCTCTCGGGCTGCCTTTTAACATCGCAAGCTACGGCTGCCTTCTGCATCTGCTCGCCAAAGAAGCAGGTCTTGGCGAAGGCAAGTTAATTGGATTTTTAGGCGACACTCACATTTATATTAATCATGTAAACGCGATTAGCCTGCAGTTGCTTCGCAAACCAAAACCACTGCCGCAGATTAAAACAAATAATTTTACCTCGGTTTTTAACTGGCATTACGGCGATACGATTATCGAAAATTACGATCCGCATCCTGCGATTAAATTTGAAATTGCGGTGTAATTAATAAGGAATGTTGAATGAACAGCGGGCAGGAGATAATTTTAATTGCGGCAATGGCGGAGAACAGGGTTATCGGAAAAAATAACACTATGCCTTTTTCTGTTAAGGGAAATCTTGCGCGTTTTAAAGAAATGACAATAGGCTGGCCGTGCGTTATGGGAAGGAGAACATGGGAGTCGCTTCCTAAAAAACCGCTGCCGGGACGGCTAAATATAATTATTTCAAGAACAGTTGAATCTTACGAACATGACGGCCGCGCAGAACCGGGTGTTCACATCTGCGCCTCTGCGCTAGATTCCGATAATGCGAAATTCTTTAATTCTCTGAACACAGCTGTCGAATATTGCAAAGGTTATCAAAAAATTTTTATCTGCGGCGGCGAATCTATTTATAGACAATCTTTGGATTTTGCGAATAAAATTGATCTGACTTTAGTTCCGGGGCAGTATGAAGGCGATGCATTTTTTCCGGAAATAGGCGATAATTGGAAGAAGACAGACGCAATAAATTATGATAATTTTTCTGTTGTTACATATATTAGAGTTGTTTGATAACTTAAGTTATTGAATAACTCCCTAATAAAAAAATGAAATAAACCAGGAGTGATTATGAAAGGGCCGATATTAGTAGTTCTTGCCGCCGGCATCGGCAGCCGTTACGGCGGTCTTAAGCAGATGGATAAAATCGGAAGTAACGGGGAGGTTCTTCTTGATTATTCTGTTTACGATGCGGTGAATTCAGGATTTGAGAAAATTATTTTTATTATACGCCATGATATCGAAAAAGATTTTCATGATATGGTTTTATCGCGCATGGGAAATAAAATTAAATTCGAACTTGCGTTTCAGGATCCTGACAGTTTAATTCCACCCGATATTTTCCGCGCAGCAAAAGAAGCGGGAAGGACGAAGCCATGGGGAACAGGGCATGCTCTGTTATGCGCAGCGGAAAAAATTGATTCTCCGTTTACAGTGCTCAATGCCGATGATTTTTACGGCAGAGAAGCATTCGCCGTTATTGGAAAGCATCTTAAATCCGAAGACGCGCATACATCGTCGATAGTGCCTTACAGGCTTGAAAAAACGCTCAGCCCTCAGGGGACTGTCGCAAGAGGAGTCTGCGAAATTGAAAATGGTTTTCTTAAAAGCGTCGATGAATTGCTGGCCATCGGAAAAAAAGACGGACGCATTTTTAACGCTTACCCGGACGGGACAACGCGCGATCTTGCTCCCGATACTCCCGTATCAATGAACTTCTGGGGGTTTTCACCTGATATTCTGCCTGAGTTTAAAAAATATTTTGATGTTTTTTTAAATGAATTTTCTCAGGACATGAAAGGACAGATTAAAAACGAATGTTTTATTCCTAAAGCGGTCGATCATTTTATTCAAAACGGAAAAACAAAAGTAAAAGTGCTGGAAGCAAATTCTGACTGGTTCGGCGTTACTTATAAAGAAGACAGAGAGGCGGCGGTAAAAAAACTTGATGCAATGACATCAGAAGGGATTTATCCTCCTGCGCTTTGGCGGTAGTTAATAAAAATTACAAGGAATCATAATGGAAATAATTAAATTAATACTTATTGGTTTTATTCTTGGTATTACCGCTGTTATTCCAGGATTATCTGTCGCGACAATGGCTGTTGTTTTTAATGTATACGATCGATTAATCGCCGCCATTGTGCCCAGCGTTAAAAAAATTCTTTCTGCATGGCTTTTCTGGCTTCCTTTGGTTCTCGGCGGAATAGCGGGCATAATATTTTCAAGCAGGGTATTTACTGTTCTTTTTAATAATTATTATGTTCCTACTTATTGGTTTTTTATCGGTGTTATCGCAGGATGTATTCCAATGATTTATTTACGTGCTTGTCAGCCTGCTGCTGAAACATCCATGTGTGATGATAAATCAATTGTAAATAAAAAGAATTTAAATTTAAAAATGCCGGCTCTTTCAACTGTTATCTGCTGTATTACCGCTGCCGGCGTTATGGTGCTAATGGCGGTAATCAAGCCGGAGGAAGGAACCGCGGTTTACACAGAAGCGACGCTGCCTGTAATGGGGCTTCTGGCTCTTGCGGGAGCGTTAGCTGCAACAGCGATGATTATCCCGGGAATATCAGGCGCTTTCCTTCTTCTTGTTACGGGTTTGTACAGGACAGTGCTTCAGGCAGTTTCCGATGCGAACATTCCTCTGCTGATACCTGTAATAATCGGAGCCGCAGCCGGACTTTTGGCAAGCGCGGCTTTTGTGCGTTTTCTTCTTTTAAAAGTTCCTCAGCAGACTTACGGCGCAGTTTTAGGATTAGTCGCGGGTTCTGTCTTTGTTTTATATCCTGATGGAATCGGAGAGGGCGCCGGAATAATTATATCAATATTATGTTTAATCACGGGATTTATTCTTTCATTTATAATGAGCATGAAAAAAAACATAATACATGATTTGAATTAAAAGTTTTTAAAGGAATTTTTCTTGTCGTATTAAAATTTCGAATATATAATTAACTATTATTTTATTTTCAGGGGGAATTTATGGCGGAGTTAAAAGGTTCAAAAACAGAACGAAATCTGCAGGAAGCGTTTGCGGGCGAATCACAGGCGCATGTTAAATATCAATATTACGCTTCAAAAGCGGAGAAAGAGGGTTATCAGCAAATAGGCGCTATTTTCCGGGAAACCGCGCTGAATGAAAAAGAACACGCTAAAATTTGGTTTAAAATTTTGCATAACAATGATGTTCCCGCGACAACGGAAAATCTAAAAGCGGCCGCGGACGGAGAAAACTTTGAATGGACAGATATGTACGCCGGTTTCGCGAAAACAGCGAAAGAAGAGGGGTTTGTTCAGATTGCGGAATTGTTCGAAATGGTCGGTAAAATTGAAAAAGAACATGAAGAGCGTTACCGGAAATTATTAGCCAACATTGACGGAAAAATTGTTTTCTCGCGCTCAGGCGAGCAGATTTGGCAATGCGCAAACTGCGGCCATATTCACACCGGGAAAAACGCTCCGGATTTGTGTCCTGTCTGCAAACATCCTAAAGCGTATTTCGCGATTAAAGCCGAAAATTATTAAAACAATAACTGCGGCGTTGAAAGTTCCGCCGCCGCTCTTGCTGCAGAAAAAGGAACCGCGGCGGAATTATTAGGTAGTTTTAATCGGGTTTTTTCGTAATTAAAAAAATTTAGAATAACTCAGCTGTCTAATATTTTCGTTAATGTCGGAAATGAAACCCAAAGAGTTACAGGATCGCTTGTGCGCGTGTTTACCCTTAGATGAATGTATCCGCCAGAAAGCATCCAGCATGTTTCATAAGAGCGCATTTCTCTCATTAATGGCTCATAACGTCCTGCCGGTGCGGGCGGGGGAGGTCCGTAATTAATTACAAGTTCTCTTTGCACAGAATCGTAGCACATCATAATATTTTCAAGCCCTGAAGCGTTAAAATAATACATCCCGCCTTCAAGCCCGAAATCTGAAAAATACGCAACCATTAAAGCGCGGTTTCCCGCAAACTGCACATTCTCATAAATCAAAGCTTGAAATCCGCCCGAATCTTCTGTAAATACAGGATTTCCCATTCCTGCTTTAAATGTATTTAAACTTGTTCCCCATGTAAAACCGTGGAAGGTAATTACATCGCTGCTTGCTATTCCGCCGACTTGAGCGAATAACGCGGTTGTCATTAACAACATAATGAATATCAGCACTAACCTTTTCATGGTACCTCCGTGAACCTTGAAAACCGAAGATATAAATCTTTGGTTCGTTAAGCCGGGGTGAAGCTTCCGGTATACACCCCCTCATCATTGTCGGCAGAAACAGCGGTATTGATTAGGTATTTTAGTTTGTATTCGCAGATTGAAAATGAATCTTCCAGGTGTTAAGAAGCGGCGATCTCCTGCTGATAAATTGACGTTAAAGAATCTTGCAATACCTTGGAAAAATTAATATGTTTTGCCGGCGATGAGACTCGAACTCATACCCCATTGCTAGGAGGGGATTTTAAGTCCCCAGTGTCTGCCATTCCACCACGCCGGCTGTCGAGACATTTTATCTTTTTTTAATTAATTTATCAATTACTCTGCCGCCAATCTGTAAATTGCTTCCGCGTCTTTTTCTGTCAGTTTGCGGTACTGGCCGATAGGACCGAAATGTACAACGCGTTTTGCCATTTCCGGGATTCGCGCGGTATTGATGTTTGCTTCATTAAGCCGGACCGGCATTCCGATTGAACGGAAAAAATCTTCCATGCGCCTTACGCCCTCCAGCGCAGCCTGTTCAAGATCATAAAACGCGCCGTCTACACCCCAGACTTTAGCGGCAAAACGCGCAAAGCGTGCGGCCGAAGCTGCTTGTGTATCTTCTCTGATATTGTATTTTATCCACGCAGGGAAAATTATAGCGAGTCCAGCCCCGTGAGCGAGATCGTAAAGAGCGGATAATTCATGATCGAGCGCGTGGCTTGCCCAGTCGCCGATCCTTCCGGTGTCAAGAAATCCGTTATGTGCAATCGCGCCCGCCCACATGATTTCAGCTCTGGCGTCGTAGTTGTTTTCGCCGCCTGAAAATATTTTTCTCGCGCTGCGGATAATTGCCCTTAATGCGCCTTCGCAAAGTTCATCAGTAACTTCAACATGAGGCTCTCTTGTAAAATAACGCTCCATGATGTGAGCCATCATATCAGTAATTCCGCAGGCGCTTTGATACGGCGGCAATGAATAAGTGAGTTCCGGATTTAAAATTGAAAAGACAGGGCGGTTAAGCTGAGTGTTTACGCCTCTTTTCCACGGGCCTTCTTCATTTGTAATGACGCAGCTTGTGCTTGATTCGCTTCCTGCCGCCGGAATTGTTACTATCGCGGCTGTCGGCAGCGCTTTCTCGGGAGATTTCTTTCTTTCAAAAAAGTCCCAGACATCGCCGTCATAAACGGAGCCGAACGCGATTGCCTTTGCGGAATCAATCGGAGAGCCTCCGCCGACCGCAAGGATAAGCTCAAGCTTTTCTTTTTTGACAATTTCAATCCCTTCCCTTACAAGCGAAAGGCGCGGATTAGGAAGCACTCCTGTCAGTTCAATCCATTGTACCCCCGCTTTTTTTAGGCTTTCTTTTACCCTGCCGATAAGCCCGGAGCGAACGGCAAAACCGCCTGAATGATGAAGAAGTATTTTTTTCGCGTAAACCGCCGTTTCACTTCCAATTTGGTCTTCTGTTCCTCTGCCGAAAATTATTTTTGTATTATTACAATAAGTAAAATTTTGCATATTTTTATCCTTAATTAATTTATTTTTCTATTGTAATATGATAGATAAATAAAAATCAAGGCGATTAAACGCGATACCATATTAATAACTTTTTATTATTTTTTGGATAAACAACATATATATAATAATTAATTTTATAGAACTACCCGTTGTTAAAAAATAAATGTTCGATTAAAATTTTTAATCCTAACAATATAAGAACAGCCCCTCCTGCAAATTCCGCTTTTGATTTATATTTTTTTCCAAATATATTCCCTATTTTTACACCAGTTATGGAAAATAAAAATGTTGTTAATCCGATGATAATTAAAGTTATTACAATATTTAATTCAAAAAAAGCAAATGTTACGCCTACAGCCAGAGCGTCAATGCTTGTAGCTATTGCCAATACAAGCATTTTAAAAAAATTAAACGGATTATCCTCATTTTTTTCTTCTTTTTTTGAGAAACTTTCTTTTATCATATTAGCGCCGATAAGACCGAGAAGCGCAAAGGCTATCCAATGTTCAAACTGCTGAACCATATTAGCGAAAAGTTTACCTGTAACAAAGCCGATAAAAGGCATTAAAGCCTGAAAAAAACCAAAATAGATACCGGGAATCATATATTGAATTTTTTTTGGTTTTTCTACCGATAAGCCTAGTGTTATAGAAACAGCAAAAGCGTCCATTGAAAGACCTACAGCAATAAGAATTATCTCCAATAAACCCACAAAAACCCCGGTTTTTAAATTATTTCTTTTAGATAGGAAAGTCAAGTGTTTATATAATTTATGTTTTTATTTATCATAATTATATATTAAATTTATTATTTGCCGTCATGTGCTATTATTTTTTTAATTATACTTTAAGTTAAAATTATTTTATATGATCAGCTTGCGTTTAACGTTCTAGATAATTGACACGACAAAAGACGAGTTTAGCGTTTGTTATGTGCAGCTGTGCCGCTCCCGCAACAAAGTTTCAATTGCCTTATTATAATTAAAAATTATTTTTACAGCGTTTTATTTTCCATTTTCTCTATATACCGCCAAAAAAACAAAAAAAATATTCTAAAATATACTTTTTTTAACATTGAAAAATAATATAATAAGCGATATATTGTTGACATATGAGGATAATCTCATTTAAAGGTATTTGCGCTCCAAATTCGCAGGTGAATTCTCTCTGTTCATATCGAAGAAACTTTACAATTTCCCCCTTTTTATACCCTGCACCTCACAAAGAAAGCCTTTTCACTCACAACAATAAGCGGCAGGGATGCTGTTTTTAATTACACTCACAAATACGCCAATAATGCCGTTTTTACGGCTTATGGAATATAAACAAGTAGTTTCGGTTTCCGCGTTGCGGACCCCTCCGATTTACAACACCGCTGAAGCGGCTTAAAAGGAGTTTTTAATGAAAAACACAATGTTCAAAACAACGGTTTTAACGGTTGCCTTAATTCTGGCAACAACGGCGATGGCATTCGCCCAAACAGTGCCAGCCGGCCTTCTGTACGAAAACGATGGTAACGGCGTTAGGATTACCGGGTACAACGGAACCGCCACAACGCTGGTTATCCCTAGCAGCATAGGCGGCAGGTCGGTAACAATAATTGGCGATGCGGCGTTTAGAGAGAAATATACTTTGGAGAGCGTAACCTTGCCAAACACGATAACCATAATAGGGGCGCAGGCATTCTATCAGTGCTACGATTTGAGGAGCATAAACTGGCCTACGTCGCTGACAACCATAGGGGATAATGCTTTTTTTCAATGTCAAAGTTTAGTTGGCAGCGTTACCTTTCCCGCACCGCTGAGGACGATAGGTAGTGGTGCATTTTACGAAACAGGTTTAACTGGCGTAACCTTTAACAACGGGCTTTTGACCATAGGGAGTGTTGCATTCCAAGGTGTTCGCGGCTTGAGGAGCGTAACGATACCGGCATCGGTAACATCCATAGGGAACTATGCATTCTATCAAATCAGTAATCTCGCCGTAACTATGTCCCGCAGCACCCAGGTGGGAGAGGACACATTCGCAGCAAGGGCGGTTATCACTTACAGGTAGTAGAAACGGTAACTGACAATGGCGCGTTCTTTCGGGGACACTCTCAAAAACTTTTTGGGAGCAGCCCCGAAGTTTTTGGAGCGGATAAATTTAAATTAGAGTTGTTCGGAAACTTTTGTTTCTGAACAACTCTAATTTAACTAATTACAATCATTTTAATATAAATCTTTCCTTAAAAATCGCCGCCCTGAAGTTCTTCGCTCTTTTTTATGGTCGCGGCGTAGATGCTGTTTATCAGCGCGAGAACAGCGGAGATTGTAAAAAGGGTCTCGATGCCGGCGACGCTCCAGATCCATCCGCCTAAGAGAGCTACTACAACGCTGAATATATGATTTACGGAAATGCCTGTAGATAATGTCGCCGTGATTTCTTCGCGGTTAGTTGAAATTCGCTGCACATAAACGTTATTCGCCATGCTCGCGATCGAGATAATCTGATCTAAAATAAAATTGATGCAGACAACAATATATGCTACAGCGGGCGTAAACAGCCTGTGCGCGAATCCGTACATAAGACACACAACGATTAAAATTAATGTATCGCCAATCATAACCGCCTTGTAGCCGACTTTGTCTATAAGTTTTCCGATTAACGGGCTGCAGATCATTACAAAAACAGCGCAGATCGCGAAAAGAATCGACATTACAGAAGGATCGGCGCCGTAATGAAGTATTAATACATAAGGCGCGAATGTTAAAAATATTTGCTTTCTTGAACCGTAAAATACTTCTAATATATAATACTTGGAGAATTTTTTCGCGAAATAAAAACGCTGCCTTGGAGCTTTTAAAGTTGTTTCCTTTAGAGCGGCGGCTGTCATTGTCGCGATTACCATCAATGCGGTGGCAATTCCAAAAATAATTTGATATCCGATTATATCAAAGTTTGTGTAGCCTGCTTTTTCCAAAACAAAAAAAATGCCCGTAACAAGAAGAAAGCCCGCGATATTTCCAAGCTGGTTTATCGACGTTGTTAATCCGAGCGACGCTCCGGTTTTATCGCGCTTTGCGAGTTCCATCGCGATAGTTGACCGCACCGGCATAATAATGTGTTCGCCTGTGCTGAAAATAACCATAAAAAGAATTACAAGAACTTTTGTCATCAGCATGCCGGCGCTGGCTGTGATTAAAAGACCTGCGAGTCCTCCTGTCATTACTGCGCAGCCGATTTTAAAAACTTTGCTGTCCGCGAATCTGTACATCATCGCAAGTATAAAAATTAATAAAAGACCCGGCATCTCTCTGAAAAATTCAACTATTCCGCGTTCAAACGGCTGAATATTTATGATATCCGCAAGGTAATTATCCTGAATGCCGCGTTTTAGCCCGAACGCGATCCCAAAAAAAACTAGAACTGTTAAAAACCGCCCGACTTTTTCTTCGGGTCTGTAAATATTCTCGATAAAAACGGGGCGGGTACGCGAAGAAGTACGCTCGGCTGAGGCGGCAGGCTTTTCTTTTAAATTATTATCAGACATATTTTTCATTGAGTGAATATTAGCATAAATTGTATTTTGTGTTGAGATATCAAAGGCAGCTTTATATTTTCCCGCGCTTTAGCCGGATTTATTTTTTGCGATTATTTCTTTAATTTTTTTTATTATTTCTCTACCGCCTGAATCAATCCATTGAACATTCGGGATACCGGAAAAAAATGTTATCTGTCTTTTTGCGTAACGTCTTGAATTCTGTGCGATCATGGCTTTTACTCCGCCGGAATCCTGCGACAGCCGCCATTTAACAGCGCCTGTATCATCAGTCTCATTAACAAAAAATTCTCTGTAGCCGATGGCGCGAAGGCCGGGGTCGTCCGGCGTGTATCCTTTTTCGAAGAGCGCGCGGACTTCTCCTGCAAGCCCTGCTTTGAACATTTCTTCGCAGCGCTGATTTATTCGGCTGTAAAGTTCATCTCTTGGACGGGACAGCCCGATGATAATAAAACGAAAATTTGACCGTGAAGCTTCGCAGGACTCTTTGTTAATTGCGTTTTGCTCCTGCGAGTCAATCTTAAACGAAGACAATGGCTTTCCGCATGTACGGAAAACCTCGACCGCGCGGAGGATCCTGTACTCGTCATTTATATGTATCCGTTTCGCGCTTACAGGATCGCAGGAAGCAAGTTCATCCATTAACGCGGCTGCGCCTTTTTCTTTTATTTCAATTTTTAACTTTTCGCGTATTGCTTTATCGGAAGGAGGCGCTTCGCTCAATCCTAAAATAAAATTTTTTAAATAAAAACCTGTGCCGCCTGAAACCACCGGAAGATTTCCGCGCGACGCGATTTCCGCGCATGCGGTTTCGGCGAGACGGACAAAATCTCCCGCGTTAAACTGCTCGCAAGGATCGCGGATATCAATTAAATGATGCGGGAGTTTTTGTCTTTCTTCTTTGGAAGGTTTCGCTGTTCCGATATCCATTCCTCTGTAAACCTGCATTGAGTCTGCGGATATGATCTCTCCTTTTTGAACGGAATAATTATCAATGTTTCCGGCTGAGGAATTAAAAAGTTCCAGAAGAATATTTGTTTTTCCTGATGCTGTCGGGCCGAATAAAACTAATACAGGAATTAAATCATTTTCCAAATCGGGCGGCGGTTTTTATTCGGCTTCCAAACGGAATTGCACTTCTTTTGTAAAAACCTGAAGGGCGGCAAGAGCTACCATTTTACCGTCAAAATCGTCTTTTTCATCTTTTTCCAGCACGGACGAAAGCTGGTAAGCCCTGCGTGAAGCGGCGGTGGTAATCTCGTACATATTATCGCTGTATTCTATGAGTTCTTTTAATGGGAATATCATGAAAATGATTATAGTAAATTTTTATTTTTTTGTCTATATGACTTAGGACGCAGGATGCCACCTACAAAAAAGTTTTCTCAAGGTATTCCGCGATTCCTTCTTCGGTATTCGGCCCGTAGATAAAATCAGCTGCTTCTTTTACATTCTCTCTTGCGTTTTCAGGAGCGCAGGCGTAACCAGCAGCGGGGAACATTGAAAGATCGTTTTCTTCATCTCCAAACGCTATTACTTCTTCGGGCTTTAAACCTCGGTGTTCCATAACGATTTTTAAGCCTTCGCCTTTTGAAACGCCGGCGTTCAGGATTTCCAAAAATGTCGGGAAGCTGCGCGTTACATTGATTTTATTTCCAAAACGATCATATAGCAGGCTGCGGATTTCATCATGACGCGACGGGTCTGCTATAAACATGCTTTTTATACAGCCTTTAATCGGAAAGGCGGCGACGGCTTTTAGATCTTTTATCACCGGGGTTATGCCTGTGTGTTTATAATAATTATCCGCTTCCGGATCATCCTTATCGATTAAAAGGGATTCCCATATTTTCTTTGGATCTTCCAATCCGGTGTCCGGTGAAATTCCCGCCGGCATGTAAACCTGATAATGGATTCCCATTTTGCGGGCTATGTCGGTTCCGAAATCCACGACATCCATGCCGATTAAATTTGTGTATAATATTTTACCCGAAGGCACATCCGCGATTTCCGCGCCGTTAAAAAAAACCATCGGGCCTTCCGCGCCTATTTCACTTCTGTATTTTTCCGATGATTCAATCGCTCTTCCAGTTGATATAATTACCTGCATTCCCTTTGATATCAGTTTTTTAAAGCAGCCGCGGGTTCTGTCTCCAAGGATTCCTTTGGGAAGCAGCATGGTTCCGTCAAGATCAACGGCAAGCCCCTTGATTTTTGCCGGATCGATATTTCTTTTCATAAAGGAAGTATACCTGTTGTGCAGAATAGGGGGAATAGGGATTGGAAATTAATATTAAATTGCTTTATTTCTATACCCGTATTAGAATGAGCTATTATATACATTTCGGAGTTTTTATGAGAGTCATTACCTTTGGCGAAATCATGCTGCGTCTTGCGCCAAAAGGTTATTTGAGGTTTGTTCAAGCCGCCTCGTACGGCGCTACTTACGGGGGAGGTGAGGCAAACGTCGCGGTCTCTCTTGCCGGATTCGGCGTTGACGCGGCATTTGTAAGCAAGCTCCCCAAACATGAAATCGGGCAGGGGGCTGTAAATAAATTAAGAGAATTCGGGGTTGATACTTCCTTAATTGTCCGGGGCGGTGATCGTGTCGGGATTTATTTCTTGGAAAAAGGCGCGTCGCAAAGACCGTCTAAAGTTATTTACGATCGCGCTCATTCCGCAATCGCTGAAGCGGGGGAAGCTGACTTTGACTGGGACAAAATTTTTTCGGGCGCTTGCTGGTTTCATTTTACGGGAATCACTCCCGCGCTTTCCGGCAGCGCAGCCGCGATTTGCCTTTCCGCGTGCAAAGCCGCAAAAGCAAAGGGACTGACGATCTCCTGCGACCTTAACTACCGCGCCAATCTCTGGAGCCGCGAAAAAGCGGGAGAAGTTATGGCGCGCCTCATGGAATATGTTGATCTATGTATCGCAAACGAAGAAGACGCATCCGATGTTTTTGGAATAAAAGCTTCCGGCAGCGATGTCACATCCGGCAAGATTAATCATGACGGCTACAAGGAAGTTGCGTCGGCTTTAATTAAAAGATTTAATTTTAAACAGGCGGCGGTTACCCTCAGGGAATCATTTTCAGCTAACGATAACAACTGGGGCGCTATGCTTTATACCGCCAAGGATAACAATTTTTATTTTTCCGCGAAGTATCCAGTTCATATTGTGGACAGAGTTGGCGGAGGAGACAGCTTCGGCGCCGGATTAATTTACGCGAATCTAAAGGGCATGGAAGCGCAGGAAGGGCTTGACTTCGCTGTCGCTGCTTCCTGTCTTAAACATTCAATCGAGGGCGATTTTAACTTTGTCAGCGCCGATGAAGTTAAAAAGCTTGCCGCGGGAAACGCCTCAGGAAGAGTACAGCGCTGACAGGATGAAAGAGAGCCGCATCATGCGTAATAATACAAATACGTCTGTTACTCAAATGAACGGCCGGCAGAGGCTTTTTCACCTTGTAAACTCCACAGCTCAAATTTTGCTTGCCGCGATTGACGAAGAATCACTTAAAAATTCCGTTCTGGACGGTATGCGGATATTAGCGGACAGTTTTAATTTTGATCATTGTTATATCTGGCAGAATAAAATGGTAAACAGCGTTATTCATTATACAATGCGCTTTGAATGGCGCAATAACATAAGCTGTTATAATGCGATTGATGAAGAGAGCGAATTTCTTTCTTATGATAATTTTCCGTCATGGGAAGAAAAATTTAAAAAAGGCGAATGCGTAAATATTTTTTATAAAGATATGCCTGCGCGGGAACAGGATAAACTGATTAACTCAGGCATTAAATCCATTTTCGCTGTCCCAGTATATATGCAGGATTATTTCTGGGGATATATGAGTTTTGATGACTGCAAGCATGGGCGCATTCTTGATGATGACGAGATAAATGTTCTCCGCTCGATTTGTTTAATGATAATAAACGCTGTTATCCGCAACGAGCAGACAATAAAAACCAACAAAGAGACCCGGCACCGGGATAAACTTCTTAATACCGTAAACGATATCGCCGCGGTTTTACTTCAGGCGGAAGTAAGCGAATTTGAAAACGCGCTCTTCAGGTGCATGGGTATGTTAGGTGAAACTGTCAGCGCCGACCGCGTTTATATCTGGCGGAATTATAAAGTAAAAGACAAATTATACGCGTCCCAGTTATTTGAATGGTCGGAAGGCGCTGAGCCTCAGCAGGACAATGAATACACGCTCGATATTCCCTACGATGAAAACATGCCGGGATGGGAAGAAAAACTGTCCAAAGGCCAGTGCATAAACGGCATTATCCGCGAGATGGAACTCGCGGTCCGGAACCAGCTGGAGCCTCAGGGAATAATTTCAATCCTTGTAGTGCCCGTTTTTTTAAGGGAACATTTTTGGGGTTTTGTCGGTTTTGATAACTGCCGCAGTGAAAGAATATTCACCGAAAACGAAGAAACAATTCTGCGCTCAGGAAGCCTTCTTATCGCGCATTCAATGCTGCGCAACGCTCTTACTATGAATATACGCGCGACCGCGACAGAACTTGAGCAGGCGCTTGAGCAGGCGCAGGCGGCCAACCGCGCGAAGAGCGAGTTCCTTTCCAACATGAGCCATGAAATGCGCACTCCGCTTAACGCGATTATCGGCATGATACAAATCGGTAAAACATCAAATCTTATTGATAAAAAAGATTACGCGTTTGATAAAATCGAAGGCGCGTCTAATCATCTTTTAACGGTTATTAACGATGTTTTGGATATGTCAAAAATCGAAGCCGGAAAATTCATATTATCCGAATCGAAATTCGATTTTGAAAAATCGATCCGGAAAGCGATTAATGTAACCGGCTTTAAGATAGAAGAAAAGAAACAAAAATTCGGCTTGTATCTGGATTCCGATATACCTAAATTTTTATCGGGCGATGAACACCGCCTTATGCAGGTTATTACCAATCTTCTTACTAACGCGGCGAAGTTTACGCCCGAGCACGGTTCAATTTGGCTGAAAGCGCATCTCGATCAATCCGATGCGGAGGAAAACAAAAATGGTGAATGTACTATAAGGATCGAAGTAAAGGACACCGGAATCGGAATAAGCCCTGTTCATCATGAGCGGGTATTTTCGCCGTTTGAACAAGCCGAGACAAATACATCGCGCAGGTTCGGAGGAACGGGGCTTGGGCTTGCTATTTGCAAACGTATTGTCGAACTTATGAACGGAAAGATCTGGGTAGAATCTGAATCCGGCAAAGGCGCGGTTTTTATTTTTACCGCAAAGCTTACCCGTTTAAACAATACGGAAGATAATGATAAAAAGGTTTCTGTAACTATTACCGCGGAAGAAGAGGAACAGCTGACATTTAAAGGAAAGCGCCTTTTGTTAGCTGAAGATGTCGAGATTAACCGCGAAATATTGCTGTCTATTCTTGAGCCTGTCGAAATTGAAATTGACTGCGCGGTTAACGGAGCGGAAGCCGTAAAAATGTTTCAATCCGATCCATGCAAGTACGATTTAATATTTATGGATATGCAGATGCCGCAGATGGACGGGCTTGAAGCAACGCGAGAAATCCGAAAACACGAAGCAGGAATTGAAATGACCGGACAGGAAATTATGCGCCGGACTGTTCCTATTATCGCGATGACAGCTAACGTTTTTAAAGAAGATATTGAAAAATGCATAGAAGCCGGAATGAACGCGCATATAGGAAAACCTCTTGATTTCAACGAAGTAATGAAAATCATGAAGCGTTATCTGAAACCCGGGAATTATGCCGACGATTAAAGATATCGCCCGGGAAGCCGGAGTCAGCGTAACCACTGTGACAAATGTTATTCACGGCAGGAGTCATAAGGTAGCGCGGGATACGATAAATCGAATCAACGCGATAATCCGCGAGAATAATTACACTCCCAATCTTTCCGCCCGCGCGCTTGTAAACAAATCCTCAAAAATTATCGGGGTCATAAATCATCTTATCCGGTCGCCGTCTATAAGTTTTTTTCAGGATCCTTTTCACAGCGCGATTCTCGGCGGCATAGAAAAAACGCTTCAGGAGCGTGGTTATTACATGATGGTGCGCACCGTCGCCGACGAAGGAGAGCTTTATTCGCTGTTTAACAACTGGAATTTCGACGGCGTAATTTTAACCGGCCTTTTTGACGACAGTTTTTTCGCAAGGCTTCTTGAGGCTGATAAGCCGATAGTGCTTCTTGACAGTTATATAAAAAACGATCGTATTTTTAATATAGGACTCGATGATCGCAAGGGCGGTTTTATGGCGACTCAATATCTTATAGATAACGGACATAAAAACATTATTTTCGCTTCCCCTAAAATGCATCATCACGGCGTTGTCGAAGAAAGGCTTAAAGGATACAAAGCCGCGCTGAATAAATCCGGTATTCAGTTTGACAAAAAAAATGTTTATCAGCATGAGATAACATTAAACGAAGGGATCGCCCTTGGCAGGGTGTTAAGCAGACGAAACGACATCAGCGCCATCTTCGCTACCGCCGATATTCTTGCTGCCGGCATTCTTACAGGCCTTATCCAGTCCGGTATAAAAGTGCCGGACGATATTTCCATTATCGGGTTCGACGATTTTTTCTACAGCCAGCTGACATCTCCCGCGCTTACAACAATCCGTCAGGACGCAAAGGAAAAAGGCTCTGTCGCCGCCGGAATTATGACCGATTATATAGAAGGAAAAGAAAACCTGCCGCGGAATACTACCATGCCTTTATGCCTTGTTGAACGCGCCTCCGTCAAAAACATAAAGTAATATATACGTATTCTCATGACAAGTTTAATAAATTTATTTCATAATCCCTTTTTAATTTGATGTGAATACTAAAACTTAATCTTTAAAAGAGCGTTGCAAGCCCACAGGGGAAAACTCCGGAAGAACCTGCTCTGGAGCCACCGCGTTAAAATAATCAGAAAGCAAAAATTTATAAGAAAGATTTGCGTATTTTAACGCGGCATTTTTTCGAGCTAATTATTATTTTTTTTACTAGTCTCCTCCGCAGAGAACTCCGGAAGATGTTTTCCACTGTGGGCTTGCTACGCTCTTTTCAGTTGATATATAGGTATTCACATCTAAATGATAAAGGGTGTTCATGTAATATGACTGTAATTATTTATGTGAATACCTTATAAAGTAATTATTAAGGCATGAGCGTAAAATTTTTTTTATATTCATAGGCGGGATAGGCTGCGGGTAGGCAAAACTATCTTTGGCGCTCTCTGTTGGAGAGACCCGGTAACTATTTATTTTGTTTTATGCCTAATGATTAACAAATTTTTATATAGGCGCTGGGGCTCGTAAACAGGCTCCGCCAAAAGTTTTGCATACCCGCAGCCTGTCCCGCCTATATAGTATATTCCATGATATGCGCTCAAGCCTTTAATAATTTATCCATATAGTATACGTATTAAATATTTCACTTATTTTCCTTTTCATGTGAATAACTAATAAATTTTTTATTGACACGATAAACAGTTAGGAATATATTGAAGTTTAGGTTTAACGTAAAACTTTACAGCCGCGAAATTTTATTTATGGAGAGCATATGGAAAAGCGTATATTTATCTTTGTTACCGCTGTTTTTTCTGTTTTTATAATTATATCCTGCGCGTCGGGCGAACAGGCAGGCGAGGATGATGAAATTCGGCAGCTGTTCAATAATGCCTATATGAATCTGAGAATTAATGAGCCGTCGCAGAGACAGGCGCGGCAACCTTTGGTTTTAGCTCATTATATGCCGTGGTTTCAGAAATACGGCTACCATTGGACGGAAGGAAGCTCAAGCTTCGATCCTGTCCAGATACTCGACGACGGAAGAGCAAATATCGCTTCTCATTATTACCCTCTGACCGGGAACTACGATTCAAGCGATCCGCTGATTCACGATTATCAGCTTGCGCTTATGAAAATGGCGGGAATTGACGGAGTGATTTTTGACTGGTACGGCATAACGGAAGGCATTGATTACAAACCCATTCATGAAGCGACCATTGCGATGATCGACTCGGTAAAAAAACGGGGGATGAAATATGCGATCTGTTACGAAGATCAAAGCATCACTCATTTAATTGAATTCGGAATCATCGCGCGCGAACAGGGGCTTACAGCGGCGAAAGAGACATTCGGCTGGATGGCGCGTAACTGGTTTGCCGATGATGCGTATGTTAAGGTTAACGGCCGTCCTGTTGTTTTTTGCTTTGGCCCGCAGCGGTTTTCCATGCAGTCTGACTGGGAATCAATATGGGCGGATATTAATCCCAAACCGTTTTTTGTAGATCTAACAGGCCACGCCGCGTGGGCTGACGCAAGCATGAACTGGAGTCCAATGAGCCTCTCCGTGAACGGAAGATTAACAATCGGCAGGCTTGTCGAAGACCTGAACAATTACTATTCAAAACAAACGGACAGGCCTTTTACAGTAGGAACGGTTTTCCCGGCTTTTCATGACATTTACGCTCAGGCCGGCAAGACAAGTTACGGCTACCTTGATTACAACAGGGGAGAGACATATAAACTGACATGGACAGCGGCAGAAAGGGCGCGTGCGAATATCATCCAGATACAAACATGGAATGATTATGGCGAAGGAACAATTATTGAGCCGACCATCGAAAGAGGATACACCGATCTTGAGTATACGCAGGATAGAAGAAAGGAATGGGAACCCTCTTTTCCCTTTAATTACACTGATTTACGCCTTCCGATAGAGCTGTATAAAATTCAATCAAGCGAAAAAACTACGGATATGCAAAAACGGGAAGCTGCAGCATTATATGATTTGATATTCTCAGGAAATATCGAAGACGCAAGGCTCAGAACCAGAGTTTACGAAATAGTTTATGATTTATCAATTAAACCTCTCCTGCTGGATGCTTCAGGCGTAACAGCTCAGGTTATTGAAATTTACGATCCGGAAGGACGGACTAATCTCTCGCTGAGAAAACCGGTAACATCCTCCGGTTTTATCGATGTATACAACGCGAACAGATCGGTCGACGGCAATCCCGGCACTTACTGGGAAGGTGCGGCGCGGGCTTATCCGGGAATACTTCAGGTGGATTTACAGGAATCAACAAAAATTAAAACTCTTGTTCTTAAATTAAATCCTGCCAGAATGTGGAGCGCACGCACTCAGCGTATCGAGATAAGGATCAGCAATGACGGCGAAAACTGGACAACCGCTGTCAGGGAAGCGGATTATTTTTTTAATCCTGAAACTAACGCGAATTCTGTCGCGGTTCCGCTGGATGTAACCGCCAGGTATGTACAGCTCGTTATTACAGCTAACTCCGGCGCGACAAACGGCCAAATTGCCGAACTGGAAATTTACGGCGACTGATATTAAATGACTGACACCTGCTCATCATTGAACAGGGATTGCGGAAAAGGTGACTGGCACCGTGTCAATCACCTTTTTTTTATTTTATATGTTGACATTCATAAAATATGGCTGTATACTGTTCTTCATGGTTTAACGTTAAACCTAAAAATCAATTTTAAGGAGGAGGAACAATGAAAAAGTTTCTCAAAGTAGGCTTGTGTATTTGCGCTATGCTTTGTGTTGCTTCGA
>Ga0209755_10001914_pt1 | contig 30222 bp, 29 predicted proteins | sample TergutCo191P1_FD_187301 | JGI IMG/M metagenome (GOLD analysis project Ga0209755, IMG submission 187301) | Cornitermes sp. P1 segment gut microbial communities from Petit-Saut dam, French Guiana - Co191P1 (SPAdes) (version 2) | ecosystem: Host-associated > Arthropoda: Insects > Digestive system...
CGGTTTCTGCAGGTGCGGGCTTCACCATTGGTCTGCGGGCGGACGGCACGGTGCTTGGCGTTGGCAACAACGATTTTGGTCAGTTGCGTGTCAAAGATTGGACGCAAATCACAGCAATTTCTGCGGGTACACGCCACACGATAGGCCTGCGGGCAGATGGCACGCTTCTTGCCTGCGGTCAAAACCGCAACGAAGAGTGCAAAGTCACCCACTGGCGCAATATCGTACACGTTGTAGCCGGGCAAAACTGCACCTTTGGCATAAAAAAAGACGGTCGTGTGCTTGTAAGCGGCAACAATAAAAACGGCGACCTACAAGTAAGTCACCTTGAAAACGTGGCGGATATTGCATACGCCGCACCGGGGCGGATTATCGCACTTTTGCAGGATGGCACAGTTGCACGCATAGGGCGTGAAAACCATATGCGCAAAAATTTTGCGGGTTTTCGTGGGTTGCGTCAAATTTCTGCTGCGCCGGATTATTTCGCAGGGCTTTTCGAAAACGGTACGGTGCGGTTGCTAACGTATTTCTGGCAAGATTCCGGCGTGGAAGCCGCCACCACAGATTGGCACGACATTGTAGCAATAGCCGCCGGCCGCCATCACATCCTTGGATGGAAAGCCGACGGCACACTGATTGCAGAAATGCTTCACCCGGACATTGCCCGAAACAAAGGTCAACTAAACGTAAACACCTGGCAAATGTAGCGGGTGCGCCCGGCGCACAGCGATAACCGGGGACACGTTTGTGAGTGTACGCATTCTCTCGAAGCCGGTGCGGCTTGCGAAAAAAGCTGTTTCGAAATCATTACGCCGTCATTGCGGATGCGCCCGGCAAACAAATTCGCCTTTATCGCAAAGTAAACGCCTTCGGTTTTCGCCGGAGGCTTATTTTTTTCGCCCATTGCCGCACGGGAAGTTCCATCGCCGCAAAAACTTCAAACCGAAGTGGTTGGTGTCACTAACCGGATGTGTTTGAAAATTTCGCAAATTTTTTTGCGGCAAAACCCTCGAAACCCCTTGACATCATTTTCTTTTTTTGGTATCCTCCGCACGTTGGCACTCGCCGCAAGAGAGTGCTAACAAACGAACGGGGGCGAGGTAAATGCGCTTAAATGAACGAAAGTTCGAAATTTTGCGGGCTATTGTCAGCGACTATATCGAAACGGCAGAGCCGGTTGGCTCACGCACTATCGCAAAAAAATATTCCCTGGGCGTAAGCTCTGCCACCATTCGCAATGAGATGAGCGACCTTGAAGACATGGGGCTAATCGGCAGGTGGCACACCTCCTCCGGGAGAGTGCCGTCTGAAAAAGGCTACCGCTTTTATGTAGACAGCATGATGCAACGCCGTGCGCTAACATCGGAAGAATCCATGTTTCTGCAAAAAATGCTAATCGAAAATATTTCCCAAACGGAATATATGTTGCAAGAAACCGCAAAAGCCTTGTCTCTGCTAACAAATTACCCCGCCATCGTAAGCGAACCTTTCCTGAAAAAAGCCACAATCAAACACGTCCAGCTAATCCCTCTTGATGAAAAATCGTTGCTGCTTGTGCTTATAACCGACACAAAAACCGTGAAGAATCAAGTGGTAAACGTAACCGCCGCACCAAACTATGAAACCCTCACACAGCTTTCGGTTTTTTTGAACCACCATCTTGCAGGGCTTTCCATCCGGGAAATTTCCCGCAATCTCATAGACAAAATGCTTGCCCAATTTGGCGACCACGCCCACATTTTAATGCCTGTACTGGGCAACATTGCAGACATTGTTCAATCGGAGGACGATGTGCGGGTTTTCACAAGCGGGGTAAAAAATATTCTCACATTCCCCGAATTTTCCGATAAAAGCAAGGCGGAGGCCATTTTCAGCGCATTGGAAGACCGTGCCCTCCTTTTCGAAATTCTGGGTCGCCCCGGTCCCGGCATTCAAATCGTAATAGGTGAGGAAAACAGTCTCGAACTGCTAAAATCTTGTAGCCTAATCAAGGCAAATTACACCATCAAAAACAAAAACACCGGCTGTATTGCCCTAATCGGCCCCATGCGAATGAACTATGCGCAAGCGGTATCTGTTGTGTCCGGCATTTTGCAAAGCATTTCATATGTAATAGAAGCGTTTGGATTACGTGAGGAGGAATCCCCCCATGCCTAAGAAAAAAAGCAATGTGCAAACGGTAAGCGAACTTTTCAAAGAAGTCCATGCCGAGAACGAAACCCCGCCCCAGCAAGACATTCCGGAAGAGCTGGAACAGCCCGAGGTGGTAGATGCGCCCCCTGCCGATGACGACAAACTCGCCAAATCGGAGGACAAATACCAGCGGATGCTTGCAGATTTCGACAACTTCCGAAAGCGCACCGCAAAGGAAATGGCGGAACGCCACAACGATGGAATACGTGCGGCGGCAGAAAAACTGTTGCCCGTAGTAGACAATTTCGAACGTGCGCTTTCTTCCGCCGAAAACAAAGAGGACAATTTCTACAAAGGAATTGAGATGATAGCACGTCAATTCGACAGCGTTTTGGAAGAGCTTCAAATAAAATCAATTGAAGCCACACCCGGCACACCATTTGACACCCATCTCCACTACGCCGTCGCCCACGTAGAAGACGAAAACTTCGGCGAAAACCAAGTCGCTGATGTGCTACAAAAAGGCTTCATCCACAAAGACCGGGTTATACGCCCGGCAATGGTAAAGGTTGCAAATTAAGAACCCGAACAATAAGGAGGAAAAAATATGAGCAAAATTATTGGAATCGACCTTGGAACTACAAACTCATGCGTGGCGGTGATGGAGGGCGGTCAGCCCGTGGTTATCTCCAACAGCGAAGGCGTGCGTACCACGCCATCAATTGTGGCGTTTACAAAAACAGGCGAACGCCTAGTTGGCGAAACCGCAAAACGCCAAGCCATCACCAATCCGGACAATACGATAATGAGCATCAAGCGGCAAATGGGTACGAATTTCAAGGTGAAAATCGAAGACAAAGACTATTCGCCGCAAGAAGTTTCCGCAATGGTTCTTGGCAAAATGAAAGCCGACGCAGAAGCGTACCTTGGCGAAAAAGTTGAGAAAGCGGTAATCACCGTGCCGGCGTATTTCACAGACAGCCAACGCCAAGCCACAAAAGATGCAGGAAAAATCGCCGGGCTTGAAGTCGAAAGAATCATAAACGAGCCAACCGCCGCCGCACTTTCCTACGGGCTGGACAACGAAACCGAGCAAAAAATTATGGTGTACGACCTTGGCGGCGGCACTTTTGACGTTTCCATTATAGACATTGGTGACGGCGTTATTGAAGTGCTTGCAACCAGCGGAAACAACCGCCTGGGCGGTGACGATTTTGACGACCGTGTTATCAAATTTTTGGTGGAAGAGTTCAAAAAAGTAGAAAACATGGATTTGTCCCAGGATAAAATGGCAATGCAACGCCTTAAAGAAGCCGCCGAAAAGGCGAAAAAAGAGCTTTCAACCGTAATCACAACCAATATCAATCTGCCGTTTGTAACCATGAACCAAGACGGGCCTAAGCACATGGACATCAATTTGACCCGTGCAAAATTTGACGAGCTAACCCACGACCTTGTTGAGAAAACCATGGGGCCTGTGCAAACTGCGCTAAAAGATGCGGATTTGTCACCGTCCGACCTGGACAAAGTGTTGTTGGTTGGCGGTTCTACACGCATTCCTGCGGTGCAGGAGGCTGTGAAAAAACTTACCGGCAAAGAGCCGTTCAAGGGCATTAATCCGGACGAGTGCGTTGCGCTGGGTGCATCCATTCAAGCGGGCAAACTTGCGGGCGATGCGGGTGCCGGTAGCATTCTTCTATTGGACGTTACGCCGCTGTCGCTGTCCATCGAAACAGAGGGCGGCGTTGCAACACGCCTTATCGAGCGCAACACAACCATCCCCACCAACAAAAAGCAGACGTTTTCTACTGCGGCAAACAATCAAACCGCCGTTGACATTGTTGTTTGCCAGGGCGAACGTGCCCTTGCCCGTGACAACAAAGAACTTGGGCGTTTCCGCCTGGACGGAATTCCGCCGGCAATGCGTGGCGTGCCGCAAATTGAGGTGACGTTTGACATTGATGCAAATGGTATCGTTTCGGTTTCCGCAAAGGATATGGGCACAGGCAAAGAGCAGAAAATCACCATTGCGGCAAGCAGTAACCTTTCCGACGCAGACGTTGAACGAGCAATGAAGGACGCAGAACAATATGCCGAAGCCGACCGCATTCGCAAAGAAGCTATTGATGCGAAAAACGAGGCGGAGTCGCTGATTTTCCAAACGGAAAAACTTTTGGGCGACATGGCGGAGAAAATTTCCGATGAGGACAAAGCCGAAATCACCGCAGAAATGGAAAAGCTCAAATCCGTTGCGGTGGCAATGCACGGCGAAACCATGAACGAATCCGACACCGAAACCCTAAAATCCGCCATCGAAGTGTACACTAAAGCGTTGCAGGATTTCTCGCAGAAACTCTACTCCGCAGGTGCGCAGGATATGGGTGCGCCCCAACCGGAAGAACCCGGCGATTACGGCCCGAATCACGATGATAGCGTGATTGACGGAGACTTTACGGAAAAATAGGGGGCCGTCATGGCGAACAAAAAAGATTATTACGAACAGTTGGGCGTGGGGCGGGATGCAACCGACGACCAGCTGAAAAAAGCATACCGCAAGCTGGCAAAACAGTATCATCCGGATGCTAACCCGGGGGATAAAACCGCCGAGGCAAAGTTTAAGGACATTAGCGAAGCATACGGCGTATTATCTGATGCGGGCAAGCGCAAAACCTACGACCAAGTTGGCCATGCGGCGTATCAGCAGGGCGGCGGGGGCGGCTTCCATGGTAGCGGCATGGACATGGGCGATATTTTTGGCTCGTTTTTCGGCGGCGGCATGGATATAGGCGACCTCTTTGGCGGTGGCGGGCGTTCACGCCCCAAGGCACGGCGTGGCTCGGATTTGCAAATGCGTGTGCAAATCAAATTTGAGGAAGCGGTTTTTGGCGCAACCAAGGAAGTGCAAATTCAAACCTATGATGCGTGCGACACCTGCAAAGGCAGTGGCGCAAAACCCGGCACCTACGCCGAAAGTTGCAAAAGATGTAACGGGACAGGCTCTGAAAGGGTAACAAAGCAGAGTTTTATTGGAATGATGACGCAAATTGTGCCGTGTAGTGCGTGTAAAGGCGAGGGACGAGTTATCAAAGAGCCGTGCAGTACGTGCCGTGGACAAGGGCGCATTCGCACAACAAAAACCCTGGAAGTAAACATCCCAAAAGGCATAGACAATGGGCAAAGCGTGCGCCTAACCGGCAAAGGCGAAATGGGAGAAAAAGGCGCACCTGCGGGTGATTTATACATCACGGTTGCTATTGCGCCGCACAAACTTTTTTCACGAGACGGCAGTCATTTGTATATCGAAATCCCCATTACTTTTGTGCAGGCGGCTTTGGGTGACGAAATTTCCGTACCCACACTTGATGGCGGCGCAGAAAAATACACCGTTAAGCCAGGCACACAGCCCGGCGCAGTGGTTCAACTGCGTGGCAAGGGCGTGCCAAACGTACACAATCCCAAAAACGTGGGCGATTTGATTGTAAAGCTGAACGTGACCGTACCAACCACCCTAGGCGAAAAACAGCGAGAAGCCTTAAAAAATTTCAACGATGCCATGGGTGATGATTATGTAAATCACAAAGCGCACTGGCTGGATAAAGTGAAAAAATATTTCTCATGAGTTCTCGGGCTTCCCGCCCTAGCTTGCAGGGGCTGTTGCAAATTTTGCAACAGCCCTTTTTTTTCGCACCCGGAAACTTAACCGGCAATGGGGTGAGAGAATGTGTGCGCCTGTAAGATGTGTCTGCGGTTTTCGCCCCTACCTCGGGAAAAACTTTTCGGATGCGGTGGACGCGCACGGCACTGTCCCCCGCATCCGAAAAGTATTTCCCGACGGGGCTTTGGCTTCTGTAAATTTTGCAGCAGCCTTTTCTTTGTCATTCCGGGCTTGACCCGGAATCGCCCCTGTCTCGCACTAGCTAAGGGGATTGCGGGTCAAGCCCGCAATGAGGGCGTGAGGATTGCGCAGTTTGCAACAGCCCCTTTTTTCGAGGATGTTTTTGTGAGTGCAAGCGTTCTCTTGAAGCCGTTTCCCGGCGTATGAAAAAAACGAACTGGTTGGTGTGACTAACCGGTTCGTTTTTTTCGTGCGCCAGGAAACTGAAAATGGCAGCGGGGTGAGAGAATGCGCACGCTTGCAGACGTGTCCCCGGTTTCCGCTGGGCGCACTTATTCATCATCCGTAAGCAAATACTTCCCATTCCAAATTATATGGTTAAATTTATCCCTGTCAGACCCATTAACGCTTGATGTCAAAGATTCCAACCATTCAAAAGTGCTGTTTTCTCGGCTTATTTTGTATGTCATGTGATTTAACACGTTAAGACCAAGTACGATAATTTTACTCCACTCATCGCCTTCAAGTGCGGTTATCGCACGGATATTTCGCAAGGGTAAACACCCCGGCAAAATTATCTCCGGGATAACTATAGCTGCCTTGTTGCGAAATATTGTGCCGGCAACTTTGCCGTTATACCTTTTTGTCCCAGATGGTAAAAGCCCAAATGCGGTCATAAATTTTGCGGAAACCAGTGTGTTTGGACTTCCGGGGTCTACCCAGAGATACAAAGGCTTGCCGCACATTTCCAGCTTAATCTCTACTCGGGATATTGTTTTAGTCAGCTTCGCAATATTCAACTAAAAGCGACCCCCCATCCAGCGGGTCTTGAGTAAAACGAAACCACACCTCACCATGTTCGCCGGACTTATGGAGTTCATCTGCCAGGTCATAAATTTTGCCGCCGTTATTTCGCATAGGGGCATATGCAACCACAATGCCCGAAGCAATATCCCCACCACGTGTTTCACAGTTTGTAATTACATATATATCGGGAAAAAATTTTTCGTCTGCTTCTTCAACCGTCATCCAAACCGGTTTTTCTAACTTTGTAATCATTGCCGTCACCTCTCATAAACTTCATGTTGCGATTATATCACGGGTACTAAAAAAAATCCCATGGCGGTTTTTGTTATATGCCGGGAAACTGAAAATGGCAGTGAGGTGTGAGAATGCGCACGCCCGAAGACGTGTCCCCGGTTTCCGCTGCGGGCTGTACCCTCGTGCCGCAAAATTGCGTCTCTCCAAAAAAATTGCTACAATAGGTAAGGAAGTGAAAATTACAAGGGGGCGAAGAGCGTTGAACTGGGAAGCCTATCGCAAGCAAATTGAAGAAACCAAAAATTTACCGGAGGATTGGTACGTGCTGGGCATAGACCTTGGCACAACTAATTCTGTGATAAGCTACTGGGACAACTCTGCCGCACGCCCGGAGGCTCTTGATATTTCCAACGGCTTTGGAAAAATTCCCATGCCCTCCGTTGTCCAGTACCGTGCAGACGAAGAAGGCGAGTGGGTTATCGGAGACGAAGCGTACCGCAGTATGAAAATCTATCCGGAATCCACGGTGCGCTCCGTCAAGCGGCTAATGGGTACAAACCAGAGAATAACCCTGGGCGGCGAGTCATATCTGCCGGAAGAAATTTCTGCAAAAATTTTGGCGGAGCTGATTTCACACACGCAAAATTTGAACCCCAAGGCCGAAATCGCAGGGCTTGTTGTTTCCGTACCATATGATTTTGACGATGCGGCGCAAAAGGCAACAATTCGTGCGTGCGAAATCGCAGGCATTGCAGAGAAGCTAATTTGCTTGGTGAAAGAGCCAAGTGCGGCGGCACTTTCGTACAATTTTCGCCATCAGCTAAACGAAAGCGAGCGCATTATGGTTTTCGATTTCGGCGGCGGCACATTTGACATCACAATTTTTCAGGTGAAAGAACGCAACGATTACAAGATAAATTTGCAGGTAATCTCACAGGGCGGCGAAGCGTATCACGGCGGCGATGACATTGACGCATATCTTATCGAAGCCTGCGGCAAGTTTGTGCAGGAGAAAACAGGTCAGCCCGTGTCTGCCCTTTCGCCGGAAAACCAAACAGAACTTTCTGCCCGTGCCAGAGAAGCAAAGGAGCGGCTTTCCGGCGTAAAAGCATTTCGCATACCGTTCACATTTTGCATTCCGCCGTTTGTAGAGCAGCTATCACGGGAAGAATTTACAGAGATGATAAAACCTTTCATTGACAAAACAAAAAAGCTGGTGTTAAAGGCCTTGCGGGAAACATATACAGGCGGACTTACGCCGGACGATATCGACCGTGTGCTTTTAGAGGGCGGCTCGGCGCAAATGCCTTGGGTGCGTGAAATGCTACTGGACATTTTTGCGGACGAGAACAAAATCTACTCCTCCGAACGGCCTGCGCTGGATATTTCACTGGGTGCGACATATTACGCCGCCATGAAAATGGGACTCTTATCCCACCCCGATATCGAAAACGAAAAGATTTCCGTAGAATTTGAAGTAACCGTGTCCCACGATATAGGCCTGGAAATAGAATCTGCGCCGGGCAAAAAAGCATTTTTTCCGATGATACGGCGTGGCACGTCATATGCACTGGGCAAAAAGTCCCACGTTTTCACCCTCTCGGGCGATACCCCCGAGGAGATGACGGGGTTGGACTTGCGTATCCTCGAACGTATCCAGCAAGACGACCCGTTTGAGGACTGCCGCCTAATTGGAGAAGTTAGCATCAAAGGTCTACCACAGCGGCCAAGCGGCAAAACCAAGCTACGCATAACCCTAATGGTGGAAGAAGAGGGCGGCATGGTGCGCGGCATGGTAGAAGACCTTGGCATGGGCACAGAATTCCCCGCCTCGGACTACAAAGAGACTTTTGACCCGGATAGGTTTAAGCGAGCAGAGCTTGGGTGAATGGGATGAGTGATAAAAACATCTACGATGTACAGGAAATAAGACGCCGCCTTGAACCGGTGTTTGCCCAAAACGGCGTGAAAAGTGCAGTTTTATTTGGCTCCTATGCCATGGGGACAGCCAATCCCGAAAGTGATGTTGACATTCTTGTTGATAGCGGTTTGCGTGGATTGGATTTTTGTGGCTTAGTTGAATACATTCATGTCGCACTGGGAAAAAAGGTTGATGTGATAGATTCTTATTACGTAAAACCGGATTCCCGCATCACGCATGAAATTTCGGCTACAGGGGTTCAAATATATGAACGATAGAATTTTGATTGAGAAAATTTTGAGGTATATTGACAAGATAAGTCGGTATGTGTCGGACGTAGAAAAAGACGAGTTTTTGAATGATTCTAAGCTGGCGGAGGCCTGTGTCTTAAACCTTATGCAAATTGGCGAGCTGGCAGGCAAAGTTGATGCCGATTTTCAAAAACTTTATGCGGATGTCCCATGGAGTAAAATACGAGGGCTTCGCAATCGTCTTGTTCACGACTACGAGGGAGTTAATTTTGAGTTGGTGTGGGATATTATCGAATTTGATTTGCCAAGGTTACGCAAACAGCTAACACTCACCTAAAAAATCAGGAGGACACACACATGGGCTACTTAGGAATTGACCTGGGAACTACTAACTCGGCGGCGATTATTTATAACGACAAAAAAGACGTGCTGGACACGGTGAAAATTGATGGGACGGACGAAATTTTGCCATCCGTGGTTTGTTTTCACGATGACGGGACAATTGTTGGGGCGGAAGCGAAATCCGGGGCGATAATTTATCCGGAAAGCACCGTTCTTTCCGTGAAGCGCATGATGGGCGGCGGCGAAAAAATCAATATCGGTGGTGTGGAAAAAACGCCGGAGGAAGTGTCGGCTGCCATTCTTGGAAAACTAAAATCCGCCGCAGAGGAACAGTCCGGCGAAAGATTTGATGAGGTGGTAATCACCCATCCTGCGTATTTCAACGACCGCCAAATCTTTGCGACACAGCAGGCGGGGCTTGCCGCAGGCTTCCGCAATGTATACCTCCTAAGCGAACCGCTTGCCGCTGCAATAGAGTACGGCTATCGGCAATCGTATGCGCAAACGCTGTTGGTTTACGACCTTGGCGGCGGCACGTTTGACGCTTGCGTTCTCAAAGTCCAGCTGGATGAAAGCGGACAGGAAGTGTTCCAAGAACTGTCCGACGTGGGCGATATGAACTTGGGCGGCGATGATTTTGATGCAGAGCTTGTGCGCTGGCTAAAACAAAAATTTGCGGAAGAATCCGATGTAGAGCTGGATGCGCTGGACAATACAGAGCGTAAGCGTGCTATGCAAAAATTAAAGCAAGAAGCCGAGCAGGTGAAAAAGAAGCTGTCCGGCACAAACAAAGCCGCCGTGAGAATTAATCCCCTTGTAATAATTGACGGCGTGCCCAAAAATTTGAATGCGGAAATCACCCGAGAAGAATTTGAAGCGATGATTCGCAAATACGTAGACCGCTCTCGGGATATTATCGAAGAAGCCTTAAAGCGTGCGGGTGTGGCCGCAGATGAAATTTCGAAAGTGGTTCTTGTTGGCGGTAGCACGCTTATCCCCATGGTGAAGCGCATGGTTGCCGGCTACATTAAAGAACCGTATCGTGCTACAGACCCTGCAAAATCCGTTGCAATGGGTGCGGCCATTTACAATTACCTCATCCATTTGCCGAATTCCAACGTAAAAGTGGGACAAATTACACGCCAGGTTTTTGGGACAGAAGCCGTAACCGATATTGCAACCATGGAGCGCAGTGCAATCCCCATTATTCCCATGGGTAGCCCAATCCCCAGCAAATATTCCGACAGCAACTTTGCATCCATGTCCGGCGCAAGCCGTGTAAACGTGGACGTTTATCAGTGGGAGCAAGGCAGGGAGACGGAACGAAAATACATCGGAACAGTGGGGCTTGCGGGGCTATCCGGTACAACTCAAATAGAAATCACCTACGCCATCGATGAAAATAATATATTTGAAGTGTACGTGCGAGATATTTCCACCGGGCGCACCGAACGTGCCGAGTTTGACCGCACACAAACGCAAGCACCGCCCAAGCGTGAAGTTGTTGGCACGGGCACAGACAAAATAAACGCAGTTTTCATCATAGACACCACGGGCAGTATGGACACGTATATCAACGGCGTGAAAGACAGAGCCATCGAATTTGCAAACATCCTTGCGTCCAAGGGTGCGATGTACAAACTGGGGCTAATCGGCTTTGGCGATTTGGGCGAGCGTGAAAAGCCCAGTGTGTACAATTTCACCGATGACATCCCAAAATTCCAAAAGCAAGTGCAAAACATCCCACGCACCTATGGCGGCGATATTCCCGAATCTTCGCTGGACGCACTACTCACGGGCCTGGATTTGCTAAAATCCCATCGCACTGATACCGATGCACGCAATATTTTCATCCTAATCACCGATGCGCCGCCGCACGTGCCAACCCACTGCGGCAAAAGTGTAACCCAGGTTTGCGAAATGCTGGCGGAACGTGAAGTCACGACATATGTAGTTGCCAGAAAAGACCGTGAATCCATCGAGGCGTACGACCCGGTGACCAAACCCAACGGCAAGTACTACGATTTGAACGACAAGTTCTTCGATATTTTGGACAATATTGCGATGAGCATTGCAGAGCTTGTGAGGATATAGCAAACGGGCGTAGCCCGTAGCGAATACCGGGGGACACGTCTTCGAGCATTCGCATTTTCGCACTCCACTGCCGGATTCAGTTTCCTGGCGCACGAAAAAAACGAACCGGTTAGTCACACCAACCGGTTCGTTTTTTTTGCACCCCAGGAAACTGAATCCGGCTTCGAGAGAATGCGAATGCTCGAAGATGTGTCCTCGGTTTTCGCTGCGGACTGTGCCCGCTTTTTTGCACGCCAGTAAACTGAACCTGGCAGTGGGGTACGAGAATGTGTTAGAACAAAAAAGCGGTCAAAGAACGCCTAGGAAAGACAATGTTATGGGGTTGTATTGTAATCCTTGAAAATATCTGTGTTGCTTGCATTATCCGTTTTTGAGAAACCGATTTACCAAAGGCTCGGTGCGGTCGTGGAGATTGCCGATATCCCTAAATGCTTCATTTGAAGCGTCTTTCAGATAGCTTACATCGGCTTTGATTACTTTAATATCTTTGGTCATCACTGCATGAGATTTGACAAGTTTTTCTTGTCCACGCTCAAGTTTCTTTTGCCCTCGCTCAAGTCCCTTTTGCCCAAGTTCAAGTTTTTCTTGTCTACTCTCAAGTTTTTCTTGTCTGCTTTCAAGTTTCTTTTGCCCTTGTTCAAGTTCCTTCTGCCCTCGTTCAAGTTCCTTCTGCCCTCGCTCAAGTCCCTTTTGCCCAAGTTCAAGTTTTTCTTGTCTGCTTTCAAGTTTCTTTTGCCCTTGCTCAAGTTCTTTCTGCCCTTGTTCAAGTCTCTTTTGCCCAAGTTCAAGTTTTTCTTGTCTGTTTTCAAGTTTTTCAAATCGCTTGTCGAAGTTCGATTCCATCCGTGTAACTTCGGATTTTAGCCCGGAGACTTCGGACTCTAAGCGTATGACAATTTCAAGAATCTTATCTTCAGTTCTCATCGCAAACACGTCCTTTTGCAGAAATTTTTCACACAAAAAAGCACAATGCCATTATATCATCTTTTAGATGGTATTTACAGGCATTGCGCTTATTTTTTTGGTTTTCCCCTACCGCAAAAGCTGTAAAAACATCTCCGGGTTTTGATTGCCCTGTGCAAGCATAGAAATTCCTGCTTGTTGCAGTATATTTGCCATGGACAAATTCATCATTTCCCGTGCGATATCGGCGTTGCGTATGCGGCTTTCGGCATCTTGCAGGTTTTCGGATGATATGAGCAAGCTGTTTCCGGTGTGGTCTAGGCGGTTCATGTTTGCGCCTATTATTGCACGGAAACCATTTACCATATCAAGTGCGTTGTCTATGGCTTGTAGTGCGTGGTTTGCGGAGGTGCGGCCTATTACGCTTAGGTTGTGAACGCCAAGGGCTTCTGCACGTGCGTCAAAGGTGGGGATATTTACGCCCTGCATACTGTTTGCGCCGGTTTGTAGCCATAGGTCGGGGGAGATTGTGGGGGGGACTGGTTCTGATGGTACGGCTGTGCCGGCATCCACGTCAACACGAGCAAAAAATGGGACTATATCGGAGCCTTGAATATTGTCAAACATAACTGTCCACTCTCCTGCGCCGCCGGCTGACACATTGGGCAAAAGAAATGAGACTTCTGTGATTGCACCACCAGTGCCGAAATTCGCTCCCTTCTCAATAAAGCCATATCCGGTGGCGAGGCCTTCGAACGGACTGTTTAGTTCAAATATTGTGCCATTGGGAGAGATAACAGATACCCGAATTCCTATACCCCCACCTCCAATATTAAAATCGAACGAACCCCAATGTCCTTGCGGGACATGAAATGTCGCAAAGATACCTCCTGCACCACTTGGGGACATGATTCCGTTGACGTTTAGCATAACTCTAGTTTCTGTGTCAATAGGAAATGCAGCACTCTCAATAGACACGCCCTGCACGCTCCCAAGTGAAATACTTGGTCCCATTTCAGGTATGCCAGGGAGTCTCGCTTCTTGCGCAATTTGCAAAGCACTTCGCCTGTTTAACAATGTATGGTTATTAAACTCCAGGCGATTTGCAAAGGCATCAATTTCATCAATCAATTGACGTACTTCCAGTTGAATCATTCGGCGTTGGTCAATGGTATATGTATCATTCAACGCCTGTATTGTAAGTTCACGCTTGCGTATAAGCATTGAGCCGATAGTATCCAAGCCGCCATCCATTGTTGTGAGCAGAGAGTGCCCGTCCCTTGTGTTAAAAAACGCCCTATCCAGTCCACGAATTTGCGTACGCATTTCTTCGGATATCGCCAACCCCGCCGCATCATCTGCGGCGGAGTTTATGCGAAACCCGGAGGAAAGCCGGTTTGCAGCAGACCCCTGTTGCAAACCGGTGTTTTTTTTGTTACGCCATGCTGTGAGTGCGGGGAGATTTGTTCGGATTGTCATGACTATATCTCCCTGAAAAAGATTACACGTTCTGCTCCACCGTAGAATGTGAAAATCAGCGGCTTGGTCATATTCAATTCACCATCTACGATGTTAATCAGTTCCCGGCGCGGGATGCTGATAACGTGATAACCCGCACTATATGCAACTGGTAGCAAGATACTCTGGAAGTTTAAGTTTATCGCTCCATCATCGCTATCAGTATGTGTAAGTCTGGTTCGCACAACAACATCTCTACTGATGTCATCTTTGAATATGCCTATCTTAAATCCAGTTTCGGGCGTGTTTCCGAACCGACGTGAGTCAAAATCAATGATTGTGTAATCATCAGTGATGATACGTCCATCGGCAATAATCCTAAGCCGTGGTGCTTCCGGAGTCTCTTCTTTTATTTCAATCCTAAGCAACACAGTATGCCCGCTTAGGAAGTTGACCCTGTAAGTGCGTCTTCCTACGCTTAGTGACTCCAAATATTCTCGTCTAAATATTATGGCATCACCATCGGGGATATAGTCTTGGGGATTGCGCAGTCCTTGTGTACCCTGCAACACATTTCGCACCGCATTGCCACCAAACACATCAAAGGAAACACGCAAATTTTGGTTTGTGCCAAGCACATAGATAACTTCGTCTTCAAGAAGTTCCGGCGCATGGTTTCCTGCAAATGTAACTTCGCTATCTTGCTCACGCACCTCTACCATGCTATTCCTCATGCGTACGGTTGGCAAAAATCCCTCCCATAGCAACGTAAGATTAAATGCGGAGCCTATCTGCAAAGTATTAGACCACCATATGGGTACTGTTATGGATTGTTGATGCACCCGTGTTGCATAGATACAATCTTCAATGGCATCGCCATCTATTGTGCTTGCAAAGCTGTAATAGTTGCTGGTTGTTCTGGCCGCTAATAAGCCATTTCCCACAATTGAAACATTGCCTGCAGAAGATGGGCGGTTGATTTTTGCTATGATAAAATTATTGCTTACAGTGGTACTGGCATTAGCGTTACCAACTATTCCTCCAACGTGGTTTCCGCTTGTGTTTATGGCAGAGTTTACATAGTTCCGGGTGATTGTAAGGGTTGAACCAATCGTGTTACCCACTATTCCGCCAACAAAGGCGTTTGCACGTATGTTGGAATGTGAATAATTGTCGGAGATCGTAAATATAGGCCACCAAGTGCCAGAGATTTGCCCCAAAATGCCTCCAACATTATCATTGCCCCGTATATTTCCAACAGAGTATGAATTGGTAAGGGATAAATCAGCTGTAACAACTTGTATATTCCCGCCAATTCCTCCAACATTATCACGGCCTGTTATATTTGCTCGTGAAAAGTTGTCGAATGTGCTTACCGTATCCGTTGCAAAACCAAAAACGCCACCTGTGTTATCATTGCCTGTTACGTTGGTGTTGCTGGCTGTGCCGCTGTTGGAAATTTGAGATGCGTTCACAACACCGTTGCGAATTCCGCTTATGCGCCCTACAACTCCCCCCACATTATCATAACCTGTAACAGTGTTTGGATAAGATACATGATTAAAAGCACCAGCTTCGCTTGCAGTATTTCCCGACACAACGCACCCAAAGGTTGCATTGCGCACAGTGCCGCCAGAGATATAGCCTACAATGCCACCTGTGCTGTTTGCTCCACGGACTTCGCTATTCTTAACGGTTACATTTTCAATTGATGAACCAATTGAGCTTCCGGCTATGCCACCAACATTGTTGGCTCTGGGTGCGTGTATTGTTCCACCGGTAACGAGAATATCGTAAATTGTGGAGTTAGCCGCAGTACCCGCAAGGAAAGAAATGTTGTCTCTCTCATGCCCCATTACGACTACCCTAGGATTTTCTAATGTAAAACGACGAATGTTTGCATTGTGTGTGATGCCAAACATACCAACACTGTTTATTTCCGGGATAGTAGGAACAAAAGCACGTGTTGTAATGCGTACGTCATAGTGAAGATATAGGTTTGAAATGGTATGGTTATTACCCTCAAAAGTGCCAGTAAATGCGTTTGTTTGTTGGTATCCAATAGGTCGGAAGTTGAAGATTCCATACATATCTATATCGTCAACTAGCATATACCTTGCACGATTAAAGAAAGCTATTGCATCGTCATCATTGGGAATTATTCCTGCGGTAAGGTGGCTTAAAAGCAGAAGTTGTTCCGGCGTGGCGATTCTAAATGCGGTTCCAATTCCATCTCCACCCTCAAACCAAACATTGGATGCTGCAGATGCTGCCATTGTAAACGCTTCTGCTTCGAATTTTTCAATTTCAAGCACTTCATTCAAGCTATGTCCATCATACATCAAAAACGCTTGTTCCATATGCGCATATGCAATTTCATACGCATAGCCTGTTTCGTAAACCTCTTCAAAAATCATTTCTCCCGGCACATCGCCCAGATACACCGCTTGCACTACTGCCAAACTACTAAACATCATTGCCAGTGCCATAATCATAGCCACTGCCCTCTTCATGTTCTTCTTGAACATAGATTTTCTTCCTCTCTTTTCCCCACTATGGGAGTATATTTCGGATAACCGGTTTCCATGAAGAATCGTAGCACAAAAAAAAGGCCGCAACACAAAAGTGTCATGAATTGGCCATTTTCTGTCATGAATTTTTTCAATCCGCATTTATAGCGGGTTTCAACGTGTCGGTTTTTTCATAAGTTCGCTCGGGAATAGTCTGTTACTGGAATTCATCCAACCATCGCAAACTACCACAACACTTTTACCCACGAAAGCTCCTCAAATACAGTATCGTTTGTTCACTTAACTTATCGCTTCCTCTCACCGCCCAAAGAAACGTATGCGTATCAAGAAGATAGCTTACATTCCCCATAATTGTAATTCATCCTCTGGCAAAGGTTCAAAAAAGCTATCCGGTATTTCTGCTCCCTTGGCAAAACCAATAGGGCGTTTGTTGGTTTTTGAGATATCTTCGGAAAATTCTTCCGAAAACAAGATTATAACCTCAGCTTTTCTGTTGCGAAACATTTGCGGTATATCAAAAACAGCAGATAGTTTGTCACCACCAACTACTTGACGGAGGTATTCCATTTCATTCACACTCCAATTTTTTCTTGCCACGTCTTTTACAATATTATGTCCCAATATTTTAATTTATCATGAATTTTTCCAACCCGCATTTTTAGCGGGTTTCAACGTGTCGGTTTTTTCATAAGTTCGCTAATACTTGCCTCAGACGCATATACTGTTATGCCTTTTTCCAAAACTAATTCCATTTCTTTTGGATTTATACCTGTAATTTTTCCTGTATTTACGATGCAATCTCTTGCGCATCTGAAAAATCTGTCATCCAATCTTTCCATCATATCTGAAAGTTTTCCCCTAAACGACTGGGATTGCGGCTCGCCATCTTCAAAATAACTAATACGTATAAAATGCGCCTGTGTTGTTTTGAAAAACAAAATATCCTCCGGTCGCACCATCAAATACTTTTCAGGAGAAATTTTAATTTTCATCATGTTTTGCAGTGGTGTTGCAATCTCCGGTATTCCCTTTTCATATACCCACTTTATGAAGTCGCATATTTCATCTTCCCATTTGTTGCGTCCTTTTATTATATGGCCTAATACTTCAACCTTACGCTTTATTGCCATTAAATGCGCATTTTCATCGGAGGTAACAAATACAAAGAAACCACGTGGGTCATAGTCACGGATACTTTCCGCCAAATCCACCCCGGTGGTTTCACAACTTAAATCAATATCTAAAAAATAAAGCCCCGAAACTTTTTTTGTTTTCAAATACTCAATTATATCCGTTGGAGATTTTGTTGTAAGCTCTATTTTCATTTCAAGATTTTCTATGGTGATATAGCTTTGTATGATATCGGATATTTTTTTTAGCTGGGCTTCATTATCTTCACACACAAATATGCTAATCATAGCTGTCTCCCCCAAATGCAGGGAAACGCCCCCTGCATTTTAAGTGTACACGCTAATCTCCTGCTCAAAAAAACCGTCTTTGATACCGGTTCGCAAATAAAGCATCTCGTTTTCTGCAAGAATTTGCGAAACCGTATACAAACCAAGCCCTCGACCATCGCCCTTGGTGCTAAAGTCTTTCTCAAACAATTTATCAAGTTGCGGCACATTTTCGCAAGAATTGGTAAGCAGTAAAGTTAGCGTGTTTTTTTCGTGCAACGCCAAAAAACGCACCTCTGGTTCTTTTGTTTGCAAGGCGGCTTCTACGGCATTATCCAAAAGTATACCAACTATGCGACACAAGTCAAGAATATTGTCGCAATTTATGGTTATCTCTTCGGATATTTCCAAATGCACCACTATGTTTTGTTGAATTGCACGAAGAAACTTAAACATAAGCAATCCCCTTAGCTCCGGTGTTTTCACAAGAGAGAGATTGCCTACGTCGGAGTCTTTGTACTCAAAAATGTTTCCGGAATGGCCTATATATTCGTGGAAGCGTTTTTTTAGGCCGTCCATGTCGTTATCTTCCAAAAGCAATTGGAAAGAAAACAGAAGATTTTTGTGGTCGTGCCTAAATTTTCTTGTTTCTACAGATACTTTTTCCAAGTTGGCAAGGTACGTCTCCAGGTTTTCTGTCAGTTCTTTTTGGTGGCGCACTTCGGCTTCCTTTTGAAAGTTGTCGGTGAAAGCAAAAATGGCGAATGCCAAAAATCCGAGGTATGACAGCAAGGCCAATGTGTAAAATATGCCCAGTAGTGCGTAATCAAATATTACGAAGCGCAGAAAGGTGTGTATGAAAAATAAAACCAGGGTAACAGAAGTTCCGCCTAGCATATATAGGGCAAATTTATTTTGCATAGTGGTATCTAATGAAGTCATTTTATTTTCAAGGAATTTGCCATAATAGCGGGATATTGCAAGTGCCAATATAAATATTAGCAAAACTGCAAGCCCCATTATTGCTAAGCTACCCAGCGCATGGTAACGAGCATGACGAGTTTCAAATAATCCTGACATTACCAAAACTTGTGTACTAAGGTTTGAACTGAATAAAACTACGGCACTTGTAGAAACAGAATAAAATGAACTTAACGATAAGGACTTGCCTTTTTTGCACACTAGCATTGTAAGAATAGCGATAACAACTATGTTGGCGGATATTGCGGCGAACTCAACCCATGCTGTCGGAAAAAAAATAAACAGCAATGCGCTACATAAAGCCAATGCAAAAACAGCGGATATAATTTCCCTTTTTCGCATTTTTAATCTGCTTATGTTAAGCATAACCATCATATACGTTATTGCGGGAATCAAATGCTCAATCAGTGTCGTTAATATAGTCAAATCACACCGCCTTTTGCAAAAAATAAAACAAACAAGAGGTACAGCAATACCCTCTTGTTTGTTGCACAAGCAACTTTTTCTTTAATGACGATTTGCAAATTCTTTTAACATTTCTTCGGGGATTTCCGGTTCATAAAACATTCCCACTGGGCAACCAAACGGCATTATCGCCATATGCGCCAGGCACTCCCCAAGCGCACAAACCAAATAACAACATAACTCATTGCCTTTTTCAAGCAGATAATTCATAGGGTTCATAATTTTTTACACTCCTTTTCAAAAGTTTGTACGTTATTGGCAAGATACTTACAGCTTGGTACACCGCACCAAGAGTTAGCAGCAATTTGACCGGCTCACTGGAAACCAGTAGCGCAATAGTCATAAGAACCACCCCGCAACATACAGCCTTTATTTTCAGCTTGCGCCTATATGCTTTGCCAATTAACGGGCGGGCTTTTGTATCTGCCGGTGCGTATTTGTACAGTGCGAAAATAACTGCCGAAAACGTAATTGCTACAAACCCGTTTCCTATTCCCACATCGGTTAACGCCCACGGCACAATTACCAACAACACACAGGACACAACAGTACAAACCGCAGAACTTAGAGCGTGCAACCCAAAACTGTAATGTTTCACAATACCAAATGCGAAATGTATTACCATCGTTTGTGTTACAACTCCAAGGATTGCCGCAAGCAAGTAAATTATAACCAGCTTGCTAATGGTTAAAAAAATAGTTTCCAGGCTGTATGCCATTTTTTTAACCTCAAGTTCATCCTTATGGGTATAGTGGTTCATTTTCCCCGCAAGGTTTTGTGCCATGGTGTGCGTCAAGTTTTTGCTCACGCCGTCACCTCATTTCGTATCGCAAAAGAAGTGTAACACAAAAAAAAGGCCGCAACACAAAAGTGTCATGAATTGGCCATTTTCTATCATGAATTTTTTTAACCCGCATAAAAAGCGGGTTTGCGAGGGTACCAATTTGCGTGATTCTGCATTCATCGCACAAAAAAGCGGGCATAGCCCGCATCGGAAACCGAGGACACGTCTTCGTGCTTACGCATTCTCCCTCCCCACTGCCGGGTTCAGTTTCCTGGCAGATGAAAAACCTCCCGAAGACGGCGGCGTAGTCCGAATTAGGGAGGTATGGAAGTTGCAGGAGAATCATTAAGGTTCGGGGGATGGAGACGGTGATGGCTCTGGAGACGGTGACGGACTGGGCGAGGGTGACGGGCTGGGGGACGGTGACGGCTCGGGCGTAGGATGCGGGCGTAAGCGCAAATACAGACCTCGCACGTCACGGTAGTCTACCGTGATGGGGCGTTCTGTGGTGTAAAAGCCGTCCATCCACACTTCAAGAATGTATCGCCCGTTGCGAATATCCCAAAATTCAAAACTTCCGTGGCGGCCTGCGATTTGCGTATCCACAATGCGATTGTTGTTGCGGTTTATAATCCGCACCGTAGCACCGGGATATGTTGTGTATCCGCTGACGGTAAACGTCTCTTGAAAAAGATGCCCAAACCATATTTCGGCGGGGGTGCGCTCGGGTTGCGGCACAAAGGGTGACGGCGTGGGCGCAGGTATTGCAACCGGCACAGGCGGTGGCGGAATCGTTAGCGTAAACGGTTGAAAAATCGCACCGCTTGCGTCACGCATATGGCTTGCCGCAACTTCCGCTTCTTGGGGAAGTGGGGCTTCCGGGCGGAAATGCGCAACCCATGTGCGGCTACCGCCATCGTGGTGCAACATGGTTGCGTGGGCAAATCTTCCGCTTGCACGTGCTACGCCCTCACGGTCGAAATTCACCCATACATAGTTCGCATCGCTGCTGGTTACTACCGTTAGCTGAATCGTGCCGTCGGATGACGGGGCTTCGCTTATGCTGATGATATTCGGCTGTGCGCCGTGCATTATAATCGGCATTGGCATCTGCCCGCCGTAGAAAATGCGTACGATACGTGCCGCTTCGTCCCAGTGCAGAGAAAGCCCAATGCTTTCCACAATGGCACGCAGGGGCAACATTGTTCTTCCGCCCAAGATTTGTGCGGGAACATCCAGGTTATAGGTGCGGCCGTTTGTTGTAAACACGGGGCTGTCTGCCGTGACAATAATTGTGAAACCGCCGCCTGTGAGGGTTGCGGCATTTGCAGTCTCGTCCCATTCCACGGTATATCCCAGCATTTCAAACACGCCACGAACAGGCACAAGCGTACGCCCATCCACAATCATCGGCTGCTGGTCGGCAAAAACCACACGCTGGCCATGCACCTCCACCGCAATATCATTTGCAAAAGCGACAACGCCGCCAAAAATCGTCAAAACAATAAATATCCCTAGTATCCTCATTTTCTATCTTCTCCTCGCAATTGCGATGAATCTGATTAACTGTGCCAGTGAAACTGCCAGTGCGGCTACGTAGGTTAGTGCGGCGGCGGTTAGGACTTTTTTCGAGCCGGAAAGTTCAAACGGTGTGAGAATTGCGTTGCCGTCCAAAGCGGCAAGGGCACGGCTGGAAGCATTAAATTCTACGGGAAGTGTCACAAGTTGAAAAAGTACAACTGCGCCAAAAAGGATGATACCTATGTTTATAAGCCCTGTTGCACCCAAAAGAAGTCCGATTAAAATTAGCGGCATTGATAGCTTTGAGCCAAGGTTTGTAACGGGGATAATTGCCGCACGCACTTTCATGGGGGAGTATCCCTCGGCGTATTGTATGGCGTGGCCGGCTTCGTGGGCGGCAACACCAACGGCGGCAACGGTTGCCGCATCATGCACGCTGGAGGAAAGGCGAATTACATTGTCTCGCGGGTCAAAATGGTCGGAGAGATGCCCTTGCACTCTCTCTATGCGCACGCCGGAAATCCCGGCAGTACGCAAAATTTCTGCCGCAGCTTGCGCCCCTGTTACGCCATTGGTCGTGCGCTCTTGGGAGTACTTGTCAAAGCTGCTTTTAACCTTAAATTGCGCCCACATTGTAAACGCAAACGCAGGCAGTACCAACATAAAAAACAGTGGGTCAAACCCCCACATATACATAGAACCCATATATTAACCTCCGGTTTGTTTTTATTTGACAAGTCTATTATACACGCACCGTCACATTCTTGTCTATCAACCAATATTATAAAAGTGATTCTATTAATGAGGAGAATTTTTTATGCACCTTGAAAGTTTGCCTGTTGCATTTCCTTTCGTGCCGCCACAGCGGTTCGTAAGCCGCTATTCGGACACAGATGCCATGATGAGCGGAACTTTGTTTCCAGAGCTGGACCTGCCGTTCAAAGACTATCACGTCTCAAAACCTCTGCCGCAAACATCTCTTGCAAAGCTGATGACGCTGGATTTTGTGGCACACGAACTGCGCCTGTACCTGGACACGCACCCCGATGATAAAACAGCAATGGCTATGTACCAAGAGTATTGCCGCAAATCTTCCGAGGCAAAACAATTGTATGAATCTGCGCTGGACGCACAATTTTCTAACGCCTGGGTAAATTCGCCCTGGCCATGGGAAGGTGAGGTATAATCCATGTTCATTTACGAAAAAAAATTGCAGTATCCGGTAAAAATCAAAACGCCAAACCCAAAGCTGGCCAAGTTTATTATTACGCAGTATGGCGGCCCGGACGGCGAACTTGGTGCATCTTTGCGCTATCTAAGCCAACGCTTCGTTATGCCGTATCCCGAGCTTAGGGCAATCCTCACAGATGTTGGAACGGAAGAGCTGGGGCATTTCGAAATGATTGGCACAATCGTGTACCAGCTAACCAGAAATCTCTCGGTAGACGAAATTAAGGCCGCCGGTTTTGAAGATTACTTCGTAGACCACACCACCGGAATTTACCCCGTGGCGGCAAGCGGCGTACCCTTTAATGCGGCAGGAATTTCGTCTAAAGGCGACGTGATTGCAGACCTTGTGGAAGACATGGCCGCAGAGCAAAAAGCTCGTGTAACCTACGACAATATTTTGCGAATGGTAGATGACCCGGACGTTCGGGACCCGATTATCTTCCTGCGGGAGCGTGAAATCGTCCACTTCCAACGCTTCGGTGAAGGCCTGGAAATAACCAAAGAGCGCATGAACCGCAAAAATATGTACGCATTCAACCCCGCATTTGATACACGTGCGCACGGCGCACAATGACTTGATAACCGGGGACACATCTTCAAGCGCACGCATTCTCCCGAAGCCAGGTTCAGTTTCCTAGCGTATGAGAAAAGGGGCTGTTGCAAAATTTGCAACAGCCCCCGAGACTGCGGACAAAATTCCTTACAGGATTGCAGAAGCCCAAGCCCCGTCGGGAAATACTTTTCGGATGCGGGGGATAGTGCTGTGCGCATCCCCCGCATCCGAAAAGTTTTTCCCGAGGTAGGGGCGAAAAACCGCAGACACATCTTACAGGCGCAGACATTCTCTCACCCCATTGCCGGTTAAGTTTCCAGGTGCGAAAAAAAGGGCTATTGCAAATTTTGCAACAGCACCCTCCCTCGTTTACGGTTTTGCAAAAACAAGCTGCGGCTGATTCGGGTTTTTCGAATAACGGATATAAAACACCACAACGGAGATGATTTTCGCAGACTCAATTAAAATGCCCATGATGTTCCAGCGGAAATCGCCATAGAGAATATTAAGCGGCGTTTGCGTTAGCATAACGATTACCGCATAAAAAACCACTGCAATACGCACATAGTGTACCCCAGGCAAATATTGCCCAATTACAAATCCTAACGCAACAACAAGCCCAATACCGTGTAGCCAGCGCACCTCGGGCGGCGCATTTAGAACCGTGAAAACACCTGCGACTATAGCTATTACAATCATCGCAAGCAAAAAGTTTAGCCCGGCTTCCTTGCTTTGGGGCGTATTTTTTTTGAAAATGCGATAGAAAACCAAGTTGCGTACCGTGCTGTAAACTGCGGCTACTATCAGCGAAAGTTGCGTACCCATGCCCGTGGCAAGCCCAATTGCTACAAACATCGCCATCCAAAAGAAGCTACCTATTCCGGTTACTAAAAAATACTTCGTCTTATCTTTGATTTGATAGGATGTAAACTCGAACCCTATCGTGATTACGCCCAAAACCTGCGCAATTATATACCATGCGTTCATGTGATTTCTCCTTTTTAAGTTCTCGGGGGAGAACCTTTTTTTGAGGAAAAAAGGTTCTCCCCCGAACCCTCTCTCCAAAAAAACTGAAATTGTCAAAGCAAAGTGGTTGGTGTCACTAACCGGATGAAACGCATCCGGATGAAAAGTACCAGGCTTCGAGAGAATGCAAAAGCCGTGCAAACACTCCCACGGTAACCAGGGCATTGTGCGCCGTTCGCACCTAGGCGGCGGCTGTTGCTGCTAATTCTTCTGCAAACTCTGCCGCAAAGGCTTCGAATTTGCGGCAGTATGCAAATGCCAGTGCGCCAGGCCCTGCATGAGTACCTATTGCCGCACCCACTTCGGTTACAGGCCCTGTGAGTTTCAAGTCCAACGCCGCTTCTATGTCGGTTTTGAAACCGGTGGCCTCGTTTTCGCTGTGTATGTGGCCTATGGTTAGGTTTATGTTTTCGGTTTCGCTCTCTAATGCGGCTACAAGCCCCTCACGAATTAGCCGCAATGCGTTTTTCTTGCCACGCACGCTGTCAAGCTGGGAAATTTCGCCCTCTACAAGTTGCAAAATTGGGCGCAGACCAAGAATTCCGCCTACCAACGCTGTTGTGGGACCTACTCGCCCGCCCCGTTTTAAGTACTCCAAGGTGTCCAGGGTAAAGTATAGCTGTGTGGATTTTAGAATTTTTTGCGCTATCGCCACATTTTTTTGCAGATTATATCCGGCTTTTTGCATCCGTATAATCTCCCGCAAAATGAGTCCCTGCCCGATGCTTGCGTTTTGCGAATCTACAATTTTTATTGTGCGGTTTGGAAAATCTTCATTTAACATATCTGCGGCAAGCGTGGCGGAGTTGTACGAGCCGCTTAACCGTGACGAAATTGTTACGGCAAGAATGTCGTGTCCCGCTTCAAGGTGCGGCGTAAATACGTCGATATAATCTTGCGGCGAGGGTTGCGCCGTTTTAGGGCGCAGGCTTTTGTCTGCGATAAGTTTTTCAAAATAATCCGCTGTGCTAATATCAATGCCCTCACGCATATGGGTTGCACCGTCAAAGCTGATGTAAAACGGCACGATGTCTATGCTCTGCGCTTCGGCACCTCTAAAATCGCAACCGCCATCAGAAATAATTTTGTACATGATTCATTCCTCCATTTTTAAGTTATACTATCACTAACAGAAAAAATTCCGACATGGTTGCAACTTTTTCAAAAAAAATCTGTTAATATTGTTGAGGAGGTGTTTCATGGAAGATACACAAATCCTCGATATGTATTTTACACGGGACGAAACGGCGATTGATGCAACTCGTCAAAAATATGGTATGCGCCTTTTTGGGGTCGCACGAAATATTTTGCGCAGTCACGAGGATGCAGAGGAATGCGTTTCGGATACGCTACTTCGTGCGTGGAATACGATACCGCCCGGCCGCCCGGAAATGTTTGGCGCATACCTTGCGAAAATTGTACGCAATATCGCATTAAATGTGTGGGAAGCAAAAGCGGCGGCAAAACGAGGTGGCGGAAAGGTTAACGTGTTGCTGGACGAATTGGCGGAATGCCTGCCGTCTCGAGACAGCCGCCCGGAGGATGCCCACGAACGTGCCCACACAGCGCAAACCATTAATGCGTTTTTGGGCGGCCAGCCCAAGCCTGCACGGGTGATGTTTGTGTTGCGCTACTTCCACGGCGAAAGCATAAACGCAATCAGCGTTCGCCTAAAAATCTCCGAAAGCAAAGTAAAATCCACACTCTTTCGCACACGAAAAAAACTTCACATACATTTAGAAAAGGAGGAAATTTTCATATGAGTACTTCTGCTATGAAATTATTGTTTAGCCTAAGCGAGCTGGACGAAATGTTCCTAAACGAAGCGGAGGAGTTTGCACCGCAAGTTTCCAATCGCAAGCGCATCGCAAAATACAGTGCACTTGCAACCGCCGCCGCAGTAGGTCTTGCCGTAACAGTAAAGTTTATCCGCATAAAACGGGCAGCCTAGTGCCCCCGGCGCACAATGCCCTGATAACCGGGGACACGTGTGCAAGCATTCTCTCGAAGCCTGGTAAGCGTCAAATAAACCAGCGTCTGTACAGACGCTGGTTTATTTGACGCTTACAGAGATTCGATGATTAAGGCAAGGATTAGCAAAATTAATTCTTGCGTTGACAAGCAACTTTCATATTTACATAATGGGAGCAACTACAAGGGGCGTGATTTAATCTATGAATTATATTTTAATGCACCGCAAGACTCCAGTTGCGGAAATCGAAATTGATACAGAAACAGTAGCAATATCAAAAATCGGAAACGTATTCGCTTCCGACCATATTCCTATTGGCATAGATTCTGAAAATGGTGAGCCAAATAGGAGAAGTTTGGACGATTGGTGGCGTGGTCGGTCAATCCCTGCAAGCAGGCAAAATTTAACCGAAGCTATGGAGAACTTGGGGATTTTATCTTCTGAAGAATTGCTAACAAGATGTTTTGGACTTTCCCTTTCAGACCAATACTGGGTTAATCCTATGAAAAATCTCCTCAAATGGGACGATATAAATTTCTTTGACAATTCTTTTTCCGAAGATGTCGGCAATGCTTTATTTGGTAAAATGGAGCAAGGTGAGGATATAGACCTCACTTCCCCAGATAATACTTCTGACGGTGTACTGAAAAAGAAATGGAAAATAATTGATGGCAAGCGTTGCCTTATTAAAGGTGGAGATTTGCCTTTCTATCAACAGCCGCTTAATGAAGTTTGCGCTACCATTATTATGGAACGTCTTAATATTCCCCATGTTCCGTATTCAGTTCATGTAGAGGATGATGTGCCTTACAGTATTTGCGAATGCTTTATAAACTCCAAAACCGATTTAGTGAGTGCTTTTAGCATTAAAAACACGCAGAACATGAATAAAAATCTTTCTAAGTATCAACATTTTATTGACTGTTGCAAGGTTCTAGGGATACCAAAAGCACAAGAAGATATTGAAAAAATGCTTGTCTTGGATTATTTGATACTTAATGAAGATAGGCACTATCGTAATTTTGGTGCTATCCGTGATGCTGAAACTCTAGAATGGATTGGAATTGCGCCCGTGTTCGACAGTGGCACTTCTCTATGGCATAATCAAAGTAGAATTTCGCCTAGTCATGATATATTGCGGAAAATCAAAGCAAAACCTTTTGAGGGTAGCCACGAAGAACAAATTAAACTTGTCAAGGATTTTTCGTGGCTGGATTTGTCCGCATTAAATGGCATTGATGCTGATTTTTTTGACATTCTCTCAAAATCACAATATATTGATGACCAGCGCATATATGAAATTTGCAAAGGTTTTAGCGCAAGGGTGCAATCATTAAGCCAGTATGTTCACAGCTTGCAACCTAAAACGATTGCAATTAACCAAGGTGATCATGAACTATAAACGTAAGCGTCAAATAAACCAGCGTCTGTACAGACGCTGGTTTATTTGACGCTTACGAAGAACTATCCAAAAAAGCAATGGAGAATCGAAAAAGAAAACGGGGCGAAATGCAGGTTCTAAAGGGGGGTGGCTTCGCAAGACCGTCACTCACCCGGTGTTAAATTTTTTCACCTCGCTTTTCCTCAAAAAAGCGAGTCTACATAAATACTTGCACGAAAATCCGCAGTTTTGTCGTTAAACGGCAAAATTGCGGATTTTTCCAGAAGCTCGTAGCCTGTACCTGTTTTGTCGAAGAGGTAGATTTTCTCGTCATCTACTCTATAGGATAGTTTTTTTCGCTGGCTTTCAAATGCAGGCGTGTACATAAAATATTTGTCCATGCCGAGGCCTTTGCGGCGGATTATACTCTCTCGGATGGTGTCGTATTGCGCCGCATCCACCTCCTTAAAAAGCCGCCGGTTTAGAATACCATCGGCAAGGCGTGCAAGCACAGCATCGTCGCAGGTTTGCAGTCGCTTGAAAAAAGCAAAGAAGTCGATGTCATTCACCGCAAGAAAATCCTGCAAAGTTAGTGCAGAATCCGAAAAAATAACCCGCCTAAAACTTTCGTTTGCAAACAGCGGGTGTGTGGATTCCTCCGGCAAGTCTTTTATCCGCGCGATTAGCAAATTAAGCATGGCCTGTGCCACAAAACTGATTTTGTGGAAGTACACGTTGCGAAACATATAGATGCGTGCCATCACAAAATCTTCTGCAAGGCTTAGACCTTTGCCCAGGTCGAAGCCGATTTCTATGCGGTCATTAACAACGCCTACGGTTAGCACGTTTAAGAGCCACTCCAGGTCAAACACGCCGTACTTAGAGCCTGTCATGTAGGAATCCCGCAGGAGATAGTCCATGCGGTCTACATCAAGCTGCCCGGCAATTAACTTCGATGTGGGGATGGTTTTTCTCTTCGCAAAATCGTCTCCGGCTTCGAGAGAATGCTTATCACCCGCCAGGATGGCGCAAATGGTTTGCGGCAGGGCGGTATCAAAATCTGCCAGCAGGCGGTTAATTTCTGTGTTGCCAAGAATTATTTCCCGCCCACGTTCTTCGTGACAGATTGTAAATAGGCTTTCGGTTGTGTGTGACAGCGGGCTGTGCCCAATATCGTGGAGAAGTGATGCAATTATCGTTGCGTTTTTGTAATGCCGCACGGTGGCAAAAAAATCAACCAAAGCGGCACTTTCGTTGCCCCGCTTTAGCACGGTTTCTTCCAAAGATATGAGTTTATCCAAAAATCGCTTGGCAAGAAACGCCACACCCAAAGAATGCTCGAAACGGGTGTGTGTTGCGCTGGGGTAGGCAAAAAAAGTGAAGCCTAATTGGCGTATAAAATGAAGCCGCTGAAATTCGGGGCTGTCTATAAGGCGGATAATAAGGGCGTTTACGGCTTTGTCGCCGGTATCCAAATCAATTACATTGTGGATTGGGTCTCGAAAAATTTTCATATTGCGCCGCCGCAAGTGTAGTCCAAAACAAGGGATTTTTGGTCAAATTTTAGGCTTCTGTAGGTAACGCCCGCCATGTCAAATAATTTTCGGGATGCAACAAAAATATCCGACTCCGGCGAATGGTTGTAGTGCATATAAATTACCTCACGAATGCCTACCTGGATGATTGCCTTGGCGCAATCGTTGCAGGGGAATAGGCGCAGGTACATTCTGCAACCGTGCAAATCGCCGCTGCTGTTGAAGATGGCGTTAAGCTCTGCGTGGCATACGTAGGCATATTTTGTGTCGAGATAATTGCCATCGGTTGCCCAGGGCAGTGCGTTATCGTCACAGCCGGCGGGGAAGCCGTTAAACCCCGTGCCGACAATGCGATTTCTGGGGTTTACAATGCAAGCCCCCACTTTGGAGCGGGGGTCTTTACTGCGAAAGCCCGCAAGCAGGGCTACGCTCATAAAATATTCGTCCCACGAGAGTATGTTTGAATCCACGGGGATTCCTCCTGTATTCAAAAAAACTAAAATTTGGATGACTTTTATTAGACCTCTTGCATTAAGAGGGGAAAGTCCATCTCCAGCATTTGCGTGGGGGTAAGGTCTTTTTTGAGGATTTTGCCGCAGGACATTTGCCCCTCTATGCACTTGGTTTTGACGCAAAACATCCCCGTTGTGCCGGATGAAAACAGGGTTGGGTTAAGCTCGAAAAGTTGCTGCCATATGCGCAACATTACATACCGGGTTTCCGTTGTGTTGCGGCGGCAAATGCGCTGTCCAATCATATGCTTCCACTGATATGGTGTGGCACTAATGATTAGCACATTTCGCAACCCTTGGGGTGCCATATATCCGGCGGCATCGGCGGGACAGCCCTTTGCAACGGCGTTGCGATA
>Ga0209755_10001916_pt1 | contig 30214 bp, 28 predicted proteins | sample TergutCo191P1_FD_187301 | JGI IMG/M metagenome (GOLD analysis project Ga0209755, IMG submission 187301) | Cornitermes sp. P1 segment gut microbial communities from Petit-Saut dam, French Guiana - Co191P1 (SPAdes) (version 2) | ecosystem: Host-associated > Arthropoda: Insects > Digestive system...
TCGGCGGTCTTTTACGCACGCGCGGCTCTGTTGTCGCTTTTTCCGCCGGAGATATTATCGGTGATATGCTCTTTGTCCATATCGAAAAGGCAGATACACGCTACAGAGGTGCATATCAGGCTATAAATAATGAGTTTGCCAAGCATTTTGCGACTGAGGATATACTCTTTATCAATCGCGAGGAGGACGAGGGCGACCCCGGACTGCGTTTTTCAAAAAACTCATACCATCCTGCTGAGATTACAAGGAAATATATTTTCATAGTAACATAGAAACTGAATAAATAATGCTCCGATTGACTTCAAATCGGAGTTTTTTTTAATGTAAAAACACTTGGTTAAATGCACTTATAAATCTCATATTATCCCTTGCGAGCATTTGTGGCGGGTGTTAATATTAACTTAACTGCGTATGGGGATTTTCAACAAAAACTTCCTCTTACGTGCGGAGCATTTCGACATTTACGTTAGAATGTTATCAAAACTACATTAAAATGGAGGAGAAAAATGAATAGAGCTTGCAAAATATTGTTGTCGGCCGCTCTGCTTGTCATGGTCTTTGCTTTGGCGGGCTGTGCCGATGATAACACACAACCCGGTGGATCCGGAGCACAACCGGGCGCAGACGGAATTGAGGACGGCGCGTCACTCATATATTGGTCAATGTGGAGCGAAGCAGAGCCTCAGGCTATCGTGCTTGCTGCCGCAGCAAGAGCGTTTACTGAGCAAACCGGAGTTCCCGTGAGTATTAACTTCAACGGCCGTCAAGGTCAGCGCGAAGGTATTGCCCCTGCACTTTCAGCAGGAGAAACTATTGATATTTTCGATGAAGATATTGACCGCGTAACCGGGCAATGGGGCAACCACTTGCTAAGCCTAAACGATTTTGTGAGTGGTGTTTACAGTGACACAAACGGTCAACCGTTTAGAAGTCTGGTAAACAACAGCTTGATGAATATGGCTCATGAAAAAGGCGGCGGCAACTATGTCGTAATTCCTTATCAGCCTTTTGTTTTCACAACCATGTTTAACAAAGACCTGTTTGCCGAGGCGGGTATTACAAGCACGCCAACTAACTGGAGTGAATTTCTCGATGCGTGTGCAAGACTCGTTGCCATCGGCATTACGCCTATGACTGTTGATAATGCGTACATTCCTGCTTTGTTTGGCTACACTCTGACCCGTGTTGCGGGTGTGGAGAGAACCATGGAAATTTTCGCTAACTTTGAGTTTGACGACCCCGCCATACTCAGAACCGCTCAGATTTTTGAAGAGTTGATTGCAAACGGGTATATGTCCGGACGTGCCGCTACAAATGTTTTCCCCGAAGGTCAGGCTTCCGAGTTTGCCATGGAGACTGTTGCGATATATCTAAACGGCACATGGCTCCCCAACGAACTGCGAGAAATCAACCCTGACATCAACTGGGGTCAGTTTGCATGGCCTGCAATTGATGCCGGCGGTGCAGGAGTTGAGGCGCATAACATAGGCGCACAGTGCTTCGCTATCAACAGAAACACAAATTATCCCGGTGCCGCTTTTGCGTTCATCAGATTTATTACCTTAGGTCAATGGGACCAGCGGCTTGCCGATGATACCTGGGGCGTGCCGATGGCAAATGATGCCGTATGGCCTCCGCAACTTGCCGATGCAGCAAGCATTTTTGCAGCTACAACGAACCCGTTCCCGTGGGCGGCAGGTGCTGAGGACGACCCGAACGTCACCGCAGCCATCATTGAGGGCTTCCAAAGAATGGTAGCCGAGACCGTAAACGCGCAGCAATTTGCTGATTCTCTGGCCGCACTCAGGTAATGAAGTAGGGGGGGTGAAGCAAGGGGACGGGGGTGCTGCTTCACTACTGAAGCAGCACCCCCGTCCCCTTGCTTCACCCCGCCTGCTTCATCCCTTGCTTCACACATAAGGAGGTAGAGATTTTGGTTGGACGCAGAAATAGGCGAATGATTGTGCTTTTTATGATTCCCCCTTTGTTTTTTTACCTTATGGTTTTTATCTATCCTGTTTTCAGGACGTTTGCCATGAGTTTTTTCGCCGTTGAAGCTATAGAGCAGCCTGTTAGCGAGTGGTCATTTATCGGCCTGCGCAACTATATGGGTTTGTTCGGGATTGATTTATTTAATCGCTCCGTGACAAATTATCTCACGCTTTGGTTTGTCGGAGGCATCGCTGTATTGCTCCTCGGTATGACTTATGCCGTTATACTTACGAGCGGCGTCAGACTGAAAAAATTTTTCAGGGCAATAATCTATATCCCGAATGTCATTAGCGCAATCGCGCTCGGAACTATGTGGATAAATTATGTTTTTCGAGACGGAGACGGACTGTTTGACAGGATTGCCGCTCTTTTTGGTTTAGAGACGCCTGTTATGTGGACAGGGCCTTACATGGGTTTTTGGAGTTTGCTTATTGCATATTGCTTTGGTATGGTCGGTTATATCATGCTTACTTTCATCAGCGGCATTGAGAAAATCAGCGATGAATATTATGAGTGCGCCGCCATAGAGGGTGCCAATGTTTTTCATAAGTTCTTTTATATAACGCTTCCGCTCATCAGGGGTGTAATAAGAAGCAATATCGTTATATGGACCGTCAGCTTAGGCACAGGTGTTTTTGCTTGGTCATTTATGTTTTCTCCAAACAATCTGACACTTCCTTTTACAATGCCGCCTAATTATATGCGTGAAATTATTTTTGGCGGCCGTGGTTCGGCTGTTATTCAAAGGGATTCAGGCGCGGCCGCTGCTGTCGGCATTTTGATTGCTCTGCTGGTTGTGGTCATTTCGCTTCTCTCAGGGCTAATCACACGTAAAGACGATGTGGAGATGTAATATGAGAAAGCCGATAAAACTCAAAAAAGAACTCAAACTCACTCCCGGCTACTTGCTTTGCGGAGTTTGGGCGGTGTTTACATTTGTTTTGGTGGGCTGGACTCTCGCTGCGTCTCTTGTTACACCGAGAGAGATATTCGGCGGTGATGTGCCGGGTGCATTTTTCGGGAGACTTTTCAGCAATGAGCTTGTTTTCAACAACTATGTTCTTGCATGGGAAGCGCAAAATTTAAGCATATTTTTCCTCAACTCACTGATTTACTGCATCATTTCACTCACGATAATCATAGTAATATCAGCCCCTGCATCATATGCGCTCAGCCGATTTAAGTTTCGCTCTAATGCAATTATTCAGGCAATAACCTCCATAGCTATGGGCGTTCCGGCAGTTATGATAATCATGCCGATTTTCAGCATAGCAACAGCACTTCAAGCGACAGGCACAAGAAGCACTCTTATATTTTTGTATATCGGAATGAATATTCCCTTTACTATTTTTTATCTGCTTCCTTTTTTCAAAAATCTTCCGGCAGGACTGGAAGAAGCTGCAGCCGTGGACGGCTGCAACCCTGTCAGAACTTTCTGGACAGTGATGTTTCCATTAGCACAACCGGGAATTATCACCGTTACGATTTTTAACTTTATTACCATATGGAACGAGTTTTTCATTTCCATGATTTTTGCAAATGACGCTGCGATTCGCCCTATTGCGGTCGGGCTTTTCAACATGGTGCAGGGAATGAGGTATGCGGGGCACTGGGGTGCGATGTTTGCCAGTGCAGTGATAGTGTTCGCGCCTACTTTTGTCCTCTTTATCTTGCTCAGTAACAAGATTATCACAAGCGTAACAGGCGGTGCAATTAAAGGGTGAGAATGAGCCCAAAATCTGTGCAGGCAACACTACTTATTTAGTAGCCGCTGCTTGTTTGGCTCTCTCCCGTTACTATCGCGACTCCGCCGCTGGTTCCGAGACGGTTTGCTCCTGCGGCGACCATTTCCTTTGCAGCTTTTGCATCTCTAATGCCGCCCGAGGCCTTTACGCCTATTTTTTCGCCTACAGTTTTGCGCATGAGGCTTACATCATGTGCCGTTGCGCCTGCTGCACCAAATCCTGTTGAAGTTTTAACAAAACCCACGCCTATTTCCTTACAAATCTCACAGACCTTGACCTTCTCTTCATCTGAGAGCAGGCTTGTTTCTATTATCACTTTCAGCAACGCGCCTTTTTCGGTTACGGCATTGTTTATTAACTTTATATCGTTTTTTACGAAGTCCCAATCGCCTGACTTAACTGCACCGTTGTTTATGACCATATCAAGTTCGGTTGCGCCGTTTTCAATGGCTTCTTTTGCTTCAAACACCTTTGTATTTGTAGTTGTTGCTCCAAGCGGGAACCCAATTACGGTACAGACTTTAACGTCTGTGTTTTTCAGGTATTCATAACTTTGCGATACATTTGACGGGTTGACACAAACAGATGCGAAATCGTATTTTTCCGCTTCCTCACAAAGTTTTTTTATATCGTCTTTTGATGCTTCTGCTTTCAGCAGCGTATGGTCAATCAATTTTCCGGTTATTTCGTTACTCACTTTAATACTACCTCTCTACTGACTTCACAATATCGCTTGCTTCTTTTGAAAGCTTAGTTATTTTATCAAAATTGCCGCTGCTTATGTCTTTTTTATCGCAGAGCCAGCTACCACCCACTGCATGAATAAATGGAGAGCAGATGTATTCCTTGAGATTTTCTCCCGAAACCCCTCCGGTGGGAACAAATTTTACCCCGCCAAACGGCCCCGCGAGAGCTTTCATTGCTGAAAGACCGCCGTAGACGTTTGCCGGGAAAAATTTTATGATGTTTACCCCGAGCTTTAGTGCCGCCATTATCTCTGTTGGTGTTACACAACCGGGAACAACGACAATGCCGTTGTCTACACAGTGCTTTACCACATCATGGTCAAAACCCGGAGATACTATGAACTTTGCCCCTGCGTTTACTGCCTCTTTGCATTGCTCAAGAGTTACCACAGTACCCGCTCCGACACAAACATCCGGGCAACTTTCCGCCACTTTTTTTATTGACTCCATGCCCGCTGCAGTTCTGAGTGTAATCTCCATGACGTCTACACCACCCGCCAGGAGGGCTTTTGCCGTATTTACTGCATCTTCCGATTTTTCCATGACCACAACCGGAACAACACCGCAAGTTTTCATTTTTGCAGATATATCCATTTTGCTACCCCTTTGCTATTTCACTGAGTTTTTCCAGCGTTTCACCCTCGATGGGTATGTGGAACACTTCTGAAATTACTTGAGTCCAGCCATGTATAAAGTAAATCCAGCCATCTTCGATGTGGAGATTTTTAGCATCTTTTTGATTTAGTGCCTGATGCATAAAAAGGAGTTCTCCTCGATAGTTTATCTCCCACACTAAACTGTTTTCAGGGTATTTCACATTATCTGTCGTTGGCGAGCCGGGTGCGTCTTTCCCAAGGCCTGTTGCGTTTACTATCAGCGAATATGGCGGTAAATCGGCAATAATTGCATCATTGTCTGCCGGGGTTGGTCCGTGCCTATAGGTGAGATTTAGTCTTTTCTCTACTCTCTTTAAGTGCTCTTTTGCCGAATCCAATCTCGGTGTGCTGCGATTTGCGAGAATTACCTTAGCAGGTACGTTATCGCCCCATTTTTCCTGTCCGAAATAAAGCGACATCGCCAGTGAGCTACCCCCCGCGCCAAGAAGCAGCACCTGCCCATTATGCTTTTTCCAGAAATTTTCCGGCACGAAATTTTCGAGTGCAAGACCGCTTGAAATGGGGTCTTTTGCGTGTGCGCAGAACTTCCCGTCTTTTTTTGAAAGGCAGGAAACTTCGCTGAGTTCCTGCGCATACGGGTCTATGTAATCAAACATGTCATTTGCGCTGTTATATAAGTCGATTTTATGAGTTGTCACAAGCGCGCCCAATGATAACGGGTCGCTTTTCAGAAATGAAATGACCTCGCGATACTGTTCTTTCGGGGCATGCAGAGGTAGGTCTATTCCTTTAATCACCGTATCTTTAAGTCCCAACGCATCTGCCCACTTCGGAAAGACCTTCATTATTGATGAAGATTTTGTTGTTACACCTATGAAATAAAGTGTCGGTTGTGTTGCTTTTTGCAAAATATGTTTCCTCCTAATATCTTGGATTGTCTATAATTTCGGGGACACCGTTTTTCTCTACTATCAGCTTTTTGAAACCGCGTTGTTTTATCGTACCGTAGTCATGCCCTGCATCTGCTCTGAATGCAAAGAAAGTCACCAGTGGGGCATCTCCGGTATTTATGCTTCTGTGTGCGTAACCTTTCGGCACATAAACCATCTCGCCCGCTTTCAGCGGATGAGCTACAACATCGCCCTCTTTGTTTTCTGTGAGCATATACCCTTCACCGCTCAAGCAGTAGTAAGTCTCTGCAGTATCCAAAATAGTGTGAAAATGCCCTGCCGTCATGAAATATTCGTCTCCGACCTTTCCCGGATATACAATCGACGTTCCCGCGGCTATGTCTCCGCTGTCTTCGGGGGCACCAATTTCGTGAAATTCGTACATCAAGGGATCGCCGTTTTCTATAAGCTTTAGCTCAGCTTCGCTGTCACAATACATGCCCTTCATGTTTGATGCCCTGCGTTTTGAAGACTCCATGGCAGCAGATAATCCTGTTTTCAGATTAAAGTCTATCGTGAAACCTCTTTTCCACTCAAAATTCATCCTTTGTTCTCCTTTTATAATTTCTTTTTGTTTTTCAGTGCAACTATTATATTTTCAGCTGCCATGGTACTCATAGCATCTACTGCACCTTCTGTTGACGCGGCGCAGTGTGAGCCGACTACTACGTTGTCAAGCTTCAGCAGTTTTGAGTCGTGCGACGGCTCACACTCAAAGACATCTACTCCGGCTCCGAGTATTACGTCGTTTTTAAGCGCATCGTATAAATCATCTTCGTTTACTATGCCGCCTCTTGCTGTGTTAATCAGAATCAGATTTTTCTTCGCCGTTTTGAGATTTTTTTTGTTAATAATGTGCTTTGTATCCTCAGTTAGCGGCATATGCAGGCTTATAAAATCACATTCTTTGAGCATTTCTTCTATGCTCGCAAAAGTTATGCCGTTATTTTTGAGGTAGTCCTCATCACGAAAAACATCGAATCCGTAAACCTCCATGCTAAAACCTTTTGCGCGTGCCACAACGCCTCTGCCGATTGCACCCAGCCCGACAACGCCGAGTTTTTTGCCATAGACATCCGCCGTCACTCTTTTTTTCCAATCGTCGTTTCGGCAGGCTCTGTCTATCTCAACAACTCTTCGGGCTACAGCAAGCATAAGCGCGAAAGTGTAGTCTGCAACCGCTTCACTGTTTGCATTTTTGGTAATCGCAACATCTATGCCGTTTTCCTTGCAATAGTTCAGGTCGATATTATCCGTGCCGACACCGTATTTTGAAACGGCAACAAGATTCCCTGCCGAAAGCACATCTTTATCAAGGGGGTCAACTCCGACAATGATTCCGTCCACCCCTTTTATATGCTCCAGCATTTCTTCCTTGCTGAGAATCCCGCCTGTCGGGTTAGGTATTATCTCAATTCCGGCTTTTTTGAGCAGTTTTAAAGGCTCATCATTATATTTTGCAAACGACCTTGGAGTAATTAAAACCTTTGCCATGTAGCACCTCTCTTATCGCCCATAATAAGTTCCTCCGAATTCAAAGTTTTATATTTAATTTAATTTTCAGCCATGTCCGCAAAAGTTGTTTTCAACGCTTCGTAACACATGTCAAAATTCTTTTTTATCGGCTCATATATTTTTTCTGAGTTTTCCATCGGCAAATGTTCGGATTTAACTTCGATGAATTGCTCTATTGCCGTAAAGTCACTGAATAGCCCAACTCCAACGCCGCCGATGACTGCGGCACCCATTGAGCCTGCTTCTTCAAGCAGATTCGGCACCGTGATTTTTGTGCCCAAAATATCTGCCATGATTTGCCGCCAAACATAGCCTTTGGCGGCACCTCCAAGTACCATTATTTCAGTTACAGGCACATGAGTTTGCAATATTTTGAGGATAATATCAAGATTCATCGTCGCCCCTTCAAGCACACTGCGAATCATGTCTCCTCTTGTTGTTTCAGGTGTAATTCCTATAAATGCACCCTTTGCGTGGGGGTCCCATCTCGGGGCTCGCTCACCGAGTAAGTATGGTAAAAATATAACACCGTTTGCCCCCGGCGGACTTTTCTCAATCTGCTCGTTCATAAAGTCATACGGGGATTTTCCGCTCGCTTCGGCTTTTGCTGTTTCCTCTGTGCAAATAGTATTTTTCAGCCAGTTGTATGCGCCTCCCGCATATTGCATTGTACCGTTGAGAGAGTAATAGCCCGGCACTGCATGAATCCATGTCGCCGTGCGCATTTGGTTGTCAAATACCGGCTTTTCTGCCGTTGCGGCTATCCACGCAGATGTGCCCATGCAGCAATATGCTTTCCCGGGGCCTATTGAACCTGCTCCGACATTTGTCGTTACCCCGTCTCCTCCACCGATTACAACAGGGGTACCCGGTACAAGCCCGCAAGCTTTCGCTGCTGATTCTGTTACCTTTCCGGCAACAAATGCAGAAGGTATTACGTCCGGCATTTTGTCTTTTTCGATTCCGGCGAATTTTAAGATGTCTTCTGACCACTCCAGTTTATTTATATCAAAACACGCATTGCCGTTCCCGTCCGAATAGTCAGTATAGAAGTTTCCCGTGAGACGAAAGACAACAAAATCCTTTGCATTGAGTACCTTGTCAGTCTTTTTATACACATCCGGTTCATTATCTCGCACCCACATCAGTTTTTGAATACCGTATGAGGGAGCATTTCTGTGTCCGGCAATTTGGTAATAATCCCACATTGATATGTTTTTTTCTATTGCTTCGACTTGTTTCAGTGCACGTTGGTCTGCCCAAATCATCGACGGTCTGAGCGGGTTCCCGGCTTTATCCACACACAGGCAACCCATCATCTGACCCGAGAAGCTGATAACCGCAACATCGCTCGGATTTATTTTCGTTCGTTCAATTAGGTTTTTGCCGGCCTCGCAAACGGCTTTCCACCAATCTTCTGCATTTTGCTCAACCCAAGTTTCGTTGAAATAATGTGTATCGTAAGAATACACTTCACTCCCGAGCATACGTCCATCCTCAGCAAAAAGTGTCGCTTTGTTGCCCGTTGTCCCTAAGTCATGCGCCAATATGTACTTCACGGCATACCCTCCTAAACGATATGTCAGTACTTTGCTAAAATGTGACTATGCCTTTTTTTACAAGCTGTTTATCGAGCAGCTTCTCATACGCTGTTATTACATCTTCAAATTTGAAGTAGTCAGAGATATAGTCTTTCATAACTATTTTCCCTTCTCTAACCCATTTTAAGACCTGCTCATGTGCCTCTGCTTCTTCTTTTTTCTCAGGCATTTGCTGGCAGATGAAGCTCCAGTTATATGATGCTTTGCTAAAGTCGATTGTTAATTCCTCCTTCTCAAGAACCCCATAGCAGAGAACGGCACCACGATCTGTCAGTATTTCCATCGCCTTATTTGCAACAATCGGCAGACCAACCGCATCAAGAACATACTTTACTCCATTCGGGTAGAGCTTGCGTACTTCTGCTGTCAAGTCTTGCTTTGTGCTGTTTATTGTCTTTACGGCTCCGTTTTTGGAGGCTATTTCCAGTTTGTTATCGACTATATCAACTGCCACAACATCTTTTCCGCCGAGCAGACTCAGAAACTTTATAAATGTTTGTCCGACGGGACCGCAACCGAACACAACTACAGAATCTTCCGGTTTTACTCCGAAAAAGCGTATACTGCTGAGAACTTCTCTGAATGTAACAAACATTACCGCATCAACAGGGTCCAATTCTTCTGCGAGAACTGTCTGCGCATATGCTACATCAGGAGCCTGACCTTCCGGATAGGCAAGCAGGTCATGCACGACACCGTACTCGCTCACTGCCCCCCAGCCTGAGCCCATCTCTCCGTAGGCTGCCGGGTCTGCATCAACAAACGGAAGCAGAACCTTGTCTCCTTTTTTGAGACCTTTAACATCTGCTCCAATCTCAACGACCTCTCCCACGCCTTCATGTCCCAACATTATAGGGTACACTGAATCCGGAAAACCCTTAAAACTCTTATGTATCAGTTTTATATCGGTTCCGCACAAACCGCATGCAAGCATTTTGACAAGTGCCTGCTTTTCATTGTACTTTGGCACCGGAACTTCATTTATTGACAGTTTACCGTCCTTATTTACTACAAGTGTTTTCATAGCAAACCTCCCTTTAAGCTTCTTAATGAGCTGATTATTTCTATACAATGTGTTTATTATTTCGAATTTTATCATGCGCTATAATCGTTGTCAATATGTAATTACAACCAAAACTGTCATGTCAAAACCTCCGATAGTTTTACAGCAACAAAAAGATGATGGAGCAGAAAAAGTAGTTATATAAGCCCTCGTGGGTACTTTTTTTGCAATTTTCAAAAAATATTTGCTGCCATTTTGATGCAGATTTTGATGCATATGTATTGACAAACATACAACGTATAATATAAAATGTCTACCAATAAGTGTCATAATTTCCCGGTCAGATTCGGTTGTGGTAAGAAAAATACATTATACAGGAAATGCACCTATGAACGCAAGTGTTGCAACCGTTTATTTTAATAACATAAATGAAAGGGAGAAGGAAAATGAGTGTCAATAAAATCGGTGTATGCTTAATCGGTTCCGGTCGCGCAGGGATGATTCATGCGGTGAACTTTGCAAAAAATGTGCCCGGGGCCTATCTGGCGGCTATTGTAGACCCGATAGAAGACGTGGCAAAAGCATCCTGCCGTGAGGTTGGTATAGATACGTATTATTTAGACTATACGCAGGCTCTTGAAGACAAATCGGTGGATGCGGTCGTAATTGTCACACCGACAAAATTTCACGAAGAAATAGCTGTAGCTGCAGCGAATGCAGGAAAACATATTCTTTGCGAAAAGCCAATGGCGATGAATGTTGCCGAATGCCAAAACATGATTGATGCGGCTGAGCGAAACAATGTCAATATGCAAATCGGTTTCATGCGTCGGTTTGATGCAGGATTCATACAGGCAAAAGAAATCGTTGACTCCGGTGCTATCGGAGAGGTTGTCATGGTACGCTCTAACACCCGGGGGCCGAGCGTCCCAAGACCATGGATGTACGATATCAGAAAATCCAACGGACCGCTTGCAGAGGTTAGCAGTCACGATATCGATGCATTGCGCTGGTTCTCCGGCAGTGAGTTTAAGACGATTTACGCAATCGGAGGAAACTATCGTTGCCCTGATGCAAAAGCTGATTATCCCGACTTTTACGACAATGTCATAGTGGCGGCAAGCTTTGAAAATGGGATGCAAGGCATGATTGATGGTGCTCAGGGTGTGGGATATGCCTATGATTCAAGAGTGGAAATACTGGGAGTCAAGGGCTGTGTATTTATCGGCAGACTGACTGATAACGCTGTGGTGACCTGCACTACCGAGAATAGCAGCGGTGTGTACCCGCTCGTAGGTTCCTGGACAAAGTTATTTAAAGATGCATATCTCTCCGAAGACGTTGCTTTTATAAACAGCATTCAGACAGGAGCTCCGCCCAAGGCTACAGGGCACGATGGATTGATGGCGGTAAAAGCAGTAAATGCCGGTAACATTTCAATTATGGAGAAAAGAATAGTTACCCTTGACGATATGTAAGGAGGAAATTGCTTTGTCAATGTTAGGAGCGAGATTATACGGAAAAAACGATATACGGGTAGAAAATATGCCTGTGCCTGCAATAGCTGATGACGAATTGCTTTTAAAAGTGAAAGCCGCAACGATATGCGGAACAGATTTGCGAATGTACAAAAACGGGCTTGATGGAGTTGACGAGAATAATCCATTAGTGATGTGCCACGAATTTGCCGGTGTCATAGAGAAACTCGGTAAGCTTGTATCAGGTTATACGGTCGGACAGCGGGTCACCGTTGCCCCTAATATCGGTTGCGGTATATGCAATTACTGCGTGTCCGGAAATAGTCACCATTGCAGCGAACTCAAGGCAATAGGCATACATTTGGACGGCGGATTTGCAGAGTATGTGCGTATTCCTGCGGCAGCCATAAAACTCGGAAATGTAACGCCTATTGCAGACAGTGTCAGCTTTGCAGCCGCAGCATCAAACGAAGCACTCTCATGTGCTTATAACGCTTTTGAGCGGTATGGCGTAAATCCCGGAGAGACTGTAGTAATAATCGGTGCGGGAGCTATCGGACTTATGCATGCAAAACTTGCAAAAATGGCAGGTGCCGCAAAAGTCATACTCAATGATCTCTCAGAAGAGCGCCTGGCAGTATGTGCAAAGATTGAGCCATCTCTCGTTACAGTGAAGGATAACCTTTTGGAGCGGGTAATGCAAGAGACAGGCGGTTTGGGTGCAGAGGTCGTAATTACTGCATGCAGCGCGGCTCAGGCGCAAAGTGCTTCTTTTGATCTGGCTGCGCTTGACGGCAGGGTAAATTTCTTTGGTGGTTTACCGAAAGGCAAATCATGTGTAGAACTCGATACGAACATTATACACTACAAGCAGCTTAGTGTCACCGGTACAACGAGAGCATCGCACAATCACTATCGGACAACCTTGCGCTTTATAGCCACCGGTCTTATAGATTTGGATTCTCTCCTAACACATTCATATTCGCTCACTAATATCCATGAAGCCCTGGAAAACGGCGCGAACGCTGTAGGGTTAAGGCATGCTGTAGTTTTTTCAGACCAATAGAAGGCGGTGAATTATGAACTATCTGATCGGTGTAGACCTCGGAACTCAGGGGACAAAAACGTCGCTTTTGGACGAGAACATGAATACTGTGAAAGAGGCCTTTGAGCCCTCTCGTTTGATTTATCCTGAAGCCGGAGCAGTTGAGCAAGACCCGGAGGAAATGCTGGGATCAATTCTGCGCACTATAAGTCAGGTTGTGCAATCGTCAGGTGTCTCTGCTAAGGATATTGCCGCTATAGGCTTGGACGGGCAGATGGCGGGAATAATGGCTATAGGGGAAGATGGTATGGCTGTTACGCCGTACGATAGCTGGCTGGATATGCGTTGCGGTAAATCAAGGAAGCCTTTCCTCGACTACGGAGAGGAGAAGGTTATAGCCATAACCGGTGCTCCGGTCACATATGCCCACGGGCCAAAAAAACTTTGGTGGAAGACCGAGTACCCGGATGTATACAAAAAAATAAGCAGCTTTGTATTGCCCGCTGTTTACTGTACGATGCGTATGTGCGGTCTTGATGCTTCCAAAGCCTACACAGACTATACATATCTCCACTTTTCCGGATTTGCGGATACGGCAAATAAAAAGTGGTCACAAGAGCTAATCTCGGCTTTGGACTTCGACGGAAACAAACTCCCCCGAATAGTCAAGCCCTACGACGTGGTAGGGTCGCTCACTAAGGATATGGCGGATAAATGCGGGCTGTGCGAGGGGACGCCTATGGTTGCCGGCTGTGGGGATACGGCGGCGAGCAGCTTTGGTGCAGGGATTATACGCAAGGGGCTGATGTTTGATATTGCAGGAACTGCATGTGTTCTGGCTTGCGCAACAGATAAGTACACCCCCGATATAAAGCATAAAACTTTGCTTTTTGCATCGTCTGTGGTAGATGGCTTGTTCACGCCGATGGCATATATAAACGGCGGCGGCATGTGCCTGAAATGGCTGAGAGATGATGTTTTAAAAGGCGAGTTTCCTTATGACGAACTCAATGCGTCGGCAGATAAATTGCCGCCCGGGAGTGAAGATTTACTATTCATGCCCCATTTTTCCGGGAGAGTATGCCCCAATGATACGTTTGTGCGCGGGAGCTACATCAACTTGAGTTGGAATCATAACTATTCACACATGTACAGAGCTATTATGGAGAGCATTGCATATGAGTACGCAATATATACAGGAATACTACACGAGCTGGCTCCGGATTCCAGTTTCGAGCGCATTATAAGCGTTGGGGGCGGAGCGCGCAGTAAATTGTTCAGGCAGATTAAAGCCGATGTGCTGGGGCTTCCCGTGACAACAATCAAACAGACAGATACAGCGGCGATAGCCTGTTGTGCCATAGCAGGCTACGGTGTGGGGCTATACAAAGACTTGACATCACAGATTGAAAAATCTGTTGCAACTGAGGATGCAGTCGAGCCGAACCCCGCTCTGTACGATTTTTATCAAAAGCGCAAAAATATATATGCAGATATCTTTGATTCGCTGCATGGCATATATGAAAAATTGGCTGAGCTTTGAGCATTTTACTCACTCTTTTCATAATATAAAAAGTGCAGGGCGTCTTCCGTTTTTGACGCCCTGCACTTTTTTGGTTTTCTTTACTTTATGATGCCGCCGCCAGCGCAGCTTCATATTCATCGATATTATCAATAGTTACCAGGTAAGCCGGAAGTGAAAATTCATTACGTGCCGGTCCTGTGCCTTCTGTACTCAATTGACCTGTTCTAATGAGAGACAAAGCTTCCCGAATTGCAATTTCCGCTTGCATGGCAGGGAACATACAAAATGTACCTCTTTGCGCGCCAAGGTGTATCGCTTCCCGAGAGTCTGCCTGAGCGTTGTTGCTGTATATCGGTAACTCGCCCGTTCTGCCTGCATTTGGACAGCGGTGCGCACTCCGGCAGCCATAGCATCATTCATGACGGCTATACCATCAATCCGCATACCGGTACCTAACCAAGATTCGACTATTGCCATCGCATCTTCATTATTCCAATTACCGGTTCCTTCAAAAACGACTGTGACGTTCGGATATCTGTCAAGCGTGCGCTGATAACCTTCGCGAATACGAAGCTGCGAGGGGTGACCCATGGCTCCGTTCACAATCACGACATACCCCTCAGGACCAATCTCATCAATAATCCTTTGCATAGCGACTTCGCCGGTCCATTCCAAGTCTATGTAGACGGCCGCTCCGAGATTTGTGTTATCATGAACACCTTCATGCACGGTTATGAGCGGGACACCGGCTGCATGCGCCGCATTTACGCCGACCATAAGGGCATCGGGCAACGTCGCCTGCAGAAAAATTGCATCTACGCCTTGTTGAATCGCTTGCTCTACCTGTGTTATCTGCGTAGCTTCACATCTGCCGCTGATAAGCGTAGTGACATTTATTCCTTGTTCTGCACCTTGTCTTGTCAATTCCCTGGACAACTGAATCAGGATGTAGGAATCAGCATGCACTTGCAGGAATACCATTTCCAGTGGCTCATCTGCCGGTTCCGGGTCGGGAGCGGGAGCGGGCTGTTGTGCACCGGCATCGCCATCGGCGGCGGGGGCGGGAGTTGGGGTGGGGGCGGGGGTGTCGTCTGCACATGCCGAGAGGAGGGCTGCCGAAAGCATGAATACGACCAGTACGAGGGATATGAGGATGTGTTTCTTTTTCATCGTGGTTTTTCCTTTCTTTTCTCTGTGTTTCTATTTATTTTTGTTTCTTGTTATTTTGTTTTAGCGTTGATACGTGCATCCATGAATACCGCGAAGAACATGATAAGACCCTGAATAATATACTGCATATGCGGGGACACGCCGAGTATGTCCATGCCATTCCCGATTACGCCGATAATCAGGACGCCTATGAACGTGCCAAAGAGCGTTCCTTTGCCGCCGCTCATACTGATTCCGCCAATTACGGCTGCGGCAATTGCAGTCAGCTCAAAGCCTTCGGCAGTCGTCGGACTACCGACAGAGATGCGAGAAGCCATCAACATGCCGCAAAAGCCGGCGAGCGCACCGCTGATAATGTAGGTTGAACATTGAATGCGCTTTACATTGATGCCGGAATACTGGGCGACGGTTGCATTGCCGCCGATTGCAAAGATTTTTCGACCGTACGTCGTATAATGAAGCAATATTATGAATATGATCATAACGCCTATGAAATAAAGCACTAGATTAGGAATTCCACGGAAGACTATCTGACCGTATTCATCAAACGTACGAAAGATATGATGATTAGAGACTGCTATGAATTCCGGCCGCATACCGAATACCGGATGTGCGTTTGTCATGACCATCGCTATGCCACGCACGATGAGCATCATACACATGGTCGCGATAAACGCCGGGACTTTGGCGTATGCAACGCCGATGCCGTTGATTACGCCGCAAATTGCACCAACAGCAGTCGCCGCAACAAACGGTACAATTAACGGAGCATACAGAAAGTCGCCGGTAGCGAACGTTGCCGCAATTACCGAGCCTAGTGCCACAACTGAGCCCACCGACAAATCGATACCACCCGATATAATCACGTACGTCATGCCGATGGCGAGTATGCCGTTTATCGCCACTCGCATGACAACAAGAAACAAGTTGCCTGCGGTCAGAAAGGCAGGTGAAATCATCGCCCACAAGGCGCAAATGGCGAACAAGATGAGTATGAGCACTAATGTAGAACTATTTTCCTTTGTCTTTTTCCAGAGAACATTTGATTGCATGGAATTTTCCTCCAATATGCATTTTGACCTTATTTTGTTGCGATAATCTCCATAATCATTTCTTGCGTTGCTTCCTTTGCGTTGACCTCGCCCACAATGCTGCCTTCGCGTAACACCTTAATCTTGTCGCAGATACCAAGTAACTCAGGCATTTCGGAAGAAACAAACAGCACCGCTTTCCCGGATTTTGCCAGTTCAAGAACCAGCTTATAGATTTCGTGTTTTGCACCCACATCGATACCCCGAGTGGGTTCATCCATAAAGATGATATCCGGTTCGGACAGAAGCCATTTCGAAATGACTACCTTTTGCTGATTGCCGCCCGAAAGCGAAGACACAAGCTGATTGGTAGATGCAATTTTGATTCGAAGTTGACCGACCATCGACATGGCCAATTCGTCTTCTTTCCGTTTCGCGATAAAACCAAACCATGCTAACTTAGATAAAACCAAAGCGCAGATATTGTCGCGGACGGTTTTTATAGTGTTGAGACCGCATCTTCTTCTATCTTCAGGGATAAACGCGATTTTGTGGGCAATCGCCTGCTTAGGATTATCTATACGCACCTTTTTGCCATTTATAAAGACCTCACCGCCATCTATAGCGTCTACGCCAAAGATTGCATTGAGTATTTCGGTGCGTCCGCTACCTACCATGCCGGCAAAGCCCAGTACTTCGCCTTTGTGAAGTTCAAACGAAACATCCTGAAATACATTTTTGCGACTTAGACCCGAAACCTTGAGGGCGGTTTGCCCGATTTCCTTTTCACAGACCGGATACACTTCATCCATACTCCGACCTACCATGTCGCTGATTATTTTTTCGCGAGTAATCATAGAGATGGGATTTGAACTGATCAAATTGCCGTCCCGCAAGATTGTTACATGATCCGCGATTTGGGCAAGTTCCTCAAGCTTGTGTGTGATATAGATGATGGAAACACCCCGACCGGTAAGCTGCCGCATGGCTTCAAAAAGCACTTTGATTTCGGCAGTTGTCAGGGAAGAGGTCGGTTCATCCATGATGATGATATTGGAGTTATAGGAAATCGCCTTAGCAATATCCATGAGCTGCAATTCGGAAACAGAGAGATTCTTTGCTTTTGTGTCCGGGTCGAGGTTTATTTTCAGCTCCTCCAGAAGCTCGCGCGTAATGCGAGATTGCTCCTTTTTTTGAATATAAGACAGCTTGCTGGGTTCCCTGCTCAAGAAGATGTTTTCGGCCACGCTCAATTCAGGGATCGCGGCTATCTCCTGATGAATCATGGATATGCCGTTTGCAAGCGCGTGTATCGGGCTTTGGAAGCCGATTTTTTCACCATTATAATGAATTTCGCCGCCATCTGCCGCGTGTAACCCCATGAGGATTTTCATGAGCGTGGATTTTCCGGCGCCGTTTTCGCCCAAAAGCGCAGTAACCTTGCCATGCTCGACGCTAAAATCAACGCCATGCAACACTTCAACACCAAAGAATTGCTTTCGTATACCTTTCATTTCCAGAACACTGCTCATGATTACCTCTCTGTGCATGCGGCGTCAGCCGTATTTCGTATCGAGCGTCACAACAAATTCCTTGATACATATGACTTGCCGACCTGCATGACTCGTTTTATTGAACTATACCGCAATCATCACTACTGTGCGGTGATTTGACGTATGAATAAAGCTTATTCTTTACTTTGTCGCGGTTGACCATTCCAAGAGGAAAGTCCACCGTCTACTGCCAGATTCTGACCAATAATATGCTCTGCGGCTTCAGATGCTAAAAATACAACTGCCTCTGCTACATGATCGGGATTTCCGATTTTATGATCGGGGAAAGCTGATAAGAAATCGTTCATGACCTTGTCTGAGGTTCCCGATAAAAACATAGGCGTTTTAGTTGCCGAAGGAGAAACACAGTTAATTCGTATCCCGGTTTCAGCATAGTCCAGTGCTGTCGACTGAGACAAACCGACGACCGCAGATTTCGATGCACAGTATAATGGCGCGTTATAATCGCCTCTTATCCCGGAAAGAGAAGATATATTTACTATTGCCCCTTTCCCTTTCTCCAACATCTGCGGAATAAATGCTTTATATGTGTGAAAAATGCCTCTTACATTGATATCGAATTGTATATTGAAGTCGTCTTCCGACGCGAGATGGATAAGACCGCCTCTAAATACGCCGGCACTGTTAACTAAGATATCACAATTACCTACTTCATTTTTAACAAAGTCAGCCAGTTCTTTTACACTATCAATGCATGCAACATCTGATGCTTTATGATACAAACCGGCGGCGGGATATAGCTGTTTTAACTCGTTAACGGTTGATAACAGACTATCTGAATTAACGTCCGTTAAAACCACGTTATCTCCTAATTTCAGATAAGCTTCACCCGTAGCCCTGCCTATACCACTTGCTCCACCTGTAACTACAACATTTTTCTTCATAATAGCCTCCGGTTCGTCTTAAAGAATCTGGGCGAACTCAATTTCTTCGCCGGTTGCGCTGGCAACCTTAAAGTATTTTGTACCTTTTTCCCAAGCGGTGGGAATCTCCTGAATACCGTCTGTCGTAAAAGTGTAGCCTTTGCTCTTGCAGAACTCATAGTCTTTTTCTATATCATCTGAAACAAAAGCGAAATGATCTATCTTACCGACATGCTCCGGTTTTATGCCGCTTACAGGCTGAAAAATCTCATATCGGACATCTCCATTGCGAATAAACCTGCATGGAGTGCCATCAGGCGCAACACATTGACCATAAAGTTCAAACCCTAATTCATCAATATACCAATCGGTTGTTTTATCAATATCGTTTGTACCTAAACCTATATGTGCATGTTTTCTGTTTTTAATCATAATAAGCCCTTTCTTTGTCTTGAACTTTATTGGTGTGTCATCACTCATTTTAGTAGTACTGAGGATTCTATCAAAAATATTATCATGCATTTCTCCTGTTGTCAATATGTAATTACATAAATATTATCATTATATTAGTAAACGTTACCTATATATGCTTACATGAAATGTACTTTTGTCTCCACGGTAGCGGGCTATAGAGAATTCAACGGGATTATCATTTTGGTCATATGATACGGTTTTGACAAAGCAAATGGGACTTCCTTTTCTTATGTCCAGTAGTTCTGAGTCGCTTGTGGTTGCCTCTTTTGCTTCAAACATACGGTCAACGCGTGAAATAGTGATTTTGTACCGTTCTTCAAGTATTTCGTAGAGCGAGGCATTTGTGAAGTCGAGTGATAGCAAATCGGACATTGAGTCGCACGACAGATATGTCTCAACCCAAACTATAGGCTCTTCGTCTGCGAAGCGCAAGCGCTCAAGGCACACCAAGTTTCCGGTCGCTATCTCCAACTTTTCGGAAGCTTCACTATTTTCCTTTACCCCTAATGCCAATATTTGAGTTCTTGGCGTAAGGTTCTTCCCTGCCATTTCATCATTAAAACTTTGCACGACATCAAAGAAAGACCCTGTAACCTTTGGCTTTGCAACAGTCACCTTTCTGTAACCGCGAGTCAAACTGCCCTCAGCTACCAGCTCATTTATTGCTTGCCTTACTGTCGGACGGCTTATGGAAAACACCTCGCAAAAATTCTGCTCGGTGGGAATCGTGGAACCCACAGACCACTCTCCGGTTGCTATTTTTTCCATGATGTATTGTTTTAGCTGATAGTACAGTGGTACCGGTATATTTTTGTTTAAGACAGCATTTTCATTTATCACTGCGTGTAAGTCTCCGTTAGCCATAGCATCCCCTTATATAAAATATATTACGCAACTAATTATTACCAACTTCAAATTTATACTATCAAAAAAAAAACAGGTTGTCAATACGTACTTACAACTATATTGGAGCCGGCTGTTTATTGAATAATTCTATGGTCTTAGCTTTGCGCTTATGATATAATTATCATTATTTGAGGGTTTTATGTCTCTGCAATCGCAAATTATGACGGAGGAAAATCATGAAAAAGATATTGATACTACTGCTTGTTTCACTGCTGCTTATTAGTTTTATCGCAGCTTGTGATTCTGACGAGGCGGAGGAGCCGACTCCCGAACCAACACCTGTGATTCCTACCCCAACGCCCGATATTAACGCGGACGAGCCCGTCATTTCAAATTATGACCTCGGGCTTATCGGCGTTTCCTTCTTTTCGCTTGATTTTCCCTTCCCGCTTTCCTCATATGATGGCGTCAGATATGCGGAAGAAGAATTCAGCGCGAATATTTTAGTCGTTGATAACCAAAACAACATCGCAAAAAACACTGCTGATATTGAATACCTCATGTCAGCGGATATGGCTGCACTGGTTATTATGCCTGTGGATTCACAGGCTGTTGCGCCTGCCGTAGAGGAAGTGCTTGCGGCCGGTATTCCCGTTGTCGCATTAAACCGCGAGGTACACGGCATTGAAGCTGACGGTGTCAATCATGTATGGCTCGGTACGGATAATTATCATGCAGGGGCAGCACTGGGTGAGCATTTCATGTCGTTAGCAGATGAAGGAGCAAACATTATAATCCTGGAAGGTATCCCACGCACTGCTTCAGGCATTGACCGCTTAGCAGGATTTATCAGCGTCGTTGAAAACAGAGTCAATATCCGTGCAAGCCGCCCGGCGAATTTTAATCGTATTGACGGTTTTAATGTTACCGAAGAACTTTTAGAGATGCACACCGATGTTCGGTATATAGTCGCCATGAATGATGAAATGGCTCTCGGTGCAATTTCTGCGGCTTTAGAAGCCGGCAGAGTGCCCGGGCGAGACATCTTTATCACGGGTTTTGACGGTAATGAAGATGCTCGTGCGGCAGTTGCTGCCGGCACCATGCTCTTTACTGTTTATCAAAATCCTGAACGTATGGGGCATATGGGTATTGAAGTAGCGCTGGGACTTCTTCGCGGCGAGACATTCCCGGCAATAATAAATATTGATGTCGGATTTCTTATGCGCTGAGGTATTGCTCCCCTGCTGCTTCCATCAGCATATAAAAAGACTGCCCTTCCGAGGCATAACCCGGGTGGTCAAAATGTGGTGCACCGCAAACTTCCGTCACTAAACCGTAGCGGTCAATTTTTGTGTTTGCCGCTTTTCTCATCCTGTTTGCTGCTTCCGAATAACGATCTTTGTCAAGCAATCCTGCATAAAGACCTTTGTATATTGTGTACGCCATCATTTGCGAGAAATTTGTTTCAACAAAAGTAGCAGGGTTATCTAAAACATCGTGGAACAGCCCGTCTTTACGCATATGCGGAAGTGCGCCGTCGAGCAGCGTTGTAACTTTGCCGAGAAGCCTTTCCTTTTCGCTTTGTTTGTTTTCGGGCAAAGCAAGGATAACTCTCATCATACCCGCCAACGCCCAGCCGTTGCCCACGCCCCAGACATCACTGCGGAGGAATTTCTTTTCTTTTTCGTCATACATATGCCCTAACAGATTTTTTTCGGGAATAAATAAGGCATTCCAGTATCCATCTATCTGTTTTATGGCTTCTTCATATTTACCTGTCACTGCGAGATACGGAGGAAGCATATACGCTGAGTCTATCCAAAATTCAGGCTTGTCCATAACATGATATAATATACCGTCTGCGCTTCTGGGTGCGGTTTTAGTTACCCATTCATCAAGTTTTTCCAGTGCTTTTTTGAATAACGGGTCGCCTGTTTTTTCATACGCAAATAAAATTGCTTCACCCGCAGCAACAGGGTCTGTTACTGCATTATGATGACCAATCATTGCAGGGCGCCCATCGTCTATTTGGCGGTGAACTGCCTCTCGCGCCAGGCAAATTGTTGCTTCTTCATCACCACATTCCAAAAATGCCTGTGCCACAACGCCATGCTCCCACGGATACCTCTGCATTGCCAGTGTCATAAGTTTTACCTTTTCTAATTTATCAGACATTGTAATGACCCTTCCTTCTTAAAAAACTTCAAGCACAACATAAAAAGTTGATTTTATCCGATTCCTCATTTATATTTACGATTTACGAGATGGGGAGTTCGTCTCCTCTGTCTACGATTTCGAATCTGCTGACCAGCGCATCATGCAGTTCCATTCTGGTTATGAAAAACCCTGTGTTTTCACCGTTTTGGACGATTAAAAACTGCGAATGGTTTAGTGCATAGAGTTCCAGTGTGTCGGCATCGCCGTCAAGCAGATTTATTGTTATTACGTAGTCCGGCTGAGCGTCGGGAATTGGCTCGTCTGTGCTTCCGCTCTGTATAATACGCAGTGCCGCAATGTAAAGCCTACGGGCATTTATTTCGCTTATTTCCGCATCGTCAAGAAATCCCGTTAAGCTGTCGTTTTCTCGGTCATGCTCAAATCTCAGCACACGGGTTTCACCCTCAAGCCGGAATATAACACTATCAACATCTACGATATTGTGCAACCATACGAGTCTTGCGCGCAGAACTCCGGGGTCAATGGTGAGCAGCATGTATGTTCCTTCTCTTTCAAGGAGCACTGCATCATAACCTTCAATCATAACATATGTTCCTGTCCTGTCTGCGTTGCGATTGCCTATCAGGAGTGTCCTCTCCCAATCCCCCGCTGTCAGTGTAAATCGAACAGGTGTGTCAAGCCCGAATTCCGATAAATCTGTCGGCCTGACGGCTTCAACGCTTGAGGGCCTTATGTTTATTGCATCTTCAAGAAATGCAACTTGAACCATATGGTCACTTGCATTGCCTACTGTCGGCTGTACCATTTGGAACATCGACGTTCCCATTGGCGCAGCCATATGCTGCTCAGGCGGCATTCTGTATAGTTCTATCACGGTATCTTGCCTTTCAAGCAAAATGCGGTCAAAAACATGCGTCATTGCTTCCGCATCAATAAGCACATAATGAGGCACGAAGGTAATATCATACAACTCCTCAAGACTGCTTGCCAGAAGCCTACTCTGCCTATCAGGTATTATTACCACTTCACGGCTACCTTCTCTGCGTGCAAAGCGTCCTGTGCCTACAACTTGCTCCGCACCGAGGTGAAACCTTTCATACGAGCCGTCAGTGCGGACGATATTCCATACCATAACAGGACTTACAAGTCCGAACATTTGCAACTGTTCATCATCCGCATTTTCCGCTGCAACAGCCATGTTTCTCAGAGATATGGCACCGGTGAAAACGGCAGTCATTCGTGAAATGTCTCCGGGGAAAATCGGGTCATCTGCCTCAAGAACAACATCAAAACCTTCATCTGATACTTCTCTCCGCAACCAAAATGGTGCTCCGTCTGCTTCTTCCGAAAGCGGGGTAAAAAATATCGATTCTACATCTTCAACAGCCATATTAACTAAATCAACTCTTGCTGCCGCATCGGGCATTGGCGGGGTGCCTTGCGCTGTGTCCCCCGGTTCGCCCTGCGGCCAAAAAGTCAGTGCCGCAATACCTGCCGATAATAACACAATTGCAACTATTGAGATAATCAAAGTTTTTCGCCGCATTATTTATGCCTCCGTCTGCGCCAAATCAGTATTCCCGTCGCTATTATAAGGAGCGGCAACGCTATTACCATCACCATAAGCACTGTTCTTGCACCACCGGCACTCACAAGCAGATGGCTTGTTCCCAGAACTCTATCCGGAATGAATACCCGCTCACCAAACGGATTAAAGTCAATCGCTATACCTGCAAGCAAAAATACATTGTCAAATGTTCCGCCAAACCTTGACATGAACAGGTCGTCAAACATGTTTGCACCAACGACGATTATATTTGCCCATACCTGATTGCCGTCTGTATCGCGTGTCAGGTGGCGAATGTTGTATGCCAGTGTGAATGGTCCTGACTCATCTCCGGCTTCTCTTTCCCATGTGGTTATGCTCTCAGGGTCACTGAGGTCTTTGGCGTATGAGGACGCTGAAACCGTGCGAACCAGCGGGAACATTGACTCAACGACACCTTCGCCCCTGATTGCACGTAGAGGTCTTGCCAGTTGAACGCCTATACGCGCTCCTTCAAGTACCCCTGCAGAGGGTAATCCTCCGGGGGTGACGACAGCTCCGATTACCCCAAGTTGCGGTATATATGTGTGTTCTTCGTCAAAAATCAGTTTATTTTCCACGGCGACACCCCACTGGGCAAGAAACGTGTCGAGTGCCGGAAGCTGAGGTGTGTTGAAGTCGTAGATAATCATTATATTTCCGCCGATAGACAGAAATTCTTCGAGTTTTACTATCTCATCAGGCAAAAAATCACGCTTTGGTGCCGCCGAGACTATGAGGATGGTATCATCCGGAATTTCCTCCAAAGCGAGGTTTATAGAAGAACTGACATACCCGCTTCGCTCAAAAGCTTCTCTGATATGCTCTGTGCTGTCCTCGTCGTGATTTTCTATGAATACAATACGCGCTATACTCTCGTTAAGTACGTGTACCAGTGCGCTGATAAGTTCTTGATCCGCTCTGAGTGTTTCTATCGGCATTCCTCCGAATTGGTCAGCTCGATGTGCGAACAGACTTGCCACGGATACCCTTGTTGCACGTCTTTCGCTAATGAATAAGATATCGTTGCGAGCCATATCCGTAAGCTCAGTGTGGGATTCTGCAAGAACAGCCAGTGAGTTCCCGTAATTTGGCCCGTCAAAAACATTCAGGTCAGGGTTTACGTACTGCACACGTATACGCCCTCCTGTTGTCGCAGCGTAGTTTGTGAGAATGTTTGCTATCGTTGCAAGCCTGCTGTTTGCAAGCCAGGTTGATTCTTCTGCCAGCACAACAATATCAACCGTTTCATCTATTCCGCTCAAAAACTCTGCGGCTCTGTCAGAGAGCGTGAATATCCCGGTTTCGGTAAGGTCTATTTTCAGGAAAAAACGCTCAGTCAGCATACTTGCAAATACGTTGACAAGTATTATAAGTGCGAGAACAATTACCGTGACTATTAGCGAAAAAGCATGTTTTTTTAGTTTTTCTATCATTTTCATGGCTTAACCCTTCCTCCTTTTCTCTATAACTCGCGTCGTCAGAAACAGGAAGAAGGCACAGACCGATATGAAAAAGACTATTGTGTCCAGTGCCAGAAGCCCTCGGGTTATGTCACTATATCTTCCGAAAATTGATGTAAACAGGAATATTCTCATTACAAACACGGGAAGAACTCCGCTTGCATAAAAGAACATCGCTACAATTTCCAGAATATACAGGGCAATGAAGATTGCCAATGAGCCGATTGCAGCTATAACTTGATTTTCTGTCATTGCCGATACGAATACGCCTATTGAAATGTATGCCGCACCTATGCTAATCATTCCGATATAGTTGCCTACTACTTCATCGAGATTAAAGCCGCCGAATATATATAGTACAATCGGCCAAAGGACTGTGAGTGCAAGCAAACAACCAAATACAGCGAGTGATGAGAAGAACTTCCCTAAGACTATCGCCGACGAAGTGACCGGAGCGGTCAGCAGTAGTTGGTCTGTTTTTTGCTTAAAATCTTCAGAAAACACACGCATTGTAAGAATGGGTGTCACAAACATCATCACAAGAAGCATAAAGCTGAATATGCCTGACAGTGACGTTGATGCCCCTAAGATGTTTATAAGGTAAAAATAGAGATTGAGAACCAAAATGTATGAGCTGATATATACATACCCAATCGCCGAAGTGAAATATGCGCCAAAGTCGCGCTTAAAAATTGCTTGCATCTTAACTTTTCCCTTCTGTCAGTTGTAGGAATATGTCCTCCAGTGAGTCATTTTGCGGGCGAAGCATAAGCAGTGGATAACCCGCTGCAGAAAGTGCGTAAAACAGAGGTTTTCTAATATCCGCTCCCGATTCATTTTCTACAAGGAAATCTAAGCTTTCGGGTTCAATTTTACCCAGCGGTTTTACGCTGCTGACTCCGTCAATGCCGCTGATAAGACCTTGCACTTCTTCTGACGACCCTGCGACACGGATTATTTGAGTGCGGTTGCCTTTTAGATTTGATGTCAGATTTTCGGGGTTGTCATCTGCGACTATTGCGCCGTCTGAGATTACGAGAACACGCTCACATACCGCTGAAACTTCGGGCAGTATGTGGGTGGAAAGGATTATAGTGCGTTGTTTGCCTATTTCTTTTATGACATTTCTTATTTCCACAATTTGCCGCGGGTCTAAACCTATTGTCGGCTCGTCTAAAATCAAGACATCGGGGTCGCCAAGCAGTGCCTGAGCGAAGCCCACGCGTTGTTTATAACCTTTTGAAAGATGTCCTATGACTCTGTGTCTTACATCGGTCAGTCCGAGATTATCGCAGATTCCCGCGATGTGTGATTTTCTGTCGTCTACCTTGACTTCTTTCAGGTCATATACAAAGTTGAGATATTCATCAACTGTCATTGCGTGATAAAGCGGCGGGTGTTCAGGCAAATATCCTATATGTCGTTTTGCTTCGATAGGAGATTTTTGTATGTTGATACCCGCGACTTCGACTTTTCCCGCATCTGCAGAGAGATAGCCCGTCAGTATGTTCATTGTTGTGGTTTTTCCCGCTCCGTTCGGACCGAGAAATCCTACAATTTGCCCTTCGGGAACAGAAAAGGAAATATCTCTGACTCCACGGTTTTTCCCATAGCTTTTTGTCAGGTTGTTTACTGTTATCACTTTTCATTTTCTCCTTTGCAATGTTGCGATTATTGCGAGTACCATTATAGTATAATTACGTTAGAGAATCAACTACCGGCTGCAAAATCGTATACCGTGGATTTTACAGTTGCTTTATCTCAACTAGAACGCCCCTTTTTTAAGTGATATGTTTGCATAATGTGCAGTTGTGCCTGTTTGCACTATTGCGTAAGCTTTTTTTGCGAATTTGTAGTAATCGAACCTATCCATTAAGGTAAAGTCTTTAAAGGCTTTGTCGGAGTCGTGTTTTTTTATTATCCCACGAAATTCGCTCCATATCGGCGGAGTCGGATCGTCCGGCAGAGGTTGCATGAGTATAACGGGGTCATCCACGAAAGTGTCGAGCGGAAATAGTTGAAGTACTGCGTCGAGCATGTCCGTCACTTCAACACCGCTTGCGCGTATGAGCCTTTTTGCTCCGCTTGTGGCAGGGTAATTTGCATCAACCAGAATAATGTAGTCGTTGTGACCCATTTCCATGAGAATTTTCAGCAGCTCAGGGGATAGAATGTTTGGAATGTTTTTCAGCATATGTTTTCCTCTGCTTTCATATTTAGTGTATTATTTTACATTTTCATGCATTTTCTTGAGAAAGGCGTTATTTTTGCGCAATATTTCTTGCCAGTTTTCTTCACCTGTGTGCCAAAATTCACCGACGAACATTCTTACGCCCATATCGTGTGATATTTTAACCATACTGTCAAAGTCAACGTGTCCTTCTCCGTATGGTACTTCCCTATATATACCGGGTTTTGTCTCTTTAATGTGTACCGCTACGAGGTGTCCCCTTCCTTTGCTCAGGTCGTCCGTTGGGCTTGTGCCGTAGAGCTTCGCCGCATTTGTAAGGTTTCCGATGTCGGGATAAACTTGCAGATACGGGGAATTTATTTTGTTTACCCAAAACATTGCTTTTTCTACCGTGTCCAGAAAATCGGTTTCCATGGTTTCAAAACCGAGCAGTATGCCTTCAGTAGCCGCCATTTCCACGGCTTTCACAAGATTTTCGCCGAATATTTTTTGAGTGTCGTCGCCGCTTTTTTCATAATATACATCATAGCCTGCGAGTTGGATTATTGCGACACCCAGCGTTGATGCCAGCGTCACCACTTTTTGCATTATTTCAAGACTGCGCGTCTGTACAGATTTATCGCGTGAGCCGAGCGGGTATTTTCTGTGTCCGCTTAGGCAGATGGATTTTATCGGCACTGCCGTATCTTTAATCGCATCTTTCAGCGCATTTATTTCGCCTGTCGTCCAATCTAATCTTGAGAGCTTTTCATCTGTCTCGTCGATTGACAGCTCGAGATAATCATACCCTGTTTTGGCTGTCACTTCAAGCTTTTCTCGCAGAGATAGCCCATTTGGCATACTTTTTTCGTATAATCCCAATTTATAGTGCATATATGCTACTCCTACACTTCAAAACTATCCCAAACGGTGTTCAGGGCGTTGCAGATTGATGTGTACTTTTCGTATTTTCGCTTGTAGATGTTTGCTTTTTCGGGGTTTGGCAAAACGGGGGTGTCTATCCTCACCATCGCTTTTGCAGCTTCGGTGTAGTCTTTGTAAACCCCTGCAGCCACTGCTGCGGACATTGCCACGCCCAGTGCGCCCAGTTCGCTGACACCCGAAACAGTTTCAATAGGTAAGTCCATAACGTCAGCGAATATGCCAATCCAGAGGTCTGAATTGACTGCACCGCCTGCCATTCTGAGAGTTTGCGGGCGCTCTCTCACACTTAGAAGTTTGTCTATATGCGTTTTTGCTGAGAACGCCGCACCTTCAAACACTGCGCGTATCATGTGCTTTGTCTCATGGAAACTCGTAAGTCCGATAAAACTCGCCTTTGCCAAGTGATGAGTGTTAGAAGCGAACAGGAACGGGAGATAGTACACCTCGCAATCGGACGGGTCAACGCTCCCGACCATTTTGTTTATGTCCTCGTAGCTGCTACCGCTTGAAATATTTTTGAGCATCCATTCCAGATTCCCTACTCCTGTGGCTGAACATTCCTCTATAAGGTAGTAACCGGGTATGGCGTACAAGGAGTTCATCGCTATTGCTGTCCCGGTTATTGGAGTTTTTGATATGAATTCGTTTATCGACCATGTTCCCGTGATTGTACACATATGCTCCGGCTCGGTAACAGCCATTGCGATTGCACAGGAATCAACGTCAAACATTCCGCCTGCAACCGGCGTGCCTTCTTTTAGACCTGTGAGGCTCGCGGCTTCCTTCGTTATGCTTCCGCAGTGGTCTGCCGAGTAGCGTAGCGGTGTAAGCATATCGTAGACTTCGCCAATGCCGAATGTTTCCAGTAAATCCTTATCAAAACGTGCGTCTCTTACATTCATCAGGCTCGAGCCTGATATGTCTGTCGCTTCGCAAAACGCCTCTCCCGTGAGCCTGTAGCGTATGTAATCTTTAACCGGAAAGACCCACTTTATGTTGTCGTAGACAGCTCTCTCGTGGTCTTTCATCCACGCCAAAAGTGACGCTTGTTGACTTGCCATTACCTGTTGACACAGGCGCGGGTAGAGCTTGTCAAATGTGCCGTCTTTTTTCCATTTTTCCGGATATTGCCATGCTCTGTTGTCAGTTGATATTATGCCGTTGTATGCGGGTTTGTCATCTTTACCCCATACATAAAGCCCTTTGCCGTGGCCGCAGACGGCTACACCTATAATGTCATCAGGAGATACATTTGTTTCTTTCAGTACCTTTTTTATGCAGGCGCAGTTTTGAAGCCACAGTTCTTCCATATCTCGCTCGGTGTGGCCGGGGCGAGGTGTCAGGAGTTTTGTAGACTCGGTTGCAACGCCGTGTTGTTTGCCTGTCATGTCAAATATTGCCGCTTTGATAATAGTTCCGCCATTGTCAAGCCCTATTGCATATTTGCCCATCATTTAGCTCCTTTTACGTTATTCGTTATTTATCAGTATAACAGATAATGGGCTTTTTGCTAGAACTTTTTATGCTAAAATGGCTTTGCTGTTCCCAAAAATACGGTGAAATTTCGTTTATATAAGAAAAATTTGACAAATGGGCTTAACACTGGTAAGTTGATGTTTGTTAGCTTTAAACTATCAAATTTGAAAGGAATTATTATTATGGCAGGAGTTATTGGCACAAATGTTATGACACAGG
>Ga0209755_10001917_pt1 | contig 30200 bp, 16 predicted proteins | sample TergutCo191P1_FD_187301 | JGI IMG/M metagenome (GOLD analysis project Ga0209755, IMG submission 187301) | Cornitermes sp. P1 segment gut microbial communities from Petit-Saut dam, French Guiana - Co191P1 (SPAdes) (version 2) | ecosystem: Host-associated > Arthropoda: Insects > Digestive system...
GGGGGGGGGGGGGTTAGTGCCTCAATCTACTAAAAGTACAAAGATAATTGCTATAGGTGCATCCACAGGAGGTGTAGATGCCTTGGATGTAATTCTGGCTGGTTTTTCAGCCGATTCTCCTCCTGTTGTTGTAGTAATACATATGCCAGATGGTTTTACCAAAATGCTTGCCGAACGCCTTAAACGCAAGCTTAAAGTTGCTGTAAAAGAAGCGCGTTCAGGGGATGTGCTGGTTGGCGGAAGCGTGTTTATCGCCCCTTCAGGAAAGCACATGCGGGTTTTGAAAAGTTCTGGGCGGGGTCAGGTGGAGTGTTTTATAGGTGAGCCTGTCCAATACTCCATGCCATCTGCTGATGTGCTCTTTGATTCGGTGGCTGATGCGTATGGGGCTGATGCTGTGGGCACAATCCTCACAGGCATGGGAGCTGACGGTGCAGCGGGACTTTTGAAAATGCGCCAAAAAGGTGCTGTGACCATAGGTCAAGACAGGCAAACATCCGCTGTATACGGCATGCCCAAGGTGGCAATGGAAATTGGAGCAGTAGAGCACCAATTACCCCTTAATCGAATATCAGAAAAAATATTATCCGTGATGTAAGTGGTGATGGGCTCAGAGGAGGAGAAATGCAAAATTATGAAATAAGAAATTTTAATGCAATTGAATTAATCCGCAGCCTTACTGGTATGGTTTTTGCGGGTTTAATTGACCCGCCTTTTTCTTTCCTTTATGCAAGCGAGGGAACTGAGGCTTTAACAGGATATGAGCCTGACGAGCTGACTAGACCTGAGGGCGTCAGGTTTTTGGACATGGTTGTGCCTGAAGATGTCGCAAAGATTAACGAGCTTGCAAAGGTTACGTTGCTTCAGTGCAAACCCCTTGAGACTTCTTTTCGCCTGGTGACCAAACAAGGCGAACAAAAGTGGGCTTGGATTTTTTGTAGGGTTTCTGAAACGGATTCTAACGGTATGCCCTACATAATTGAAGGTTTTTGCAAAGATATTTCAAGGCAGTTTAGAGCGGAGTCTGCAAAGCTTGCAAATCGGGCGAATTTTGACTTTTTGACCCGTATAAGCCACGAAATACGCACACCTCTAAACGCTGTTATTGGCATGGCAGAAATTAGCCTGCGCTCGGACATAAGCGAGAAAAACCGCGAGCAGGTGGACGTTATAAAGGCGTCAGGCAGAAAAATTATAAACTTGCTGAATGAAGTTGTTGACTATGCCCATATAACCACAGGCGAAATGACGATTTATGAGCGTGAATACAAGCTTTCGACACTGGTTAATGACATTTTGGATGCTGCTTGCGGTTTGGCTGATGCAAAAGGACTTCAGTTTCTTGTCCGCGCAAATAGCTCGCTGCCTGACATACTTCTTGGTGACAACATGAGGCTGCGCAGGGTGATTTATAATCTTTTAGATAATTCAATAAAATTCACAGACGAAGGTTATATACTTTTTGGTGTTGACGGCGAGATAGAGGGAGATGTGCTCAATCTCACTATCACTGTCGAGGACACGGGCAGAGGCATTAGAGACGAGGACATTAGAGACGTTTTTAAGGAATTTACCCAATTTGACACAAAAACCCTTGAGGGCAGCGGTGTTGGGCTTGCCACAGCCCAGCAGCTGATTGAAAAGTTGGGTGGAAGCATTGGTGTTTCCTCGTTTTATGGTGTTGGTACTATGTTTACCATAACCATTTCTCAAAAAATTGTGGACCTTGCTCCCATGTGTGCTGTTTTTGAGCCTGACGGCAAGAGTGTTCTTGTTTTTGATGGCAGAGAAAGGTTTTTGGAGTCCTTTGAGTATTCCTTGAGTATATTGGGCGTGCCCCACCACATTGCAGGCACATTTGAGGAGTTTTTGGCTGAGCTTGGCGGTGATAGGCACTATGAGTTTGCGTTTATCCAAGGCTCACTTGTGGCGGATGTGCCGAGTGTGGAAAACACTAAAATCGTGCCTGTAAATAGCTATGGAGACGAAAGTGATTTTGACGCCCTTGTGGCACCCATAACCTGTTTGCCTATAGCTGACATTCTAAACGGCACAAGCCGGATTGGGCGAAGCGGCACGGTTGACGACGGGCGAGTGGGCTTTACAGCCCCTGATGCCAGAATTTTGATTGTGGATGATGTGAGCATGAATATCACTGTGGCTAGAGAGCTTCTTTCGCCTTTTGAAATGCACATTGACATTGCCGAAAGCGGGGCAGACGCTATTGAAGCCGTCAAAAACAATGACTATGATTTGGTCTTGATGGACCTTCTAATGCCTGTTATGAACGGCATAGAAGCAACGCGCGTCATTAGAGAGATTAAACCAGACGTTCCTGTTGTTGTTTTGACAGCAACCGTTGACTCAGACGCCAGAGAGAGATTTAAGCGAAGCGGCTTTAGCGACTTTATACCAAAGCCTATACAGCCTTCTATGCTAAACAGGGCTATAGAAAAGTGGGTGCCTAAGTACAAGCAGATTTGGATAACCGAGGAAGCCGCCGTGGCTGAAGCGCCCAAAAGAACCATTAACTTTGAAAGTGCCCTTGAATTTGATGCACCTCAAGCATCTATATTCATCGAAGGCATTGACGCAGATAAAGGTCTCTCCTTGCTTGACGGGAATATCACAGTATATACAGGGCTTTTGGAAAAATATTACACAAATGGCAGAACCCTTTCAGGTCAGCTGGCTGACTGCGTTAAAAGCGAAGATATAGGTCTTTATACCATATATGTTCACGCTCTAAAATCCATTTCGGATTACATTGGGGCTGATGATGTGGCGGCCCTTGCCCTTATGCTTGAAAAGGCAGGGCAAAATGGTGACTTAGAGCTTATCAAAACTCGCACTCCTGAACTTTTAGGGTCTTTGGAGGTTATTTTGAACAATGTTAAAACATATTTAAGAGGCGGCGAAAGAAAAACCGTGCTTTTGATTGACGACATGGACTCCTTCTTGCTTGTTTTGGAGGAAATGTTAAAAGACGAGTATGACGTGCTTGTTTCTTTGGACGGCGAAGACGGACTTGAGACCGCCAAAGTCACCATGCCTGACCTTGTCATACTTGACATTATGATGCCCGGAATGTCAGGTTATGAGGTTTTGGAGGCACTAAAAGCAGATGACAGCACTGCCTCAATCCCTGTCATTTTATGTTCTTCTACAGACTCGCAGGAGGATTTGGCAAAAAGAACGGCTCTTGGGGCTTGTGGCTTCATAAAAAAGCCGTTCACAAAAGATGTTGTTAGAAATGCGGCTGATGCTGCACTTAAATAATAAATAAATTATTCCCAAGGAGGAAAACGTGATGTTGAAAAACATGAAAATCAGAAGCAAGTTAATTTTAGGCTTCGGTGCAGTTTTGATTATTGCTGTTGTCATTGCCGTTTACGGCATAACAAGCTTGACCAGAAACTATGTTGCCGTGAACTTGTTTCAAGAGTACCCAACCCAAAGGTATAACAACCTTAATGAGGTGTCAGCCGGGGTAAACGAGCTTAGGCGCATTGTTGCCACAATGTCCTTTAGGCTTGGGGATGCAGCAACTCTTAACACCCTGTACAATGACGCTCAAGTTGAGTTTCAACGCATGCTGGGGCTTTTGAACCAAAATCTAGACAGCTTGAGGGCAGACCCCCGAATACTGGATGCAAGCCGAACAGCGTTAGAAGCCCAGACAAATGAGCTTATACGCCTTTTGCAGTCTTATCGCAATTCGGTTATTGAGGGTATGTATCACACGGCTTTGGTTGCCGACCCTCTTAGTTTAGAAAACCGCTCGCAAATTGAGGCTGTGTTTTCAACAGGTATTGTTTATGCCGGGCAGCTTGTTAACGCAATGAATACCATAAGCGCGAACACGCAAACTGTAATTGACAACCGTATAGCCGATATAGGCGAATCAACCGAAGGCACCATTTTTACTTTGGTCGTTATTGCTGTTATTGGCGTAATTGTCGGTGTTGCCATGGCTTTGATTGTTGCAAGCGGCGTTTCTAAACCTGTAAACAGACTTGTGAAATTGGTTGATGATGTTGTTGCAGGCAATTTGAACATTAACATGGACGAATCAGCCATTACCAATAACGAGCTTGGCGTTTTGACCAAAGACATTTATATGCTTATTAATACCATCAAGAACATAAATGACGAGCTTCGCGTATTCTCCAAAGAAATTGGCGTAAATGGTGATTATGAATATCGTATGGACTTTAACAAATACAAAGGAGCTTACAAAGACCTTATCCGCGAAGTTAATGAGGCTGTTGACGGTGCTGAGGTTGAAAGCTGGGTTATGATGGAAGCTATCCAAAGCATCGGCAAAGGTGAATTTGACATCACTCCTCAACTTCTTCCTGGTAAGCGTCGTGTTGTAAATGAGGCTCTTGATGTTTTCCTTACCTGCATCAGGAGAGTAGTCGAACAAACAAACCTTATGATTGAAGCTGCTGCTGTAAGAGGCGACATGGAGTTTCATGTGGAGGAGCATGGCTTTGAGGGCGGTTGGCTTGAGATTATGAAGGGTCTTAACCAAATTGCCGAAGCTGTAGACAGACCAATTGTCGAGATTAGAGATGCTATGCACAATCTGTCTCAAGGTAAGTTTGACAAGAAGGTTGTTGGCAACCATGCAGGCGATTTCAAAGTAATTAAAGATGCTGTAAATGTTACTATCGACACATTGAAAGGATATGTAAATGAAATTGCAAAGGTGCTGACTGCCATGAGCGCGGGTGATTTGCGCTCTAGCATCAAAGATGACTACAAAGGCGACTTTATGCCAATTAAGACCTCTATTAACGATATTTCTGAAACACTAAGAAAAGCAATGAGCGAGATTTCTTCTGCTGCCAAATACGTGGCTGAAGGTGCTGACAAGATTACCACAAACGCAATTGAGCTTGCTGACGGCTCAAGCAAGCAGGCTGTGAGCCTTGAGGAGCTTAACACTGCTGTTGAGCTTATTGACCAGCAAACTAAGCAATTTGCAATTGATGCTAATGATGTAAGCCAAATCTCCAAAAAGTCCACTGAAAACGCGCTTGAAGGTAACGAGTCTATGTCAGACATGCTTACTGCAATCGAAGGCATTAAGGAATCTTCTGGCAATATTTCGTCTATTAACAAGACGATTCAAGACATTGCATTCCAAACAAACCTTCTTGCACTTAATGCTTCTGTTGAAGCAGCAAGAGCGGGCGTGCACGGTGCGGGCTTTGCCGTAGTAGCTGACGAGGTTAGAACCCTTGCAATGCGCTCTCAACAATCTGCTTCTGAAACTACTGAGCTTATTGAAGACTCTATCTCTAGAGTTGAGCGCGGTGTTGTTGTTGCCAATGCCACCTCAGGCTCTTTAGAAGCGATTCTTACAAGCTCAAAAGAAGTAACTGAGCTTATTGACAACATAACAAAAACTGCCACAGACCAAGCTGACATGATTTCCCAAATCTCAGCTACGCTGTTACATACTGCAAACACAGTGCAAGACAACTCCAAATTTGCCCAAGACGCCGCAGCCACCGCCGAAGAACTTAACTCCCAATCCCAAATGCTTCAGGAGTTTGTTGCGTTTTTCAAGCTGTAATAATTATTGATACAAAAGTCTATTGCGGGCGGGTGCGCACTGCGCGTCCGCCCTCTTGTTTTAATGAAAGAGGAGGATAGCTTATAATGAAACCCAAAAATAAATGGCAAAGCACAAAAGACGTTTTATTGATGCTGGAAACTACACCAATGAGCATCCTTCTTTATGATTCAGACCTTAGACTTATCGAGTGTAATATGGAAGCTGTGACAATGTTTGGGTACGAGAGCAAGAAAAAATTTATGGATGATTTTAGCTTGCACACTAATTCAGCAAGGTACCAATCCTGCGGCACGCCAACCGAGGTGAAGGCTAAAGAAGTAATGGAGCAAGTTTCCCTTAAAGGGCGTTGCGACTTTGAGTGGACTTACATAAACATAAGCGGTGAAGAAATTCACACAGAAATTTCTTTTGCACGGATTAACCTTGAAGGCGATTTTGTGCTTATTGCCCACATTAGGGACATGAGGGACATTTTAGCCGCCAGGGAAAGCGAATTTAACGCGCTTATGCGTCAACAGCAGATGTATGACACAAGCCCCGTTGCATCAAGCCTTTGGAGCAGCGACCTGACGCCGCTTGCCGCAAACGATGCCATGGTCAATCTGTTGGGAATATCAAACAGAACTGAATTTTTACATAGATATAAAGATTTTAACGCCAAAATCCAGCCTGGCGGGCTTTGTCCTGCCGAAAAAACTGCCCAGATGATGGAGCAAGTCAGAAAAAACGGCACATACAATTACCAATGGATATATGTGACCACAAGCGGCGAGGAGGTTCTTGGGGACTGCGTTGCCGTTCGGGTGGACTTTATTGATTTTTGGATGCTTGCGGTGTATTTTTATGATTTGCGCCAGATTATGGCGGCTCAAGAAAAAGAGAGAAAAACACTTATGCGCCAGCAGCAGCTATATGACGCAAACCCCGTTCCAACAGCTCTTTGGAGTAGCGACGCAAAACCAATTGCCTGCAACGATGCCACAGTAAACCTTCTTGGATTATCATGCAAGGATGATTTTGTTTTACACTTAGCAGACATTACCCCAGAATTTCAGCCTTGTGGTCGCACCACTATCGAAAAGGCTGAGTTTGTGTCAAAAATTGTTGAAGCGGATGGCGCGTATCGTTTTCCGTGGATATTTTTGACCAAAAGCGGTGAAGAAGTGCTTGGGGACTGCGTTGCTGTGCGCATTGACACAGATGACGACTGGATGGTTTCTACATACTTTCAAGATTTGCGCGAGGTTATGAGGGCACAGGGAGAGCTTAGGGAAGCACATCAGCTAAACCAAGCAATTCTTGATGCTGCACCTTTTGTTGTGGGACTGTGGGATAATAACTCGATGCCTATGCTGGTCAGCGAGCGAGCAAAGACCATGTTTGGAGTTGACGAACCAATGGTGCTTGGCGAAAGGCTTTTTGACTTTTCTCCTGAGTTTCAGCCATGCGGCACGCCAACGCCTGAGCTTGCGGTTTATTATGCCAACAAGGCATTTGCCGAAGGCGGCGTCACCTTTGAATGGATGCACACAGGGCCTGATGGCGAAGAAATGCCTGTTGAGTGTATTTATGAGTGCTTTGAACATGAAGGTAGAAAGATGATGGTATCTTTTACCAGAGACCTGAGAGAGATTAAAGTTGCCCAAAAAAGAGAGCAATATGCACTTACACGCCAGCAGCGGATGTATGAGGCAAACCCAATTGCATCAAGCCTTTGGAGCAGCGACAGGAAGCCGCTTGACTGCAACGATGCCATGGTTAAAATGCTTGAAATGTCAAGCAAGGACGATTTTATTTATGGATTTTATGATTATAACCCAGAAATTCAGCCTTGTGGTCTTTCTACTAACGAAAAGATTGTGGAGATAGTAAATACAGTTGAGAAAAAAGGCATATGCCATTATCAATGGCTGTTTTTGAATAAAAGCGGTGAGGAAATACTTGGGGATTGCGTTGCTGTGCGCATTGACCTTGAGGATGACTGGATGCTTTCGGTGTATTTTTACGATTTGCGCGATATTTTGAAAGCTCAAGAAAAAGAGCGAAAAGCCGCCGAGCGCACCCAGCTTATTTTTGACGCCGCACCCCTTGTCATCCAGTATTGGAACAGAAATTTAGAATGTTTTGACTGCAATCAGGCAACTATTGATTTTTACGGATTTGACAAAAAAGAAGATTATATTGCAGTTCACCAAAATATTAGCCATTCATCGTCAGTGACCAGAGCAACAGGTCTTTTGTCTTGGGAAAAATGGGACAACTTTTTAGAAGAAGTTTTTATATATGAACATAGTTTTACTGACTTTGCTGAAGTGTCAAAAGATGGCAGCGTCATGTATTTTGAAACAGTGGGCACAAAAGTTATGCTTGATGATGAGCCTGTTGTTATTACATATACCAATGATGTGACCGATGTTAAAATAGCGCGGGACGAGCGTCACAAGTTTTTGGTTGCTGAGGAGAGTAATAGGGCAAAAAGCAGATTTTTGGCCCGCATGAGCCACGAGATTCGCACGCCAATCACGTCAATTTTGGGCATATCCGAAATAAGCCTTAGAAGCCCAAATTTGCATGCCGACATGGAAGAACCTTTTGGCAGGATTTTTAACTCAGCAACTTCACTTTTACATATTATAAATGATATTTTGGATTTATCTAAAATTGAAGCTGGCGAAGCGGAGCTTGAGCAAAACGAATATGAGCTTGCTAGCACCATAATGAATGTTTCCCATCTGCATCTTTCCTTTTTGCAAGACAAAGATGTCGAGTTTAGGCTGTGTGTAGGCGAGCAATTGCCCACCTGCCTAATTGGCGACCATTTGCGTATAGAGCAAATAATTACCAATTTGCTCTCAAATGCCTTTAAGTATACAATGGCAGGGCATGTTAGCTTGGAATTTAAGCACCAAATTTGCACAGATGATGGTCAAATTGACTTGATTATTTCAGTGACAGACACAGGTGTTGGCATGACAAAAGAGCAGCTTGAACTGATTTATCACGATTATACGCGCTTTTATGACAGTCATGCGATGCCGGGTGTCATGGGCACAGGGCTTGGCATGCCCATTGTGCACAGCCTGGTAAACCTTATGGGTGGCAAAATTACGCTTGAGAGCGAAATGGGGATTGGCACCACCGTTACTGTTAAAATCCCTCAAAAGGTCAAGGACAAGGCGGCTTTGGGTCAAGAGGCTGCAACAAAACTGCAAAAATTTGAATATATTGAGAGTACGGTTTCAAAAGTGACACAAATTGAACATGAATCCATGTCCTATGGCAAGGTGCTTGTTGTAGATGATGTGGATGCGAATTTGTATGTGGCATCTGGACTGTTGCAGCTTTATGACATCGAGGTTGACACCTGCTCAAGCGGCCACGCGGCTGCACATAAAATAAGGGAAGGCAACGTTTATGACATTATATTTATGGATTACATGATGCCGGGGCTTGACGGGGTTGAGACCATGGGCATTTTGCGGGAGATGGGATATGACCTGCCCATAGTAGCCCTTACAGCCAATGCCATGATTGGTGCGGCTGAGGAGTTTATTGAAAAAGGCTTTGATGGCTTTTTGTCTAAGCCTATCCAAACAAAGCGTCTAGATGCTATTTTGAAAAAGTATATAAGAGACAAGCAGTTGCCTGAGGTGATTGCCGCTGCCTCCATTGAGCAAAAAAAGGCGCGCAGACCCATTAAAGTCAACTTGAACGAGTTTAAGTGCGACTCCCATTTGATTGAAAAGCTGCAAGGGGATTTTATTAAAAGCCAAAGGAACACCTTTGTCGATATAAGCCGCGACATAGAAGCTAAGAACTTTTTAGATGCCGAGCTTAAAGCCCATTCCCTCAAAGGTTTTGCAGGACTTATTTCTGAGGTCTCGCTGGTTGCTGCTGCTGAGTATGTGGAGATGGCTTTGAGAAGCCGTCAGGTGCCAGATGACGAAATTATGTCCGACCTTAAATCTGAGCTTAGTTATGTTTTGGCAAAAATTGACATTTCTCCGCCCCAGCCTGCATCTGTCCTTGGGCCTATTGCAAATACAGTGTCACTTCTTAGCGAGCTTAAACCGCTTTTGGAGTCACGCAAGGCTTCAGCGCGAAGCTTCGTTGACAGGCTGCGCTCCATCCCTGAAGCTGCCATTTTGGTGCGCCAAATTGAAAAGTTTGACTTTCCTGCAGCTCTCAAAAGCTTAGACATTCTTATTTCAATTTTTGAGGAGGAAATTAAATGACTCTGAAAAAACAAAAACAAAAATCTATTGCCACCCGCGCCCGTATGCTCTATGCTTACCTGCCCGTTATAACATCTCTTATTTTACTGATTGTAGTAATTATTGTAGCAAACGGAATTGCAAATGTCCACGCCAGCCGCATTGCAAGGCAATATTCCATTGAGGCTGCTGGGAATTTTCAAGCCCATATTGACCCGCATTTTACCCTGATGATGCAGTTGTCTCGCTCCACCACCATCGCTCGCTGGATGTCTGATGATACTAATGAACTTTTGACAGACCATGCCTTTGAAGAAATCATTGGCTTTGCTACTTACGCGCCTACATCGCGCTTTATGTTTACATCATATGAAACTTTTAATATCTATGATTTTTTGCCAGGTGCGACAGATTGGCTTACCCGTGAGACTTTTACGTCCCTTGGGCAGCTTATTCCAGGTCCTGAGGCCCAGTGGTTTTTCCAGACAAGAGATTGGGATTTGTTCTTTAATTTCAACATCCAGCGGGAAATGGACGTGCAGGGCTTGGACCCAGACACTTTGCAAATGTGGCTAAACCAAAGGGTGTATTATCAAGGCGGGTTTGTGGGCGTTGTTGCCATTGGCATTCCCTTTAGATATGTTTTTGAGCCCACATTTGGCGGCTTTGTTGCAGGAGAAATGAGAGGATACATTCTTGACCATAACGGAGAGGTGAGGGCGGACAGCGCGTGGGAGTTGGATGTTTTTGAAGATGGGCTGCCCACCTTTTTACCTATGCCCGAATCTCTTGACAATCCAAATTTGGCTGAGCATGTGCAAAGGCATCTTGCCCAGCGGGTTGGCGGCATTTATCAGCTTGGAGCTCACACCTTTGCCGCCGTCCCCCTTTCTCGCGGCATGTACAGCTACGCCTCCATTGCCCCCATTATCGGCACAGACTGGTCGATTGCGGTGCTTTCGTATCATACGGGCATTTTTGGTTTTCAATACGCACCTGTGGTTTTTCTTTTTGTTGGTATGATGATGTTTTCAATAATTATTGGGAGTGTGCTCACCCGCCGCATTGTGATTGACCCATTGTTTGAACTTACAAAAAGCGTTGCAAAAGTTGACACATTAAAGAATGCAAAAATATACGGTATGGACAGAGATGACGAGTTTGGCAAGCTTGCCAACGCCATCTATACCGCAAAACAAGAAGCCGCCAAAGCGCACGAGGAGCGGCAGCGGCTGGAGGTTGCTGAGGAGTCCAGCCGCGCAAAAAGTAAATTCCTAGCAAAAATGAGCCATGAGATTCGCACACCCATCACCGCTGTCATGGGTATTTCCGAAATTCATCTCAAACAAAAGGGTTTAGACGCACCTATTGAAGATTCTTTTGCAAAAATTTACAATTCTTCTAATCTGCTTCTAAATATTGTAAATGATATTTTGGATATTTCAAAAATCGAATCTGGGCATATGACCCTTATGGAAGATGAGTATGAAATATCCAGCGTTATTGTAGGTGCTTGCCACCGCAGCACAGTTTATTACGGCGACAAAGGCATTGACTTTAAGCTTGATGTGGACGAAAACCTGCCTGCCACTCTCATTGGCGACGCTATGCGTATTGAACAAATTATTAACAATCTTTTGTCAAATGCCTTTAAGTATACGGAATCAGGCTCGGTTGAGCTATCTGTGCGCCGTGCAGAAGGTGAAGGGGAGGGGACAGCCCTTAAAATCATCGTTTCTGACACTGGCATTGGCATGAGTGAGGAGCATCTCGCGTCAGCATTTGAGGATTTTACCCGTTTTCATGAATATGGCAAGCAATATATCAGCGGCACAGGACTTGGACTTTCAATTGTGAATAATTTTGTGCATCTGATGAATGGCGAGATTAGGCTGGAGAGCACAGTGGGTGTTGGCACTGTAGTTACTGTGCTGCTACCTCAAAAACTGACAGGCACGGATGTTTTGGGCGCGGATGCTGTGGCTCGCCTGCAGCAATTTGAAGCTGAGAGTCTTTATGCAGATGTTCAGGATTTTGCCCTTGAGCCCATGCCATATGGCAAAGTGCTGGTGGTGGATGACACTCGGGCGAACCTGCATGTTATTGAAGGTTTGCTTGCATTTTATGATATTGATGTGGAAACATGTGACAATGGCTTGGACGCCATTGCAAAAATTGAAGAAGGCAAGGTTTATGACATAATTTTCCTTGACCATATGATGCCTGGCATTGACGGTGTGGAGACCATGAATAGGATGCGCGCGTGGGGCTACACTGGGACTATAGTCGCATTTACAGCCAACACAATGGTAGGGCAGGCGGAAGCCTTTTTGGAGCATGGTTTTGACGATTTCATTTCAAAGCCCATACCCACAAAGGTGCTTGATGGCATTTTGAACAGGCATATCAGGGATAAGCAGCCACCTGAGGTACTGGCTAAAGCTGCTGAAATGAAATTGGCACAAAGACCCACTTTGGCTGGGCTTGCAGACTTCCAAAAAAATACTGCACTGATTGAAAAGCTTCATTCAGACTTTGTGAAAAGTTACCAAAACGCATTTGTGGACATAAGCCGCGCCATCTCAGCTGATGATTTCAAAGATGCACGTCACAAAACCCACAGCTTAAAGGGATTTGCAGGTCTTATTAACAAGCCCGCCCTTGCGTCATATGCTGAGGAGGTTGAGAATTCTTTGGAGCAAGGCGAAGTGCCGCAGGCGGACAAAATGGCAGCCCTTGAAAGAGAGCTGGCACAGGTGCTTAAAGACATTGCCGCCACCTTGACCACCACTGCAGACGAAGGTCAAGACCAAGCTGCAACAATAGAATTACTTCAAAAGCTCATACCTCTTTTGGAAACCCGCAAAACCGAGGCTCGCGATTTTCTTGAAGAACTTCGCGCCATTCCTGAGGCTGCCATTTTGGTCTGGCAACTTGAAAAATTTGACTTTCCAACAGCATTGAAAAATGCGAATGCGCTTATTGAGTTGTTAAAAAATCAATCGTCGTAATCATAACGCAACATCAGCTGGCATTGTGGGACCCATCACATGGCGCAAGCTTTACGAAGTTTACTGGGGCATTCAAAACAACGCGCCAGCCCCAACCCCCGTGCCGCCGCCTGTAAGCCCGCCGGGGATGCCGCCATATCCGGGAGCAGCCCTGCGCCTAGGCTCGACAGGGGAGAATGTGCGCATGATTCAACGCGCCATAAACAGGCTTTCAAGCGTGTTTCCCGAGCTGTGGAGAATCCCTGAAGACGGCATTTTTGGCGAAGAAACGCGGGATGCAATATTCACTTTCCAGCGCATTACAGGGCTTAATATTGATGGTGTGGTTGGACCAATTACGTGGGATAGGCTCTTTAGGGAGTATCTTGATGTGCAGCCGGGCGGCAATTTGCATCCGCCACCCCCGCCTGTCCAAATTCCGCCATATCCTGGCTTTTTAATCAGGCAGGGTGCCACAGGTGCGAATGTGCGCCTAATCCAAAATGCCATAAACAGGCTGTGGCCATGCCATCCGGGCAGGCTGTGGAGACTAAACGAAGATGGCATTTTTGGCCCAATAACCCGCGACGCTGTTATGACCGTCCAAAGCATTTTCGGCTTGAATGTGGATGGAATTGTAGGACCCATCACTTGGGATAGATTGTTTCGCGAAGCCGCAGCTTGCGAGGCGTCCCAAGGCGGGGGAGGGGGAGGAGTTACACCGCCGCCCCAGCCGCCTGCCATCCCGCCATATCCAGGCAGCCCCATACGCCTTGGAGCAACTGGCGAGGACGTACGCCTCATTCAGCAGGCAATAAACCGCCTTGCACCAAGCTATCCTGGGCGTCTGTGGATTATCCCAGTTGACGGCATATTTTCGACACAAACCAGGGATGCAATATTCACTTTCCAAAGTATTTTTGGACTGAATATTGACGGGGTGGTCGGACCAAACACTTGGGATAGGCTGATGCGCGAATCCGCGAATGTGCAGGCAATGGCAGTGGAAAGCAGTGAGCATGCCAGCGTCCGTGCCCAGCAGACCGAGGTTGCAGCCACCAGCGCGCAGCCAAACTCAAGTTTACACCTAGGTCAGCTTGTCGGAATACTGCTGTTTTCAAAGCTTTAGTAGAGACTTAGAGCCATAAAAGTAAAACGCCGTCTGTCCAAACAGGCGGCGTTTTTAATGTTGAGAGGGTCCCGCGTACCAAGTGCGGGATGACACAAGGTGAATTTTTCACGAATAGTTGAATAAGTGGAATTGTGGATAATGTGAATTGTGTACAATGTGGACAAGTTTTGAATTTTCGCGAATAGTTCAGTGGACAACCTTGTGAATAACCTGTGTGTAATTAATGTTTTTTAGATTTTCGCGAATAGTTGTCATCTTTTTATACAATAAGACGCATTTTCAGCCGCCAGCTTGAAACCGCATGAATAATACAGCTCTCTTGCGTGGGTGTTGAGCTTGTCAACAATCAAATCAACAGTATCCGCATCGTGTTTGTTTATGGCACAATCCAAAACAGCATTTAGCACCGCCCACCCATAGCCCTTGCCGCGGGCTTTTTCATCAACGGCAAATATCTCTGCTGTGGCATGGTTTGAATCTGCATAATGTTTCAGCACCCCATAACCCACAAAAACGCCGTTTTCGTCCAGCGCGCAAAAGACTTCACGCTCCTTGCCGATTGAGTCAATCACGCCCTCAGGCGAGACATATGCAGTAGGGAAGGTGTCGTTAAACATACGGACAAACTCGTCTTTGAATTTTTCCTCATATGCGACAACCTGATGCCTGACGTCCTGCGGCTTGTAGTCAGCTTTTTTAAGCATCAAAATATACTCATTGTCATTGCGCTGGGCTGACAGTGACTGGGCAAGGTGGTGAAGGTCATCATTTTTCATGTTAAAATAAAAGTTAAACCTTGGAGCCTTTGTAAACCTGCGATGGGCATATTCAAACATTTCTTTTGCAACATCTGGCTCCCAGTCGTCTTTGAAAAACGGACCAACACAGTCAACCCAGTTATTGTCAGGATTGCTAAAGAACCCGAAAATGCCAAGCAAAGAAGCATCACCGTCAAAATAGCCCAACATAAGATTGTCTGTATTGCTCATAAGAAATTCAAAATCCCCATGTATTGATTTTTCTTCCTTAGGGCAGTACGCACAGTTGCTCTTAGGCTCGCTATTGCGCAAAAAAGCAATTTGAACACACTGCTCCAAATAATCAAAGCTAAGTTCTCTGAACATTAAATTCCAACCTCTCTAAATTAATTTAGGACAACTATTCGCAAAACTTACCTTCCGCGAATAGTTGTTTGTCCCCTATCCTCTAAAGTAAAAAGGCGAGATTGTAAAGTCTCGCCTTTTTATTAGCTTGATTTTAGTTTGCTGTAAAGACGGGCACTGCGGTGATAAATACAACTGATGGGTCGAGGCTTGGTATTGCAAATCTGATACTGTACATATTATTCGGACCACTAGAAGCCGAATAGTCTATGTTTATTTGAGGGCTAATATCAACTCCAGCTCCGCCCCACGCTGTGTAACTGTGGAAAATCCAACCTGTCACTACATAGTCCGTCCGCTGAATTGCATCTAGACAGGCAAATTCTCCAAAAGGCACAATATCGGGATTATTTTCTATTACATAATATCCTCGAACCCAAACGCTATTAGGCACCACTTGGGCAAAGTCTATAGTGATATTGATGTCTGCATCGGCTAAGGGAATGTTATGGGTGTAAACAAAGTTTGCGGGGATGATGTTGACTCCATCTACAAACCAGCTAATTGGCACATGTCCCGCGTTTGGCACGATTTCAAAATCAACAGGCATTTCCCTTGGCACAAACATAACGTCCCCTACAACAGGGCTTCCATTTACAAAGAGCCTCCCTCCGCTTGGAAGGTCGTTGGTGACAGTGATACTAGTGATTGGCGCGAAATAAGGCTCTGCGGTGATTATGATGACTGGATATAGCCCGCTTGGCATGGCGAAGGTGGCGATATGTGTAAGTGGATAATAAGGGAAGTCTAGGGTGACGGTGTGTGGGTCGGTAAAGTCACCACCCCAGTATTCATGTTCAAAAATCAGCCACTCTACATTGTAGCCCGCACGCGGTGTGGTTGCTAGCGTCACCACATCATTAACAATGTCAATATCAGCACCTATTCCATGCACCAAAACCTGATTTAGGTCGACGATTGGGGTAAAATCCGCGGTAATTGTGATGTTTGTTTGTGGTGTAATGGTGTGAGTGGTTGTGAAGGAGGCAGGGATGACGGTGTGGCTGTTTATTGTCCAAAGGCTAGGCAAATAGCCTGAATCTGGCACAATTTCAAAAGTGACGGGCTCGTGCTTTGGTACATACATGCCTGTGGTGACAGGCGTGCGCACGCCGCTTGAATACACATACACATACACAGTCCCCGCGGTTGGGTAGTTGATTGTGATATATGCGTTTGTCTGAACCACTTGAGGCGTCCAATTTGCGGTTACCGTCACATTACGCGGGGGCATGTGGAAGGATGTTGTGTGAGAGCCAGCGTTTGCAAAGTTTACAGAGCCGGTCCAGCCTGCAAAATCATATCCTGCCCTGCTGCCGGCGCGGATTGTGACTGAATGACCCGCCGCAAAGCTGCCGCTGCCTGGGTTTGTGTGGTGGCTGCCGTTTACGGTTACGTTAAATCTTGGCGGCGGTGCGGTCGGGGTGGGAGTGTATGGAATGTAAGGCTCGTAATCGGGCTGTTGTGCGGGCTGGGTTCTAGGGGGTGTTGTTGGGGCTGGCGTTGTGGGCGGCGGTGGCGGCTCTCTACGCTCCTGCGCTTGCTGGACGGCTTGGGTGCGGTTATTTGTGCGTTGTTCTTGCCTTTGGGCATGCTCCGCTTCCCGCTCGTTCATTAGGCTGTTAATATTTGGCAAGTCGGCGGTAGAAATCGTGCCTACCCCAGTTAGATATGAGGCATTGTTGTAAATTGATTGTAGGGCAAACAAGGAAAGTGTGCCTAAATCCATATCACTTACCGTGCCAAAATCGTCACCTGTTTCGATGGTCAAGACGCTGCCTGCGCTAAGGGGCACGCCGCCTGCATCACCATAGCCTGAAAGCATGGTTATGGTGGATTCATAATCACTATGTTCCACGGTAAACATTGTTCCACGTACAGTAAGACCTACGTTACCAATGCGGGTTTCAAGGGTTCGCCCTTCAGTTTGGGGTGTGGCATTGACCAGGGCTGCCCCGCTTTGCACAGTAAGCACAAGGCGGCGGGATGCGGACGTGACCGCCACACGGCTTAACTCCGCCATTTCAAGGATTGACGAGCCGTCCATAAGAAAACTTACAGTGCTACCAGCACCTGTGGTCAGCACATTGCCTGATGCTAGGCGTTGCCCTGCCCGCGGCGTTGTGGTGCGCGCCGCCCTCGATAGGGTGATGTCGCTGCCGTCAATGGTGTGGATGCTGATGGTTCGGGCGTTTGGGTCTGATGCAAAAACAGGCACCGCCGCCCCCAGTGTCATTAAAACTACCAAAAATGCCGAAAGCCATTTGGCTCTAAAACGCTTGTTCATAATTTTTACCTCCTTATTTGACTTTCTATTCTCCTAATGGAAAAATTTTACGGACCACATTATTGCCGGTATCAGCAACAAACAGAGTGTTGCCCTTCACATACACCCCCATGGGCAAATGAAACGCCGCTTCCCAGCCATTGCCGCCCACATAGTCGGCATAGCCAATTCCCGCAAGGGTGTGGACAATACTGCGTTCAAAACAGATTTGGCGGACGCGCTGGTTGGCGGAATCTGCAACAATCAGCGTATTTTCAAACAGAGCAAGCCCCATGGGGTGGTTAAATTCCGCTTGGTTGAGTGCTCCGTCGGCAAAGCCGCCAAGGGGAATTTCGTCCCATCCATAGCGGTCAAGCCCTATGGTGAATGTGCCGGCAAAGGTGGTCACTATGCCGCCATGAATCGCGCGGATTACATGGTTTCCAGTGTCTGCCACAAAAATTGTGCCGTCACGTGCCACAGCAATGCCCATTGGCGCGTCAAACAGGGCTTCACGGGCTGTGCCATTTAGATAGCCATAAGACCCCAATATGCCTGCAACCAAAGCAACATCCCCATCAGGAGACACGCTCTTAATTACATGGTTAAGAGTGTCAGCCACAAACAAATAGCCGCAAGGCCCAAATGCAAGGGCTGTCGGAAAATTAAATTCATGCTCAATTGTGCTTACATACCCATCATAAATTACGCGGACTGCATGGTTTGCAGAATCAGCTATGAAAATGCTGCCATCCGCTCCCACAGCCCCATCTGCCGGTCTGCTAAACAGGGCATATTCCAAGTCACCATCGTGGAAAAATCCTAGGCTAAACCCAAAATCATCCAAAGCTATAATATCCCCTGCAAAACGGCTGGTTTCGCCGTTATACACATTTCTAATCAGGTTGTTATAGCTATCAACCACCAAAAGCCCCCTGCCCTCACCTTCAGAGGAAAAAACACTGTTTGGCATGTTAAACAAAGCATCTGCCCCCGCCGCATAGCCATGGGCACCAAGCCCTGCAAATGTGGAAACATAGGGAGCTGGGGTGTTCAAAATAACCACCTCTAAAACTGCATCCCAGTCAATTGCAGCCCGTGGGAGGTGCTCGGTAATAAAGCGAAGCGGCACAAACACCGAACCTGCAACCATCTGAGCGGCAACATCGCTAATGACAGCTGCGCCATTTACAAATATGGTGTTAGAGCTAAGCAAAAACTCAAAATGGGTGGCACCCACGCTCAAATGCGCCCTATCCCCCACTACACCGCCGTAGGCTCTGGTGTTTGGATTGTCAAAAATCGACACAGCCGTGCCAATGTCAACCAGAGTGCGACCCTCCACCAAGGCTGCAAGAATCCTCGTTTCCTCACCATTAATCATGATTTCCATGGTCTGTACCTGAGGCACAGTCGCCCCAACCAAAGCAAAGACCATAACCACACAAAAAATCTTTTCAACTATTCGTTTTTTCCTCATGTAACTGTAACTCCCCTTTCCTTTCTAAATTAATCCTCCAAGTGCATAAACCTCAACAGGCTTTTCTTTGCCTTTTAAGGTCATTTCCCCCAAAAACTCCGCCTTTATACGGTCTTTAACCAAATTGTAAACATCCGAAGATATTAAAACCTGAGATTTGGCTGCATTAGATTCAAGGCGTGCTGCAGTGTTCACCGTGTCGCCAATGGCGGTGTAATCCTTGCGAAATGAGGGCCCAAGGTTGCCCACAATCGCCTCACCACAGTGAAGCCCCACGCCAAACCCAATCTCCACCCCATGTTGCTCCTTAATCGAAGCATTTATATCAGCCGCCTTTTGCTGCATCTCCCACGCCGCCTTTACAGCGGCAAAAACATGGTCATCCAGCGGCACAAAGCCGTTAAAAAGTGCCATTGTAGCATCGCCCACAAATTTATCCACGCTGCCCCCGTTGTTAAAAATTGCTGTGGAAGTTAATTCCAAATATTCATTCAAAATTTCAACAATGGTTTCAGGGCTGTCCTTCAAAGCCTCACTCATGGTGGTAAAGCCGCGCACATCAACAAAAACAACTGCCACATCCTTTTTCTTGCCCACAGCGTTTGAGTCCGCTTCGCCGCTTTCAATCAGCACCTCCACAAGCTTTGGGTCAACATATTTGCAAAAAGTGGTGCGCATACGGTTTTTTTCAATTGTTTGCAAAATATATCCATAAATAAGCTGATATACAAAGACTAAAACAAGTGCCAAAAGAGGTGTCAAAATAGGCAAAACATAGCCTGTATTGTACACATGCAGTGCCGCAAAATAATATCCCGCTCCCAGTGCTAAAAATATTCCAAGGACAATACGAATGTCCAAAAACTCGCCCAAAGCCATGGCGACAATAAGCATCAAAGCTACAATCAACACAGCCACCCAAAGAGGTGCCAAAAGCTTAAAGGCATCATCCAAAATAACCTGCACCACATTGGCATGAATTTCTACACCGTGCATGGGCATCCCGCGGGCAATGGGTACAGGATGATGGTCCATCATGCCCATGGCATAAGGTCCAATAAGCACAATCGCGCCATAAAGCCAGCCAGGGTCAAAATCGGGCTGAAATATATCAGCAAAGGAAAATCCAAAAAAGTCACCGGGAAAGCCAGGCTCTCCTGTAAAGCGTATATATGTTTCAGGATTATTGTCAATAAAATCCAGATTCAGCTCATATCCCCAAAAATCCGCATACATTTTGGCGGCAACCACAGGGAAAGTGTAAAACCGCTCCCCCTCAAAGCTCTCCCTAAGGGGTGCAAAGCGCATGATGCCGTCACGCTCGTTAATGCCATTTACAAGCCCATGGACAGTTTGTTCATACAGCGCGTCAAAAGGCAGCTGTACGCTAAGTGCGGTCAAATCTGCCTGCATGGTGAGCGGGTCAATGCCAATCAGCAGAGACGACGCCATCACCACATTGCCGCCATCTTTAGCAGCAGCCACAAGGGCTGCGTCCCCCGCAGGGTCAAGCCCTGTTTCAGAAAACAAAATATCCACAGCAATTACAGCAGGGCGAGCATCTTCATAAGTGTTCAAAATGCTTATAGCCTCCGCTACAATGCTCCTTGGCCACTGCCCAAAAGGTCCAAATTTAAGCAAAGCCCGCTCGTCAATCCCTGCGACTATTATGTCAGGATGGGGCACGTCCGCCCGCTGAAAAACAGTGTCTTGAGCCCGATATTCCAGCATCCACAAAGGGTCAACAAGCAAATGCACCAATAAAAGCAAGGCTGCCACAAATATGCTAACTATTTTCTTGATGTTTTTACCCTTCATAGCCACCTCGGCTTTCAATAAACAGCTCCACAAGCTCACTATGCAGCTTGCCATCCCCAGCCATGCCCCTTAACACCCCAAAAGCCAAAGTTTTAGGCATTGCCTTGCGATAAGGCCTGTCAGCAGCGGTTAATGCGTCAAAAATATCAGCAATGGTGATAACCAAAGAGCCCACAGCCAATTCATTTTCCTGAAGCCCCCTAGGATACCCTGAACCATCCAAAAATTCGTGATGATTCCGTGCCCAATCAGGCACATCTTTGTAATACTTCCAAAAATCAACCGTATCAAGCAGCCTGCCTGTCAAAACAACGTGTTCCTGCATAATGGCGCGCTCAGTGCCCGTCAGAGTGCCTTGGACAATGGACAGTGCTTCCATGTCAGTCTCATTCAAAAGCGTCACGGTCTCACCAAATTCATTCCTATATGTAATTTCGGAATATTTTTCCATTTCCTTTAGCTTTTCAGCGGTCAAAAAGCTAACAATATTTACATCTTTAATAAATTCAAAGGCTTCATCAACAAATTGAATTTCAGCATCATGCTCCTCTTTGGTAAGTTTGCCGCGCAAAAAGTCAATTTCTGTTTGCAATGCCTTAATTTCAAAGCGGTACGCCACACAAGACATGCGGCTGCCAAGCCTGTCCATTTTGTCCATTATTTCAAGGGGTGTGACTATTTTGCCAATGTCGTGAAGCATGGCGGCAATTTTAAGCTGTTCCAAATTTATTTCATTAAAGTAGAAAGGATGGTCGCGGTCAAACCTTTGGTTCAAAAACTGGGCAAACTCACCACAAATGCGGGTAACATTTTGGGTGTGGTTGCTTGAGTGGGAGCTGCGCTCGTCCATAGTATTTGTAAGCACTGTAATGAAGGAATACAAAAGTTGCCTAATTTCATTCATGTGCATGGAATTTGACAGGGTCTGTGCCGCCACATTGGCAAGGGCCGGAATAACAGGCGGGTTGTGAATGTCGCCATAGGGCACAGTAAGCCCTGTGGCAGGGTCGGTGGCGTTTAAAAGCTGAATGACCCCCAAAACCTCAGGCCCGCCCGCCTTTACAAAAACAAGGGGCAAGGTAAGCATGGAGCAGGTGCGATACCCGGTCATCTGGTCATATCGTTTGGGACCAGCAAAATTAAACCTCTGACTTTCATAAACATCGTCAATAATCACAATTTCGTTGTTTATGGCAGTGTAGGCACTAATGTTTGTTACATTGTCCCTGTCAAGGGAAATGGGCGGCAGGTCAATTTCGTCACCTTGTTTGTGAATCCCAAGGGTTTTATTTTTGACAATACGAAAATAAAGCATCCCATCTTCAATAATATACAGCGAGCCTGCGTCTGAATGGGTAATCTCCATCATCTTGGTCAAAATGGTGCTAAGCAGGACTTCATAATCCGTCTCAGAGCCAAATGCCAAAACAACGTCAAAAATCTTTGCAATGTCAAAACTTTTGTCATACCCCCGCCTCTCCATATTCTCACACATCTTAGCACCCCCGCCTAAATTATACCACAATAAGCCACAAAACGCAACAAAAAAATTCGCTTCAAAGAAAATTAAAAAGAAAATTAAAAAAATAGTTGACAAACCATTTAACTTATGGTATCATTATATCCGTTGTTCAAAAATGCACGCCACAATGGGCTGTCGCCAAGCGGTAAGGCAACGGACTTTGACTCCGTCATGCGAAGGTTCGAATCCTTCCAGCTCAGAGCTTCGCAGTTAAAAGTTAAAAGCTAAAAGTTAAAAGTTGACAACCCCCTTTTCACTTTTAACTGTTAACTTCTAACTTTTAACTGTTTTTATTTGGGTCCTTAGCTCAGTTGGTTAGAGCATCCGGCTCATAACCGGACGGTCCTGGGTTCGAGTCCCCGAGGACCCATAACGCCAAAACCCTTGTAACTTCAACACTTACAAGGGTTTTTTCTTTCCATCCATCCCCCGTGCTTGTCCTGTCCAAAATGTTTTAAGGTATATTCGCAAATATTTTAACGATTTTAACTGTGTGGCAAAGCCTTTAGGCTTTTGACTACCTCATCATAGATGACTTGTTGATGCTGTGGCGCATTAAGGTTAATGCGCTTCATAATGATTTCAGCTTCAAATTCGCTCCACAGGCCAATTTTTTCTGTTTGGCTTCTTGTGCCCAAGTTTATAACATTCATCTTGTCAAGATATGATTTAACAGCCATAAAGTCACCCCCCTTAAAAACTATTCTCCTATAATTGTCCTATATACAGCCTATATTCCATGATTTTGACTTTTGCAGTCATTCTAGGAGTATACTGGGGTATAAGGTCTAATGCTAAATACAGAGCCCGTTGGGAAAATAAAAAAAGCAGTTTACAGAAAACACGGAATTATTGAAGGCATTAATCTCATTGTTTCTTATGATTAGGAGATGATTTCATGCGCATAGCCATTTATTCCAGAAAATCAAAACAAACTGAGCAAGGTGATAGCATAGCAAGTCAAATTTCTATGTGCAAAGATTATGCAGTTACGCATTTTGGTGATTGCACTTTTTTCATTTATGAGGACGAGGGGTTTTCTGGCGGCAATACAGACAGACCAATGTTTAAGCGACTTATAAAAGATATTGGTAAAAAGAATTTTGATGTGCTTATTTGTTATCGACTAGATAGAATAAGCCGCAATGTTGCCAACTTTGCTGAAACACTTGAAATTCTTGACCGTCACAATGTTGGCTTTGTATCCATAAAAGAGCAATTTAACACCACTACGCCCATGGGCAAGGCTATGATGTATATTTCGTCCGTCTTTGCGCAATTAGAACGGGATACAATTGCAGAACGCATAACTGACAATATGTCCTCACTTGTAAAAGCAGGGCATTTTGTGAGCGGAAAAACCCCGCCGGGATACAAAATGGTGAAAAGAGCAAAACCAGATGGCAAAAAATATAATGTGCTTGCACAGGATGAAAATGAAATTGGAAAAATTAAAATGTTTTTTGAAAAATATCTGGAATGGCAAAGCATAAATAAGCTTGAAACATATTGTTTGAATAATGGATTGAAAACTAGACAAGGTTATAATTATAAATGTGTTAGCATACGGCGCATTTTGGTGAATCCTGCTTATGCAGCTGCCGACAAAAACACATATGAGCATTTTAAGAATTTAGGTGCTGAGGTTTATGACCCGCCTGAAAAATGGGATGGAACCAAGGGGATTGCCACCTACCGCTTAACCAACAAGCCTGCAAGCCAGTGGCTGATTGGCGTTGGTGAACATGAACCAATTATATCTGGAGCAAATTGGATTAGGGTGCAAAGCATTGTTGAAGAACGCCGAAAGCACACCAGAAGAAGGCCTATTGGAAAATGGGGAATTTTAAGTGGCGTTTTGAGATGTAAAAAATGCGGTGACTACATGCGACCCTTTTCGCGAAGCAAACATACTGAACATTTTTATTATGTTTGTTCTACAAAAGAAACATCCAGAAAATTTCTATGTGACATCAAAAACATTCGCGGTGATATTTTAGATAAAGACATTGTAGTGAAAATTCGTGACTTGCTTAGAAACGATTCCGAAACATTAAAACATTTGGAAGATAAAAAAGAACAATCCTCAAATAAAGCCAAGCAATCTAAAATTGAAATGGCTAAACACAAAACAGAAGTAACTAAAAACGAATCGTCAATTAAAAGCCTTGTGATGCGCTTGACCGAAACTGACAATTCAGCTGTAAACAAACATATCTCAAGTCAAATTGAGGAGCTAGACAAGCGCAACACCTTTTTACGCCAAGAACTAGCACACCTAGAAAACCAATGTGAAGATTTTGAAACCGAAAACATGAATAACCAAATTGTTTCAGAAGCCGCCACTAAGGTAAGTGCCCAAAGCTTTTTTGACAATGAATTTACTGTACGCCGAAATATAATCAAGACACTCATTGAAACCATTGAATGGGATGGTGAGAACTTCACAGTTAATTTTCACTAAAATGTCATTCTTGTTGATTCACCACTTTCTAACTAATGCAGTGGCATTTGTAATATCAAAATTCAAATTCCGCTTTCTGTAAAATTCTGTGAAAATACGGTTAAGGGTTAGGGATACTATGCAGTAGATGTTGGCGATTAGGGTTTGCTCTGGCCATGTGTCAAAGATTTCATGGCTGGCTACGTTTTTGATATAGTCTATGAAGGGGACGCGGACAATTTGGGAGGGGCGTTCTGGGCGGCCTAGGTGGACCAAGATGGTGTTTGGAATGACCACCTCTTTTAGGACGCGAGGGTCTATAGCCTCTGGCTCGTATTCGGGCTCAGGGTATACAGGGTCGTCAAGGGCGTGGTAGCCTATGTCAAACTCCTCTGTGCCGTGGCTTTGCCCTTCTTCTAGCGGGTGCATGTTGATTACTTGAATGGACGTGGACTGGTCAAAAATCATTATGCCGTGGTAGATGGCGGTTTTAAAGCCCGGTGCCTCTACTTTTGCTGTGTATTTGCTGTAGCGTGGGCTTGTGGCGTAGGGGTCTTCGGTCAGGGCAATTGGCGGCGCGTCAAGGCTGATTTCTGGTATGTGCCCTGTGTTGTCGGTGGTTAAGCGCAGCATTTGCATGCCGGCATTATCTGAAATGGTCACTGTGGCGTTTGGGATGATAACCGCTCCCTCAGCCGCAACAACTTGTAAAACTAGCTTACCTTTTCCCATAAAAATCTCTCCTAAGAAATATTCATCTGTGGCATAATATGGGTGTACATTCTTTGTTGGTGAAAGAATTATTTAATTCAACCATAGGTTTATTGAAATCAACCTTGGGGTGTGATAGAATTAGCTCAAATTCAAAAAAGGAGTTGATTTTTATGAAACAATTGATTATTTATGCAGACATGGAGGGGGCATCGGGGATTTTTGATGACCAAAAATCTTGGCTTTATACGGGGCAGACAGACCAGTGGCGCGAGCACGGGCGCAGGTGCATGACATCTGACGTGCAAGCCATAGCACGCGCCGCAATTGACTTTGGCATTGACGACATTTTGCTTTATGACGGGCATCATGCGGGCAGGGCTGAATTTAATGTTATTTTGGAGGAGTTGCCGCCACAGGTTCGCATCTTTGACATTCCAAACAGGGAGTTTCATTGGCGCAGAATCCGCGGGCAGGCACACTTAAATCCCTTTGGCATTATCACGGTAGGTCAGCACGCCCGATTTGGCGAGCCTTACGGCTATTTTGACCATACCATCCAGTCCCCGCCCATAAAAAACTTTTTTGTAAACGGCTTACATATAGCCGAGATGGGTAAGGCGGTGCTGAGTTTTTCAGGCACGCCATTTCTTGCAAATATCGGCTGTCAGGCGTCTATGAAGGAAGCTTTGGAGTTGAGTGACACCGTGGTCACCATCCCTGTAAAAGACAAATCCAAAAACTGGGAGCCAAGCCCAGAAGAAACCGAACTGCTAATCTACCAAGGCGTGAGCCGCGCACTTGAAAATGCCCACCAAGCAAAAGCAGTTAATTTTGAGCCGCCTTTTGAGTTTTCGATGGAACTTTGCGAGGGATTTACTTTCAACCCGCCTGAAGCGGTAAGCTGGAAAGGCTCTTTTTTAGGCAACAAAGCCAAGTGGGAAGCTCCGTCTCTTGAAATTGGGCTAGAGATTTTTAACCATGTTAGAGCACTGCTTGCTATCACTGATTAAATATTTTTTCAAACCACACATTTTAGATTTTTATTCATATTATGATATATGTTGTTTTTTCATTGGAGTTGAGAGTATGTCATTATATGAGAGAGATTATTGTCCAAAAGAGGGATATGAGGTTTTTATGCAGGATGCTTTGGGGCATGAGCCAAAGTGTGAGGCGGCACCTTTTAACCACCACCAAGGCTCAATCCCGCGGACTGCCCCGCCCCAGCACATTCCCAAGGCCCATTTGGCAAGACCAGGGCATGACGCCATACAGAGCTGTTTGTACAAAAACACGTATTTGTGGCTAAACAACCACCAGCAGTTTTGGTTTTTCCCTACATTTATTGGAAAAAGCTCTATTTGCGGATATAAGAGAATAAATGATGACTGGCAATTTATGGGCTTTGGGATTGAAATGATTGAAAAGTTGTATTGCTAGACAAGGGCGCGGGGGCGCGTGATACGTACCCCCGCTTAATCTTTTTATTTCGGTTAATTTTTGTTAACCTTAGCATTAGTTATGGGTAAAATATGCTATACTATTAACAAACTGCTCAAAAAACACCGACCCAAGTGTGTGTTAAAAAAATACTTACATTCGGAGGACGAGAGATGAGAAACTGGGACCATTTGGATAAAGGCCTGATTTACACAGAGGAAATTAACTGCATTGGATGTAATAACTGCATTCGTGAATGTCCTGAATTGATGGCAAATGTTACCATAGTTGATGATAATGGTGACTCAAAAACCCATCTTGACGGCGAAGAATGTATTAACTGCGGCATGTGCCTTGACACGTGCACACACGATGTACGCCTTTTCAGGGACGATTGTGACAGGTTCTTTGACGATTTGCAAAAAGGCAAAAGAATATCTGTTTTAATTGCACCTGCTCTTTTGCTTAATTATCCTGATGAATACGAGCATTATCTGGGTTATCTAAAACAAAAGGGTGTTAAGAATTTTTACAGCGTGAGCTTTGGTGCAGACATTACCGCATGGGCATACATAAAATACATAACCGAAAATAACGCAAAAGGGCTTATTTCTCAGCCTTGTCCCTCTATTGTCCAGCACATAGAAATGAACCAGCCAGAGCTTTTGCCAAGCTTAATCCCAATACAAAGCCCTATGATGTGCCTTGCCATTTATCTCAAAAAATACAAAGGCGTCACAGACGAGCTTATGTTTTTGTCGCCCTGTATTGGCAAAAAAGTTGAAATCGAATCCCCTCGCGGTCTTGGGCTTATTAACTACAATGTCACTTTTGTTAACTTTGTCAAGCGTCTTAGAAGCGAAGGTAAAAATTGGCGCGAGCTGCCAAAGGTTCTTGATGAAATTGATTATGGCATGGGCTCATTGTTTCCTGTGCCCGGCGGTCTTAGGGAAAATGTGGAGTTTTTCCTTGGCAAAGATGCCATGGTTATTGAAGTTGAAGGGGAAAACCATGTTTATGAATATCTAGAAGGGCTGCCTGCGTGGATTGACCGCACAAAAGAGACCCCCACCCTCATTGACGCCCTTAACTGCGGCCGCGGCTGCAACTACGGCACAGGCACCGAATTTCGCCATACAAATAATGACTATGTTTTAATTGAAGCTCATGGTTTAAGGAAGAAAAAAGAAGATGAGTTTAGAAACACTGATGGCGAGCTTCTTACAGAGCCTGCTGACAGAGTTGCCCTGCTAAACGAGCGTTTTGACTTTTTGAAGTTAGAGGACTTTAAGTGCAGTTATAGCTCCAGACGAAACGTAAAGCGCAAGCTGACTGATGCAGAAATGGAGGCTGCATATTTGAACATGCTAAAGCCTACAAGAGAAGACAGAATCATCGACTGCTGTTCTTGCGGATACGATACTTGTGAAAAATTTGTTATGGCAGTTGCCCATGGCATTAACCATAACGACAACTGCGTGTATTATGTAAAAGCCAAGCTATTACAGCAAATGTCATATCAACAAAATGTTATTGACAGCTTTGACGAAATTAATAGGCTGATTGTCCAGTTGAGCGATGATAACAGCAAAATCTCTGTAGATACGGGCGAAATCAACACTTTGGTTGAAGATGCTGTGGGTCATAGCGAAATTATGCGCCAAACCCTCCAAAGGGTGCAGGACGAGTTTACAAATCTTACCAAAACCTATACAGAAATATCCAGCATTGCCCGCAAAACCAATATGCTCTCCATTAACGCCAATATTGAAGCCGCCCACGCAGGGCAGCATGGCGCGGGCTTTGCCGTGGTTGCAACCGAGGTTGGAGATTTGGCACAAAAATCCATTGCCGCAGCGCACAAAAATCAGGAAAACAGCGAGTCTATTTTCAAAGTGCTGCAAGAGCTTGTGGGCTCAACCAATACCTTGACCAGCCGTGTTGACGTGATTAAAGAATCCACAGGCGAAATTACCACAAATGTTGACGCCATCACACAAAAATCCCAAGATATTTTGGATTTGATGAATTCACTAAAGCGATAAGCCAAATAACGCAAGGACGGTCGCTCAGACCGTCCTTTGTCGATTTTTTTATGAAAAAAGTTGGAATTAGATGACAACTATTTCCATTTTATACCAGTTTTGTGTGGTACAATCCTCATAAGTATCTTGAATACATATGAGGAGGAAGGATTATGAAAAGTTTTGAATTACCCACAAATATCAGGCAAATTGGCACAATAGATGAAGCCTCGCCTTTGAAGATTTATGTGGAAGATTATGTATGCTCCTATCTGCGCCAATATGCCGAAAGCGGCGGACATGGGGAAAAGGTCGCCTTTTTGGTGGGCAAGTATATGGTGATTGACGGGGCAAACTATGTGTTTGTAAGCGGGGCATTGCAGGGCAAGCACAGCCAGTTTCAGGACAATATGGAGTCATTCACCGGGGCTTCGTATGATTATGCTGACGAGCAGTTAGAAAAGTATTTTCCCGGATGTGAAATTTTGGGATGGATGCAGTCCCAGCCGGGCTATGGGGTGTATTTGAATCCTGCTTATGCGGATTATCACATGGCAAACTTCACCCGTCCATATCATTTGCTTTTTGTAAAAGACCCTGCAGAAAAGCTTAACCTTTTTTACGCATGGAATAAGGAAATGAGCGGCATTGACGAACTTTCCGGATATTTTGTATATTATGACCAAAATAAAGGCATGCAGGAATATATGCAGGACAACCGCATTGCCCGCACAAAGCCCGTAATGGCAGCGAAAACCGAGGAAGCCGAAACGCCCATGTCCAAGCTAAAAATCTTTAGCGAGCCAGGACGGAGTGTGAGAGACGAGGCGCGGCGGGAGGCGGATGCTGCCACCGTGGACTCCATCCCCGCAAGCGGCAGAAACCGCATAGGCACGCCCGCTTCCCGCCCCTTATCGGGCACTCAAGCAGACAAAAAGTCAGGACGGAGCATTGAGGACATGCGCCGTCTGTCAAACCTGCTTGTAGGGCTTTGTGCCGTGCTGTTTGTGACCTGTTTTATACTGGGCGCAGGATTATTGCAAAGCGACAACCGTATTTCGGAGCTTGAAACCGCCATGATGACGCTTGATTCCAACAACCTAATCATTGCCGACCAAGTGCGCCAATTAGCCGCTGTAGCTGCCTTTGCCCCATCTGACTTTGCCGAATACCACCCGCCAGCACAAGGAGCCGCCCCGCCAACCGGAAGCGGTGACGCACCACAGCCACCCCCAGAAACCCCCACCCTAACACCGCCCACACAGCAACAACCCCAAACCCCGCCGCCCCCCACAGCCCCCACAACGCCAGAGCTGACCGAAGCACCCATAACACTAGCCAATGTGCCCGAATATTACGTGGTGCAAACAGGCGACACCCTGCTGTGGATAAGCAGAATGTTCT